>Ga0105240_10005158_pt1 | contig 19536 bp, 18 predicted proteins | sample KBSC54metaG_FD_80426 | JGI IMG/M metagenome (GOLD analysis project Ga0105240, IMG submission 80426) | Corn rhizosphere microbial communities from Kellogg Biological Station, Michigan, USA - KBS C5-4 metaG | ecosystem: Host-associated > Plants > Roots > Rhizosphere > Soil | place: Michigan, USA... | reverse complement strand
CTTGGCGAGGATGGTGATCCCGCGCTCGCGCTCGAGGTCGTTGGAGTCCATGGCGCGCTCGGCCACCTGCTGGTTCTCGCGGAACGTTCCGCTTTGCTTCAGCAGGCAATCGACGAGAGTGGTCTTGCCATGGTCGACGTGCGCGATGATCGCGACGTTGCGGATGTCCATAAATGTCTTCCGGAGGGGGTTAAGTGGCGGCGTATATACGCATGGGGCATGACATCGGCAAGGCGGCTTGAGGGGGCGTCTTGCCGCTGTCACAGTCCCCAAGGGTCCCAAATGCGTAAACGCTCGGTCACCATCGACGGCCACCGCACCAGCATCAGCCTGGAAGACGCGTTCTGGGAGGAGCTGTCGGCGCTTGCCCGGCGCCGCGGCCTGTCGCTGGGCGCCCTGGTGGCCGAGGTCGACCACGGGAAAGGCGGCTCCGGCAACCTCTCCAGCGCCTTGCGCGTCCACGTGCTGGAGGCGCTGCGCGGGAATATCAGTCGAGCTTGAAGCCCTTGCGGCGCACGAAAGCGCCGAAATCGGCGCGCTCCGGCACCGAATATTGCCTGGCCTTGTCCTCCGACCAGCCGTAGGCCGGGCTGGTCCCGAAGCGGTCGGCGTAGCGCTGGGTCTTGTACGGCTGCACCGCCTCCCGTCGCCGGTCGTAGGCGGCGATCTTGTCCCTGAGGCCGGTCTCGTCATAGCGGCCATGATGAATCGAGACATCGAGACCGAGCCGCGGGGTCATGACTCCGGCGAAGGACGGCCAACCGACGCCGAGCCCGGCCACCGGAAAGACATGATCCGGCAGGCCCAGGATGTCGGAAACCTGCTGGGCATGGTTGCGGATGGCGCTGATCGGGCAGGTCCCGAGGCCCACCCGGTCGGCAGCGGCCACGAAGGTGGCCAGCACGATGCCGCTGTCGACGGCGGCATTGAAGAACGGATCGAGATAGTCGTTCACGAACGGCCGGTCGCGCCACTCGAAGAGCAGCCGGTGACGGCGGTTGTTGCCGCAGAACACCAGCAGCGCGCCTGCGTCCTTCACCCAGGGATTGTCGGGCAGCAGCGCCTCGAGCTTCCCGCGCTCGGCCTTGCCGGCGATCACGATGTCGGCCTGCTGCAGGTCCGACTTCGACGGCGCCGCGAGCGCCACCGCGCACAGCGTGTCGAGCAGGGCCGGGTCGACCGGCCGATCGGCATAGCGCCGCATCACGCGCCGGTCGGCCATGTCGGCCAGGACGTCGACGCCCCTCGTGTTTCCGTTGAGGGCCGCCTCGGTGAGTGCGGGCGCCGTTCCGAAGCGCGCCTTGAGCGTCGCCAGCAATCGATCGAGCACGAAAACTCCTCTAAGAGCATATTCCGTCCGGCTGGAAGCAGCCGGACGGAATATGCTTGGATCGCAGCGCTCCGAGCAACCCGCCCTAACGGCCGAAGAGATTGGGAAGGCCGGGCAGCTTGGGGATGATCGACGGCGCCTGCTGGCCGCCGCCACTCCCGCCACCCACGCCCGGAATGGCGTTGGTCAGCGTGTTCACCATGCCCGGCGGATCCTTGGCCGTGCCGCGGCTCACATTGTAGCTCAGGTTCGAGGTCGGGCCGCGCACCGACGCCACGATGTAGGGCGCCGACGGATCTTCGGCGATCATCAGGTTGAGCGTGGTGTCGGTGCTCGAGGCGACGAGGTTGGTGCGCGTGCTGATGTTGGCCGTGGCGCGGTCGCCGGACACGGCAAGGCCCTTGTCGGTCAACACGCCGCCGGCGATGTCGAGGCGACCCGAAATCGCGTTGTTGCGGTTCACGAAGCGGTTCAGCACCACCGACGCGGCCGTCAGTATGTTGGTTGCGATGCCGCGCTGGCCGACCGCGCCCAACACGTTGCCCAGCGTATTGTCGATCACGCCGCCGACTGCGCCCGCCGCGCCCGAGGTGAGCGCGACCAGCGCCTTGTCGGCGCCGACCAACACGTGGCCGCCGATCTGCGCGCCACCGGCCATCGAGCTCTTGATCTGCTCGGACGTCGCGCCGGCGCCCTTCACCGAGATGCCGGTCGCGCTCAACTGGCCGTCGATCGTGACCTTCACCGCGCTGCCGAACTGGTTGCTGCCGTGCATGGCGCGCAGCATTTCGCCCAGGGAGATGTTGTTGGCGTCGCCCTTGAAGTCGATCGCGAGTGCGGGCTTGCTGCCATCGACGATGCCCGACAGCGCCAGCGTGCCGCCGTAGAGTGCGCCCTTGAAGTGCTGCAAGGTGATCACGCCGTCCTTGAGGGTGGCCGCGAGGTCGGCATTGCCGATGCGCAGGGGCGCGCTGACGAGTGTACCGGCGACGAACTTCACCGAGGCGTCGAAGCCGCGCAGGCCCGACAGGTCGATCGGCTTGCCCGGCGCAGCGGCCGGCGCCGCCTGTCCGCGCGGCGGCGGCGCCGGCCTTGCCGGCGCGGCGTTTCGCGACTGCAGCCTGTCGAGATCGAGCGAGGTCGATTTCAGGTCTGCCGTGATCATCGGCCGTCCGGCAACCTTGACCTCGACCGTGCCGCCGACCGTCTGGCCGTTGACCGAGACGTCGCCCTTGAAGCCGACCGAGGTTGGCGTGCCGGTTGCAGCGCCCGGCGCCGAAACCGCACCGTTCACCTTCACCGTGTCGGTGCCGGCGACGAACGTCAGCTCGCGCAGCGTGAACTGCTCCGCCGTCCCGGTCACGCCGCCGCTCGCGGTGACCTTGCCAAGGCCGGTCGGCGTGCCACCGGCGATCTTCGTCACCTTGTCGATGTCGGGGGCGTCGAAGTTGAAGGCGATGTCGGGACGCCGCGTGGGCGCGGAGAAATTGGCGACGCTGCCGCGCACGGCCAGACGCGCGCCGCCCAGGTTGGAGACATCGACCTGGTTGAGCTTCAGCGTGCTGCCCTGCAGCCCGACGTCGACGTCGATGCCGCCGATCGTCTCGTTGTTGTAGATCGCCTTGGCGATCTTGAGCTTCAGTCCGATCGCCGGGCCGCCCACGTCGGCCTGCGTCGACACGGGCGGTGCGGGCTTGGCCGGCGCCGCCGGCGGCTTGGCCGCGCCGGGCTTGGGCAGGAAGGAATCGATGTCGAGCGTATCGATCTCGATATGGGTCGCGAGCGCGAACGGCACGCTGAAGGTCGCCACCAGGCCTCCGGTGCCCTTGACGTCGTCGAGCTCGAAGGCGGCGTTCGTCACCTGGACGTTGCCGCTGGTCGAGGCCATGCGGCCCTTGACGCTGAGGCGCGTCAGCTTGCTGGCCGGCAGCGCCGAGACATCGACGTCGAGCCATTTCAGCGTGTCGCGCAGCTTCGGTCCCACCAGGCTGAAATCGCCGCTCACGGTGGGCCGCGCCGGATCGCCCGACAGGGTGGACTTCGCCTGCAACACCATGTCGCCCGGCAGGGTCGCGGCAAGCCGCGGCACGGCGACCATGCCGCCGCGCGCATCCAGCTCGACGGCGACGTTGCGCACCGAGGCCTTGTTGTAGAGCACCTCGCCGATATCGAACGACACCTTGGCGGTGATGCCGTCGAGAAGGCTGGCCCTGGCCGCCGCTGGTGGCGCGGCGGGCTTCGCGACGGTGGGCGGTGCCGCAGACTTGGCAGGAACCTGGGCCGGTGCGGCCGACGACAGGCCTGCGAGGACCTTGTCGAGGTCGAGCTTGGGCGTCACCACCTTGGCGTCAACGACGAGCGCGGGCTTCAGTTTGACCGAGAGCGACCCCGAGCTGGTGCTGTCGGCGACGGCCATCTTGAAGTCCCGGGCGGCGAACTCGGCCTGCGAGGCGTCGATGCTGCCGTCGAAGCTGAACTTGCCAGCGAGCAGCGGCGGCAGGGCGGGCGCCGGCTGGCCGGCCAGGCCCGCCAGGGTCGCCACGAAGGCAGCGAGCGAGTCGGCGGAGACCGTGGCCACCCCGCCCAGCCGCGCGTTGGGGCCGAGCTCGCTCAGCGTGCCCTTGAAGCCGAGCTTGCCGTTGGCCTCGAGCGACAGGCTGGTGGCGTACCCGTTGGTGCCCTTGCTGCCGACCGACAGGTCGAGCTTGAGCGGCGCGCCGTTGATCGTGGCACCGCCGGCCAGTGTGTAGGGGCCGTCGAGCGAGCCGATGGAAGCGCTGAAGTTGGCCTTCTCGGCCACGATCGACAGGCCGGCCCGGGAGTCGCTGAAGATCAGCGTGCCGTTCTCGATCGTCAGCCGGCCGAGCGACAACGGTTTGGGCGAGCTCGGCTTGGCGGCGGCGGGCTTGGCGCCCTCGACCGAGGGAGCGAACTCCCAGTTCGGCTTGCCCTCGGCGTTGACCTCGAGGACGATCTTGGGCTCCTGCAGCGTGACCTCGCTCACCTCGACATTGCCGACCAGGAGCGCCAGCAACGACGGCTTCACCGTGATCGCCTTGACCTCGACCATGTTGGGGTTCTTGGCGCCGGCGACGTTGAAGAATCGCACCTTGGAGACGCCGACCGACGGCGTCGGCAGCAGCGAGAGCGTCACCGGGCCGTCGAGCACGAGATCGCGGCCCGTCGCCTTCTTCACCTCCGAGACCAGCTCGGGCTTGTACTTGTTGAGGTCGAAGAACGACGGCGCGATCAGCAGGACGACGACCAGCAGGCCGACCGCGCCACCGATGCCGATGAGGAGCTTGTTGCGCTTGGAAGGGCTCATGCTTTTCCCCGGTGGTCGCCGCGCCAAGACTAGCGCATCGACCGCCGGCGCGGCATAGAGAAAATACCGGGAGTCACATGGCCGACATCGTCAACCTGAACAAGGCGCGCAAGGACAGGACGCGCCGCGCGCGCGACAGCGAGGCCGACGCCAACCGTCGCCGCTTCGGTCGCACGCGCGCCCAGAAGCAGGCCGACGAGAAAACCGAGGCGCGCGCGCGCAAGACGATCGACGACCGCCGCCTCGAGCCCGATGACAAGCCAGGCGACGAGCCCGATGGAGGCTAGGTCAGCCCTCGCGCGTTGACGGGCGGTTGAGCGCGAGGCGGCTGAAGAAGTCGCGCGTGCCCTGCTCCGCGCCCGGACCGGCGACGGCGCGTACGTTGGTGAGCTCGACCTTCTGGCCGGTGGTGCTGTCGATCAGGACCGGTTCGAGCGGATGGCTGTCGTTGCGGTCGACCAGGTCCATCGGCCGGCCGTTGCGCGCGGCCACGCCGAAGCGGTCGCCCCACTGCTTGAGCCCGACGATGACGGTGAACAGCGCCGCGCCCTTCTCGGTCAGCCGGTATTCGTGGCGCAGCGGGCGCTGGCGATAGGCGGTCTTGCGGAACACCCCGGCCTCGACGAGCTTCTTCAGCCGCGCCGTCAGCACGTTGCGCGCGATGCCGAGGTTTTCCTGGAAGTCGTCGAACCGGCGCACACCATAGAAGGCGTCGCGCACGATGAGCAGAGTCCAGGGTTCGCCGACGACATCGAGCGCCGACGCGATCGAACAATTCATCTGCTCATAGGATGTCCGCCGCATGGGCCGAAAGTATAGGCCGGTGGCGGCGCGGCGCAATCTTGGCCGCCCGGCCGCCGCGCATGCCTCCCGCGCGGAAATTCCTGCTGCCGGAGGGAACAAATGAACGGCGCGGCTGCTCCTACCGCGCCAGTCGCAGCACCGCGTAGCCGACCGCGGCCGACAGCACCGAGGCGGCGAGCACGCCCAGCCGCACCAGATCGTCGAGACCGGCGTTGGTGCCGGTGAAGGCCAGCGTGCCGATGAACAGGCTCATGGTGAAGCCGATGCCGGCGCAGACGCTGACGCCGTAGAGCTGGGTCCAGCTCGCACCGGTGGGCAGGCGTGCATAGCCGAGCCGGATCATCGCCCACGCCGCAGCGAAGACGCCGAGCTGCTTGCCGATGAAGAGGCCGGCCACGATACCGAGCGTCACCGGATGGGTCGCCATCGCCGACGTGATGCCGGACAGGGAGAGGCCCGAGTTGGCGAAGGCGAACACCGGCATGACGAGGAACGACACCCAGGGCTTGAGCGCATGCTCGAGCCGCAGGAAGGCGCGCCCCTCCTCGGCCTTGGCGCCATCCCTGAGCGGCAGCAGGAAGGCGAGCGCCACACCGGCCAGGGTCGCATGCACGCCCGACTTCAGCACGCAAAGCCAGAGTGCGACGCCCAGGATCAAATAGAGCGGGAAGCGCCGCACGCCCGCGAGGTTCAGTGCCAGCAGCGTCGCGAGGCAACCGCCGGCCAGCGCCAGCGACAGCGTCGACAGTTCGCTGGTGTAGAAGACGGCGATGATCAGGATGGCGGCCAGGTCGTCGACGATGGCCAGCGTGAGCAGGAAGAGCTTCAATCCGAGCGGCACACGCTTGCCCAGCGCCGACAGCACCGCCACGGCAAAGGCGATGTCGGTTGCCGACGGGATGGCCCAGCCGCGCAACGCCACGGGGTCGCCCCACGCGAAGCCCATGTAGATCAGCGCCGGCAGGACGATGCCGCCCGCGGCGCCGGCGACGGGCAGCGCCACTTTCGACGGCTCGGACAGTTCGCCGCTCACGACCTCGCGCTTGATCTCCATGCCGACCAGCAGGAAGAAGATCACCATCAGCCCGTCGTTGATCCAGTGCTCGACCGTCTTGGCGAGATCGAGACCCGCGATGCTGCCGCCGATCACGGCGTGCAATGCGCCCTGGACGGTGGACGCCGCCGGCGAGTTGGCCAGCACCAGCGCCAGCATCGTCGCGGCCAGGAGCGGCAGGGCGTCGGCGGCGTCGCCGGAGAAGAACGAGCGGAGGCGGGCGATCATGGGGCCTTATACATAGCAAAACGCCCGGGCGTTGCCGCCCGGGCGTTCGCTGTATGGTTCGCTGAACCGCGGCTAGTCGCGGCTCTGGCCCATGAAGCTGAGCAGGAACTGGAACAGGTTCACGAAGTCGAGGTAGAGGCTGAGTGCGCCGAAGATGGCGACCTTCTCGGCCACGTCCTGACCCCACGACTCGGCATACTGTTCCTTGATCTTCTGGGTGTCGTAGGCGATCAGGCCCGAGAAGATCAGGACGCCCGCGACGGAGATGATGAAGCTCATCGTGCCGGACGGGAAGAACATGTTGACCAGGCTGGCCAGCACGATGCCGATCAGGCCCATGAACAGGAACTTGCCCATCGCCGTCAGGTCACGCTTGGTCGTGTAGCCGTAGAGGCTGAGCGCGCCGAACGACGCCGCCGTCACGAAGAAGGTGCGGGCCACCGAGGCGCCGGTGTAGTGCGACAGCACCAGCGACAGGCTGATGCCCATCAGCGCGGTGACCGCCCAGTAGATCGCCTGCACGCCGCCGACGCTCATCTTCGCCGCGCGGAAGCCGACGAGAAGCAGCAGGCCGATCGGCGCCAGGATGGCGACCCAACCCAGCAGGTTCGGGCCCACCGGCACGATCGCGCCGCCACGCGTCATGCCCATCTGGAAGAAGACCTGCGACAGGCCGGGAACGGCCATCAGGCCGTAGGCCACGATGCCCGAGAGGGCGAGGCCGGACGCCATGTAATTGTAGACGCGCACCATGTGGGCGCGCAGACCGACATCGAACGCCTGGTCCGTCGCCGCGGTCTGATTGAAGGTGTTGAAATTCTGGTTCGCCATTTGAGCTGAGCCTCCTGAGGGACCTCGTTCGCGAGCCCCTTCGCCAAGCAATGTGGGCAGACAGACCGACTGAATCAATAGAGATCGCGCACCGGGTACCCTGCCTGCCGCTGCAAATTCCTACTCGTTTCGGAGCAAAGCCAGCGGCCGCTGCCTTAATACCGACAAAGTTCCCGCCAGCCCGAAGGCCAGCGTCAGCGCCATGGCGCCCAGCGCCACCGAGACCGCCACGGTGGGCAGAAAGGTCCACTCCAGATGCATCAGGCGGCGCACCACGAGCCACGCCGCCAGGGTGCCGACGCCGATCGCGGCCAGCGCCGTTGCCAGGCCAAGGGCGGCGAATTCCCAGGCGAAGATGCCGGCGATGCGGGCGCGCGTCGCGCCCAGCACCTTCATCACCACGGCTTCGTGCACGCGCCGGCGCTGGGTCGCCAGCATGGCGCCGGCCAGCACCAGCACGCCGGCAAGGATACTGAGCAGGCCGATGGCGCGCGTGGCCAGCTCGATGTTGCCCAGCACGTCGGACGCGGTCTGGATGGCGTCGCGGATGCGCACGACGGTGACGTTGGGGAAGCGGTCGGTGATCACCTTGAAGATCCCGTCCTCGGCTGCGGGCGTGGCCTTCACCGTCGCGAGATAGGTGTGCGGCGCCTTGTCGAGCGTGCCGGGCGAGAAGACGAAGACGAAGTTGAGCGCCAGCGTCTGCCAGACGATGCGGCGCAGCGAGGCGATCCGCGCGTCGATGTCGCGGCCCAGCACGTTGACGGTGATCGTGTCGCCGACGCCGATGTTGAAGGCCTCGGCCAGTCCCTCGTCGAACGACACGAGCTGCGGTCCGCGATAGTCGGGCGCCCACCACTGGCCGGCCACGATCTGCGCGCCCTCGGGCGGCGTGGCGGCGTAGGTGACACCCCGGTCGCCGTCGATCGCCCAGCGTGCGTTGGACGGCACGATCATCTCGCCGACCGGCTTGCCGCCGATCTTGACGATGCGCCCGCGCAGCGACGGCACCTTCTCGAGGGCGCCGGCGCCCGGCACCGCGGCCACCGCTTTTTCGAAGGCGCCGATCTGGTTGGACTGGATGTCGACGAAGAAGAAGGCCGGCGCATCCTTCGGAATGCGGCTGGTGATCTGGTCGCGCAGGTTGCCCTGGATCAGCGCCGTCGCCACCAGCACCGTGAGTCCGAGGCCAAGCGACAGCATGACGATCGGCGTCGGCGCGCCCGGCCGATGCAAATTCGCCAGCGCCAGGCGCAGGGCCGCGAAGCGCGGCTTGCCCGCGCGCGCGGCGGCGAACATCACCGCCTGCGCCAGCGCCGGGAAGGCCAGGAAAGCAGCGACCGAGCCCAGGACGAACCAGGCGCCGATGCGGCGCTCGACGGCGGTGAAGACGGTGAAGGCCGCCAGCGCCATCGCCACACCACCCAGCACCAGGGCGTCACGCCAGCCCAGCCCCTGCCCGCGCCACCAGCGCGTCTTCTGCGGCACCACGGCGCCGCGCATCAGGGTCGCCGCCGGCACGATGCGCGCCCGCATCAGCGGCATCAAGGCAAACAGCAGCGACACCAGCACGCCGAAGCCGGCCGCCACCAGGATGGGGCGCAGGTAGAGCGCGATGCGCGCCCGCACCGGCAGGAGATCGGCGATGGCGGTCTGCGCCACGAACGGCAGGGCCACCCCCACGGCGACCCCGATGGCGATGCCGAGCAGCGCCAGCGCACCCAGCTGCAGGAAATAGGTCGTGAAGATCAGGCGCTCCGGCGCGCCCAGGCACTTCATCGTGGCGATGGTGCGCTGGCGCGTGGCGAGGAAACTCGACACCGCGTTGCCGACACCGACACCGCCCACCAGCAGCGACGAGAGCCCGATCAGGCCGAGGAACTGCGTCAGCCGGTCGAGCCAGAACCGGATGCCGCCGCCGGCATCGGCCAGGCCCTGCACCCTCCAGCCTTCGCGCGGATAGTGCCGGCGGATCGCCTCGACCGCGGCGACGTCGGATGCGCCGGGCGGCAGGCGCAGACGATACTGCCACGTCAGCAGGCTGCCCGGCTGTACCAGGCCCGACTCCTCCAGTGCATCGAACGACATCATCAGGCGCGGCCCGAGACTGGCGAAGGCGTTGAGGCCGCTGTCGGGTTCACGCGCGATCAGCGCCCGCACCTGCACCGGGACCTCGCCCACCTTCACGATGTCACCCAGCGCGATGTTCATGCGCTTGAGCGCCGCGTCCTCGACCACTGCGCCCCATACGCCGTCGCGCCTGGCCAGGGCATCAGCGAGCGCACCGCCGCCCTGCAACTCGAGTTTGCCGTAGAGCGGATAGGTCTGCTCGACGGCCTTGAGCTGCACCAAAGCGGCCCGGCCGCCCTCCTTCACCGGATGGGCCATGGCGCGGCTGTCGATCCAGCGCGTCAGCGTCCCTTGTTGGCCGAGGAACGCCATCTGCTCGGGCGTCGCCTCGCGGTAGAGCACCGAGATCGAGACGTCGCCGCCCAGGATCTCGCGCGAATCGGCGCGCACGCCCTCCTCGACCGCGCGGCTGAACGACAGGATCGCCGCGATCGCGCCCACGCCGACGGCGAGGCAGGCGATGAACAGGCGAAAGCCGCCCAGACCGCTGCGCATCTCGCGGCGCGCGAGCCGGAAGGCCAGATTCATGGAAGAAGCGTCATTGAGCGGCCAGCGCCGGGATGCGTTCGTCGTTCACCACCAGGCCGTCGGCCACGCGCACGATGCGGTCGCAGCGGCCGGCCAGCGCCATGTCGTGCGTGATCAGGATCAGGGTGGCGCCCTCGGCCCGCGCCAGCTCGAACAGCAGGTCCATCACCTGCTTGCCGGTGGCGCCGTCGAGATTGCCGGTGGGCTCGTCGGCCAGCAGGAGCCTGGGCCGGCCGACGAAGGCGCGCGCGACGGCGACCCGCTGCTGCTCGCCGCCGGAGAGCTGGGCGGGATAGTGGCCGAGGCGATGGGCGAGACCGACCCGCTCGAGCGCGGCGCGGGCGGCGTCGAAGGCATCGCCACGGCCGGCGAACTCCAGCGGCAGCGCCACGTTCTCCAGCGCCGTCATGGTGGGAATGAGGTGAAAGCCCTGGAAGACGATGCCGATGTGATCGCGGCGCAGGCGCGCGCGCGCGTCGTCGTCGAGCGGCCCGAGATCGCGGCCGGCGACCTCGACCCTGCCGGAGGTTGCCCGTTCCAGGGCGCCCACGATCATCATCAGGCTCGACTTGCCGGCGCCCGAAGGGCCCACCACCGCGGCGATCTCGCCGGCCGCGACATCGAGGCTGACGCCGCGCAGGATATTGACCGTGCCGGCGTCGCTTGCCATGTCGAGATGGACGTCCGCGAGACGGACGATAGGAGGCTGGGTCACGGCCATGAGTCTTGCCAAGGGATATGGTCGTTTTGCGGCCGCGGTCAATTCACTGCTGCTTGTTCTTTTGTGCCTGTCCCCGGCGCCTATCGAAGCATGGGCCCAAACCGCGCCGCTCAGGATCGCCATGCTGGGTGACAGTTTGACGGCGGGATACGGGCTGAAGCCCGAGCAGGCCATTCCCGTGCGGCTGCAGGCCGCCCTCAAGGCCGAGGGCCGCGACGTCACGGTGCTGAACCACGGCGTCTCGGGCGACACCAGCGCCGGTGGGCTCGATCGCGTCGACTGGATGCTGGCCGACAAGCCCGACATCGTGATGGTGGAACTGGGCGCCAACGACGCGCTGCGCGCCATCGATCCAGCCACCACCGAGCGCAACCTCGACGCGATCCTGGCCAAGCTCAAGGACGCCAAGGTGACGGTCTGGTTGATCGGCATGATGGCGCCGCGCAACCTCGGACCGGAATACGTGAAGGCGTTCGACGGGCTGTACAGCCGGCTCGCCGGCAAATACCAGGTGCCGCTCTATCCGTTCATCCTCGACGGCGTGGCCCAGGACGCCACGCTCAACCAGGCCGACGGCATGCACCCCAACCCGGAAGGCGTCGAGGTCGTGGTCAAGCACCTGCTGCCCTTCGTGAACAGGAACCTCGACGATCATGCCGCGTCTGTTCATCGCCCTTCCCATCCCTGAGGACGTCTCCGAAGACCTCACCCGCCTGCAATCGGGCGTGCCCGACGCGCGCTGGGTGCCGGCGGAGAACTTCCACGTCACCCTGTGCTTCGCGGGCGAGGTGCAGGGCGGCACGATGCGCGACCTCGCGGAGGAACTGTCGGACATCGCCGGCGCGCGCTTCCCGATCGCCATCGCCGGCGTCAAGCAGTTCTCCAGCGGCAAGCAACCCAAGGCACTGGTGGCGCTCGTCGAGAGGAGCGACCGGCTCGACTGGCTGCACCAGAAGGTCTCGACCGTGGCGCGCAACTGCGGCATCGAGGTCGAGCGCCGCAAGTTCCGCCCGCACGTCACGCTGGCGCGCTTCGCCAGCGGCGCGGAGACCGGCCATCACATCGCGCAGTTCATGGCGAGCTTCTCGACCTTCAGGGCCGGCCCCTGGCTGGCCGACCACTTCGGACTCTATTCGAGCCGTCACGGCGGCAGCGGCCGGATCTACATCGAGGAAGCGGCCTACGACCTGTCGTTCTGAGGCCCCGCGCCCATGAAGTCACGCAACGCGCCCAGCCAAACCGCGAAGCCCTGCGTCTCGAAATACCGGATCCACGTGTCCGTCTCGGCGGCGTCGAGGCAGTCGAATTTGGCCCGCCACTCGACGAAGGCCTTACCGCTCTCGACCACCGGCGTCACGCGGATCGTCGCCACATAATCGCGGACCGGCTGCGGCGGCGGCCCGTCGAAGGCATAGGTGTAGGAGCGCTCCATGTCGGAGTGCGCGAGCAGCTTTTGTCGAATGACGCGGTCGGCCAGTTCGACTCGCCGCACGGCGCTCACTTGGTCGCCGGCTTTGCCGCCTTCGATGGTTGTCGCCCCGGGCACGCCGGCCCAGGCATAGTGATCGAACGGCCGGATCACCGACCACACCCTATTCGCCGAATGATCCAGGACGATGCTGTAGAAGGCTTCCGCCATGTTTCGTCTCCTTGTCGAGGGAGAGCCGAAACTGGGCGTGCAGGCAGACGGAAACTATCCGCCGGCCGCCGCCTATTCGACCGATCAGTGCCGCTTGAAGTACTGCACGTCGCGCTCGTGCTTCTCGGCGGCAGCGCGGCTCTTGAACGTGCCCAGATTGCGGCGCTTGCCGGTCTTGGGATTCTGCTTGCGCGAGTAGAGGCGGTATTCGCCGGACGAGAGTTTGCGAATCATGAGCTGCTCCTATTCGTCTTCTAGACGAACGTCAGCAGCCGCCGCGGGTTGCCGACCAGGATCGCGTCGATCTCGTCGGCGCCATAACCGCGCTTCTTCATCATCGGCACGACGTTGCGGAAGATGTGGCCGTAGCCGTGGCCGCCGAAGCTCGCCAGCCGCGTGCGGTAGCAGATGTCGTGGCTGATCACGACGCGCTCGAGATGGCCATGATCGATCAGCGCCCGGATGAGCCGCAACCGCGTGGCGTCATTGGGCATGTCGATGTCGGAGAGGCCATAGTAGCTCGATTCCTGGCCGAACAGGTCGAACTCGACGGTGACGCCGGAGTCCGCGAGCCTGAGCAGGCGCGCCTCGTCGAAGACGGTGCGGTCGATGTGGCTGATGACGATGCGCTCGGTCGGGAACGCGGCGGCACGCGCGAAGTCGGCGACCTCCTGCGGCTGGTCGGGATCGCGCCCGGGATGAACGTTGATCGCGGCGCCGGTCTCGGTGGCGGCGATGAAGGCGCCCTGCATCACGCGCTTCTCGGTGTCGGTCCACTGGGCGCTGCAGCCGATCTCGCCGATCATGCCGGCGCGCACGTCGGTGCCCCAGGCGCCGTCGAGGATCTGGCCCACCATCTCGGCAGCGAAGTCGTCGACGGCACGGCCGTGGTTCCTGGGGTCCTGGTAGTCGTTGACGTAGTAGCCGCAGCCCATGATCAGGTGCACGCCGGTGCCCTGGGCGATGCGGCGCAGGCCGCCCGGATCGGGCGAGAGGCCGCCGCAGGTCAGCTCGACGATGGCGTTGCCGCCGTCGCTCTTCATCATCGCGACCTCGCGGGTGGCGATGTCCTCGAGGTCGAGCATGTACTTGCGGCCGGCGTTCCTGACGCCGCGGCCGTAGTTCATCTGCCACACGTTCTCGAGCGTGATCTCGGGCCCGAGGTCGTTCTGGGAGCGCGCGCCGGGCGCGCGGATGTCGCACAGCACGTGCTCGTGCATCAGCGTGCGCCCGAGAGCCTCCGGCGCGATCGGCCCGAGGACGGTCTGGATCTTTCCGCGCAAGGCCTCCCGCGTCATTGCTTCTCGAGGCCCGCCGTGTCGATCACCTTCTTCCACTTGGTGTTCTCGGCCACCATGTGCCTGGCGAGATCCTCCGATGAGCCGCCCAGCTCGGCCGCGCCCGCGTCGCGGATGCGCTTGATGACGTCGGGCGCCTTCGAGGCCTTCACCAGCTCGTCGCTCAGCTTCTTCACGATGTCGGCCGGCGTTCCCGCCGGCGCGGCGACGTACCACCACGGTGCGGCGTCGAAGCCCGCGAAACCCTGCTCGGCGATGGTCGGCACGTCGGGCATGGCGAACCAGCGCTTGGACGAGGAAACGCCCAGCGCCTTCAGCGTGCCCGACTGGATGTGCGGCAGGTACGGCGGCAGGTTGTCCATGGTCGAGGGGATGTGGCCGGCCAGCAGGTCCTTCAGCACCAGCGAGCTGCCGCGATAGACGACGTGCTCGACCTTGAAGCCGGCGCGCGCCTGGAAATATTCCATCGCCAGGTGGCCCGTGCCGCCGACCGCGGGCGAGCCGAAGGTCACCTTGTTGGCGCCCTGCTTCTTGCAATAGTCGACGTATTCCTGGGCCGTCTTGACCGGGAGGCTGGGGTTGACCGCCAGCACGTTGGCGACCTCGCCGAACAGCGCGACCGGCGCGAAGCTCTTCACGCTGTCGTACGGCATGTTCTTGTAGAGATACTGGTTGGTGACCGCGGTGCCGACGGTACCGAGCAGCAGGGTGTAGCCGTCGGCCGGCGCCTTGGCGACGATCTCGGCGCCCACGTTGCCGCCCGCGCCGCTCTTGTTGTCGACGATCACCTGCTGGCCCCAGGCTTCGGTGAGATGTTGTCCGGCGATGCGGCCGAGAAGGTCGGTGGTTCCGCCCGGCGCGAACGGCACCACCATGCGGATCTGTTTGTTGGGGTAGGTCGACTGGGCCCATCCGTGGCGCGCCAGAAAGGGCGCCGCAAGACTGCCCGCGAGAATTGACCGACGACCGACGATTTTTGCCATGGTGCTGCTCCTGATCCGCGACGACTATATCGTCGCAACGGGAGGACACAACGTGACGGCACCCCTGATCGGCTACGCAGACCGCATATCGGTACACGCCGGCGAGACGATCGCCTTCAAGGTGTCGAGTGCCGGCCCCGATCCCTTCCACGCCAGGCTCGTGCGCCTCGTGCGTGGCGATCCCCATCCCGACGCACCGCCGCGCCAGCACGAAGATCTCTCTGCCCACTTCGAAGGTCGCTTCCCGTCCCGCCTCCAGCACGCCTGGCCGGGCTCGTATGCCCGCATCGAGGCCGCCGCGCTGAAGCCATTGGCGGCGCTGTCGGTCGAGGCGCTGATCTGGCCGACCCTGCCGCAGGACGGCCCGCAGGCCGTGATCTCCCGGCGCGATCCGGCGAGTGGCGCGGGCTTCACCCTCGTGTTGACGCCCGACGGCATGGCGCTGGAGACCGGCGGCGCCACGGTGAGCACCGGCAAGTCCTTGCGTGCGCGCACCTGGTATCGCGTGTGGGCGAGCGCGGATCCCGCGACAGGCGCGCTGCGCGTCGGCCAGCAGCCGCTGAAGCGCGACCACGCCGTCGACGACGAAGGCGAGGCCGCCACGACCGCCGCCGGACTGCGCCTCGATGCGGCGCGTGCAATCCTGATCGCGGCCGAGGAGGCCCGCGACCGGCCGGCGCATCGCTGCTTCAACGGCAAGATCGAGGCGCCGTCGATCGCCGGTGTCGGCGCCTGGGATTTTTCCCGCCGCATGGACACGATGGAGGTCGAGGACAGCGGCGCCAACGCGCTGCACGGCAGGCTGGTCAACCTGCCGACGCGCGCCATGAAGGGCGCGGCGTGGACCGGCCGCGAGCGCGACTGGACCAAGGCGCCGCACCACTATGCCGCCATCCACTTCCACGACGACGACCTGCACGACTGCGGCTGGGCCGACGATCTTTCCTTCACCGTGCCTGCCGGCCTCAAGAGCGGCGTCTACGGCATGGCGCTGTCGTGCGGGACACGCCGCGACGTCATCCCGTTCTTCGTACGGCCCGAGCGCGGCAAGCCCACGGCCAAGGTCTGCTATCTCGCCTCGACCTTCACCTATCAGGTCTATTCCAATTTCTCGCGCGGCGCCTTCGACGACGCCTTCCGCCGGCGCGTCGCCGACTGGAAAGCGTTTCCCTACAATCCCGACGAGCACAAGGACTATGGCCTCTCGACCTACAACCATCATCGCGACGGCTCGGGCGTGGCCTATTCCTCGCGGCTGCGCCCGCTGCTGACGTGGCGGCCCGACTTCCTGTCCTTCGACGATGCGGCGGGCTCGGGCCTGCGCCATCTGCCGGCCGACACCCATCTCACCGGCTGGCTCGACCGCATGGGCATCGACTACGACGTCGTCACCGACCATGACCTCGACGAGGAAGGGCCCGTCCTGCTGGCGGCCTACAAGACGGTGCTGACAGGATCGCACCCCGAGTATCACACGGCGGACACGCTCGACGCCCTGCAGGCCTACACCGAGACCGGCGGGCGGCTGGCCTATCTCGGCGGCAACGGCTTCTACTGGCGGGTCGCGCGCTCGAAGAAGGTGCCCGGCGCCATCGAGGTGCGGCGCACCGAAGGCGGCATCCGCACCTGGGCAGCCGAGCCCGGCGAGTATTATCACGCCTTCGACGGCGCCTACGGCGGCCTGTGGCGGCGCTCGGATCGGCCGCCAAACCTCCTGTGCGGCATTGGCTTCTCGAGCCAGGGCACGTTCGTGGGCGATTCCTACCGGCGCACGCCGGCGTCACACGACAACCGCCACGCCTGGATCTTCGACGGCGTGACCGATGAACTGTTCGGCGGCTTCGGATTCTCGGGCGGCGGCGCGGCGGGCTTCGAGCTCGACCGGCTCGACCATCGCCTCGGCAGCCCGCTGAACGCCGTGGTCGTGGCGTCGTCAGAAGGACACGACCGGCGCAACTTCGTCGTCGTCCACGAGGAGCGGCTGGGTTTCGTCACGACGATCCCCGGCGAGACGCTCGAGCAACTGATCCGCGCCGACATGACCTATATCGACAAGCCCGCGGCGGGCGCGGTGTTCTCCGTGGGCTCGATCACCTATTGCGGCAGCCTGCCCCACAACGGCTTCGACAACGACGTGTCGCGACTCACCTTCAACGTCGTCAACCGCTTCGGCGAGCTCGGTCTCAGCTGGCCTTTTCCGCCAAGGGCCTGAGGGCGTCGAGCAGCCCCTTGCAGCCCACCTCGATCAGGTCGAGCGCGTCCTCGTAGCCGCGCGGCGGACCGCCGTAAGGGTCGGAAACCTCGAGCAGGCCGGTCTGTGGCGCGAACTTCAGGAAGAGCTGCGGCCGGTCGGCGACGGTGCGCGGCGCCATCCAGCGCATCGCGGCGAGATGGGTACGGGCCATGCCGAGCGGCAGGGTGAAGCGCTCGAGATCCTCGTTGATCAGCGTCCGCGAGCGGTGGTCCGAAATGTCGTAACCGCGACGGCCGGCCGCCTGGCGCGCGAACGGCGCGGCGGGTTCGCCCTCGTGGCCCTCGATGGTGCCGGCGGAATCGATGAGGAAGGCGTGCTCCAGCCCGGCGCGGCGCACCATGGTGCGGAAAACGCCCTTGGCCATGGGCGAACGACAGATGTTGGCCGAGCAGACGAAGAGAACACCAATGGGCATGGTCTGATACCCTAGCACGGCGCTAAAATGTGCAAAACGCGCCCGTGTGGAAGCCCGAGGAAGAAAGCGATGCCCGACATGTCTCCCGCCCTCGCCAAGGCCTCGCACGGCGCCCATCACATCGCCCCCGACATCCACGGCCAGAACTTCCACACGCTCGACCGGCAGTTCAGGGACCTGATGTCGCTCTACATGGAGCCCGGCCTGCGGGCGGCCATGACGCCGCACTTCGACCGGCTGGGCGCGCTGGCCGGCGGCCGCCTCGACGAGTTGGCGATGACCGCCGACAAGCACCCGCCCATCCTGCAGCCGCGCGACCGCTTCGGCCGCGACGAAGACTGGATCGACTACCACCCGTCCTACCGCGAGATGGAGAAGATCGCCTTCGAGGACTTCGGCATGCACGCCATGAGCCATCGTGCCGGCGTGCTCGGCCTGGCGGCCCCGGCCCATCCGCTGGTGAAGTACGCCATCACCTATCTCTTCGTGCAGGCCGAGTTCGGCCTGATGTGCCCGGTATCGGTGTCCGACACGTCGAACTTCATCCTCAAGCGGTACGGCTCCGAACCGTTGAAGAAGCTGCTGCTCGACCGGCTGCTCAGCCAGGACCCGGCCATCATGCTGAAGGGCACGCAGTTCATGACCGAGAAGGCCGGCGGCTCCGACGTCGGCGCGATCGAGACCGAGGCCGAGCGCATCGGCGTCGGCGCCGACGGTGTCGAGCGCTGGAAGCTCACCGGCCAGAAATGGTTCTGCAGCCATGCCGACGCCGACGTCGCCGTCATGCTGGCGCGGCCGCGCGGCGCGGCGCCCGGCACCAAGGGGCTCGGCATGTTCGCCCTGCCGCGTCGCCTCGAGGACGGCTCGCGCAACAGCTACCGGATCGTGCGGCTGAAGGACAAGCTCGGCACGCGCTCGATGGCGTCGGGCGAGATCGTGCTCGACGGCGCCACGGCCTATCTCGTGGGCAATGTCGATGCGGGCTTCAAGCAGATGATGCAGCAGGTCAACCTGTCGCGCCTCAGTCATGGCGTGCGCGCCGCGGCGATGATGCGCCGGTGCCTCAACGAGGCGCTGGCCGCCGCGCGCGGCCGCCAGGCATTCGGCCACGCGACCATCGACTATCCGCTGCTGCGCCGCCAGCTCCTGAAGATCATGCTGCCGACCGAGCAGGCGCTGTCGATGTTCGCCTTCTCGGCCGACACGATGGGCCGCGCCGAAGGTTACGATGGCAAGGGAGGAGACAAGGACGCCGCGAACCTGCTGCGCATCCTGACGCCGGTCTACAAGTTCCGCGCCTGCCGCGACAACATCCCGGTCGCCAGCGCCACGCTCGAGGTGCGCGGCGGCATCGGCTACATTGAGGAGTGGGTGACGCCACGGCTGGTGCGCGACGCGCAGATCGGCACCCTGTGGGAAGGCACCTCCAACATCAACGCGCTCGACGTCGTCCAGCGCGCCGTCGGCAAGGCCGGCGGCCACAAGACGCTCACTGCTGCGCTCAAGGCGAAGTGCGAGGCGAGCGGCAGCCTGCCCGGCCAGTACAAGGGCCTGCTGGGCGCGACGCTCGACCGGGTCGAGCGCTTCGTCGAGGCCGTCGCGCAGGACCCCAGGCAGGAGAAGCGCTCGCGCATGGCCGCCGGCGCGCTCTATCACGCCACGACGGCCGCGCTGCTCGCCTGGGAGGGCGCGACCTTGGGCGCGCAGGGGGGTGACGCGCGCCGCCTGCTGCTGTCGCGCCTGGTCATCGAGCACAGGTTGGCCCCGCAGGACCCGCTGTCGCTGGGCGACTCCGGCTGGGAGCAGGAGGCGACCGACCTGTTGCTGTCCGACGCGCCGGTGCCATTGGCCAGGGCCGCGGCGCTGGTCGGGTGACGAGCGTCGGATGAAAATCGCTCTGCTCTCCGACATCCATCTGTCGGTCGCCTTCCTGCCGCTGCCCGAGACGTCCGCCGACGTGCTGGTGATCGCGGGCGATGTCGGCCGGCCGGCGCCG
>Ga0105240_10005153_pt1 | contig 19546 bp, 15 predicted proteins | sample KBSC54metaG_FD_80426 | JGI IMG/M metagenome (GOLD analysis project Ga0105240, IMG submission 80426) | Corn rhizosphere microbial communities from Kellogg Biological Station, Michigan, USA - KBS C5-4 metaG | ecosystem: Host-associated > Plants > Roots > Rhizosphere > Soil | place: Michigan, USA... | reverse complement strand
TGTACGACTTTGATCCAATTTCCGGTCGCATTCTGCGCTGGCAGCAGTGCGAACGCGGCGCCGGTACCTAGACCGAGCCCTGTGACGACGCCTTTGTACGCCACCTTACCGCCGTAGAGGTCCGCCTCGATCCGCACGGGTTGTCCGATCCGCATGCGGCGCAGCTGCACTTCCTTGAAGTTGGCCTCTACCCGGAGCCGGTCCAGGGGCACGATCGAAAGCAGTGGATTGCCGGAGCTCGTGCGCTCACCCAATTGCGCGGAGCGCCTGGCGATGTAACCGGAGACTGGCGCGTGGAGGCTCGTGCGCCGGAGGGTCAGCCAGGCGCGCTCCACCGCTGTCGCGGCGACCTGTACATCCGGGTTGTCAGGCACGCCCGTTTTGCCGAGCAACGCAGTACCCCCGGCGAGATTCTTCGTCGCGGCGATCAGCCCCTGTTGCGCAGCGCTGACGGCATCCTGGGCATGCGAGATCTCTTCCGTGGAGACAGCACCTGACTTGCCGAGATTCCTGCGTCTTTCGAGATCGAGCAGCGCCCGATTGAGATCCGCCTGGCGCTGTGCCTGGATGGCTTTGAGCTCGTCGCGACTGGTGAATACGGTGCGCACTTGCCGCACCACCTTCGCGAGTTGCTCCTCGGCCTCCTGCAGCGCGATGCGTGCGTCGGTGTCGTCGAGCTTGATCAGCTCCTGCCCCTCCTGCACGAAGTCTGTTTCGTCGGCATCGATGGCGACCACCGTTCCGCTCACCTGGGAGCTGACATTCACCAGGTCGCCCGCGACGTAGGAGTCGTCCGTCTCCTCGTAATGGCTCGCGTAGAACCACCAATAGGCGCCGGCGGCCAAGGCAGCAACAACGCAAACGCCGCCGACCGTAAGCAACCATCGGGTGCGCAGCCGCTGACGTCTGACCACGGGGTTGGCGGGAGAAACCGTTGCGTCCATCAAATCGACTCTAGCTGGGCGACCGGGGGAGCGGCAATGTGGAGACCGGGTTGTATCCGCCGCCCAATGCGCGGATGAGATCCGTGCTCACCGTGAGGCGGCGCGACTGCAACTCGGCCAACAGTGCCTGCGCGGTAAAGACCTGATTTTGAGCTGACAACACGCTCAGGTAGTTGTCCAGACCGGCGCTGTATCGCTCACGCGTCAGATCGTACGAGCGCTGCGCCGACTCGAGTGCCGCGCGGGCATCCTCGGTTTCCTTGTCCGTGGCCGACCAGTTCGCCATCACATCCGCGACTTCGTGAATCGAATCGATCAGACTTTGGTTGTATTGCCCGACAGCAAGGTCGTACTGGGCTTGCTGCGCTTGCAGAGCCCCGCGCAGCTCGCCACGATTGAATACCGGCAGGCTCATCGCAGGCCCGCCCCCGACGATGGCATCAGAGGCATCGAACAACTTCGACAGGCCGACAGCCTGCAGGCCGGCGAAAGCGACGAGGTTCACGTTTGGATAGAAGGCTGCCTCGCTCGCCGCCACGCCGCGTGCGGCCGATTCGACCCTCCACCGGGCCGCGGCTACATCAGGACGGCGCCCGAGCAGATCGACGGGCAATGCCGAGGGCAACGCGATGCTCGTTGGCGCGGCCAGATGCGGCCGCTGCAGATCGAGACCACGATCGGGCCCAACCCCCACGAGCGCCGCAAGGGCATTACGCGTGGTATTGATGTTGGACTGAGTGAAATCCACGCTGGCACGCACCAACGCGACCTGACCCTCGGACTGCTTCACCCGTGCGGCGTTCTCCAGGCCAGCGGCGACGCGTTGCCGGGTCAGCTCGAGAATCGAGTTTTGCTGCTCGAGATTGGCGCTGGCTACCTCATAAAAGGCGTAGGAGAGATCGAGTTGGAAATAGGCACGCGCTATCGCCACAGCGAGCGCGAGGCGCGCCGCAGCCTGGTCGGCCTCTGCCGCCTGCACGCCGGCTCGAGCCGACTCCAACGCCTCTCGATTACGTCCCCAGAAATCGATGTCGTAGCTGAAATCGAGCGCCAAGCGCGCATCGGTCAGGTAGCTCCCCGCATACGGTGGCGGAACGAGGCCGTGCTCCGGAAAGCGCTGCTTCGTGACTTCGCCGTTGATAGCCGTGGAAGGAAGACGTGCGGCCTGAGCTCTCGTGGCCTGCGCTTGAGCGGCACGCAACCGCGCTTCGGCGATCTCTAGAGAAGGACTACCGGCGAAAGCCTCGTCGATCAAGGCATCGAGCTGTGGATCCCCATAACCGCTCCACCAGGTGCCGGTTGGCCAGGCGGTCGGGGTGACTGTCGCACCCGCGAGGGTACGCTTGGCGATGAGGTTTTCCGGAGCAATCGCCGGTGTCGCATGCCAGTCGCCCCGCGATACGCAGGCGGCGAGCAGCATTGCAAGCGAACCTGCGAGAAGGGCATTTACAATGGCGGTCTTCATGAGCTCACCTCACCGATTCCGTTCCTGATCATTCGCTCGAGGTACTGTTTGAGAGCATCGACCTCCGCAGGCGCGAATCCGGCAAGATGGCCGGAGATCACACGTGCTGCCGCCGCTCGCAGCCGCGGCAGGAGATCGTTGCCGTTATCCGTGAGCAGCAGATACACGACTCGCCGATCCTGGGTGCACCGCTCGCGCCGCAGTACCCCCTTCTCTTCGAGCCGGTCGAGCATGCGGGTCATGGAGCCGGTGTCGTAATGCATGGTGCGACACAGATCGGCAGCGGTATCGGCAATTCCATCGGCCACGTTCTTCAGCACGGCGAACTGCGCACCGGTCAAGCCAAAAGGCTCGAGCTCCGTGTCCAATCCAGTCAGCAAGGCGGATCTCGCGCGGCCGATCAGATGTCCGATGGTCATTTGATCGTCGGCGGACGCCTCCGCCGCAGCGTGGACCGCTTTGACTTCGGCTCTGCGACCTACTGGCTCATTCATGATACCGTCCAATTACTGCCTGCACGACTACTGCCTGGGCAATTAATTCTCGCCGGAATAACGGATTTGTCAAGCCATGCCTTTTGACGTCGAAAAACTTATGGACGGCTCGCGGCTCAGCCCTCTGCACTGGCGGGTGCTGATTCTTTGTGCGATCGCAGCATTCTTGGATGGCTATGACGTGGCCGTGATGGCCTCCGCGACGCCAAGCATCGCCAAGGAATGGGGCCTCAATCCGGGCGAGCTACGCTGGGTCGCGACCGCCGCCATATTCGGGATCACGATTTCGGCGCTCGTAGTGAGTCCGTTGGGTGACTATTTCGGGCGGCGCGCGGTCCTGCTCACAGCCTTTGCGATCGTCGGGGTCTCTACCCTCATGGGAGCCTTCGCACACACTCAGAATGAGTTGTTCGTATGGCGGCTGCTGACCGGCCTCGGCATGGGTGCGTGCCTTCCCAACGCGCTCGCGATGGGAGCCGAATACGCGCCCCCTGCCAGGCGCACCGCGCTCGTCGCCCTGCTGGCCTGTGGCATCTCGCTGGGGTCAGCGACATCCGGACTGGTCGCACCGCCCCTACTCGAGCTGGGAGGCTGGCGTGCGCTATTCCTCACCGGAGGCTGTGTAGCCCTGGCAGCCTGGCTGCCTCTCTTCGCGCTGCCGGAATCGTTGCGCTTCCTGACAGCCCGCGGCCGCAGTCCGCAAGTGGTCGGACGCCTCCTGGAAAGACTCAACCCCACTCACAAGTACGAGCCGGGCAATACCTACACCCTCCCGGAGACGACCTCCACAAAGCTCTCCGTCAGCCATCTGCTCACTCCGCGGCTCGCCCCGGCGACACTGCTGCTGTGGCTGGTGTTCTTTCTCAACCTGGGACTGCTCTACCTCATGTCGACATGGCTGTCGACGTTGCTCAATGAAGGTGGGCTGCCCCTGTCGCAAGCTCTGCGAACCGCGGCCATGTTCCAGATAGGGGGTGTCTGCGGCGGATTCCTGCTCGCCTGGCTGATGCAACGCTGGGGACCGTTCCTCGTGCTCGCCGTCAGCTACACGCTATGCGCAGGAGCTTTGGGCGTCCTGGGCACGCACATTACCAACCCGGCGCTCTTGGTTGTGCTCATCCTCATCACTGGTAACGGCATCAACGGTGGCCAGGTGGCGCTGAATGCCGTCTCGGCGACGATGTATCCAACGGCGGCGCGGGCGACGGGCATCGGTTGGGCGTTGGGTGTAGGGCGCTTCGGGGCGATCGTCGGGCCTCTAGCCGCCGGAACCCTGCTGGCTGCTGGCTACAACGTGGCACACCTGTTCTGGCTCGCCATCATCCCGACGCTGATCTGCGCCATCTCCGTGACGCTGTTGCGCCGAGCGGTCAACCGCTCTCAAGGCGTGAACAGCTCCGCGCCAAACGATTGTAGATCAGGCTCAGCCGCATAGCCCAGGTGCTCGAGGCCGAAGATATCCTCCACAGACCGCAACAGCGAGTAATGGTTGTAGGGGACTGTGGAGACGGTACCCGGCTTGATGAATTTCGACAGGAGGACCGCGCCGATCTTGCCGCCCCCCGGGCCTAGCACACCCGGCTTCCTCCGCGAGCCCGGCAACGGCTTCTCGCCACAGCACGCTGTGGAGCCCTCCGGACCGTAGCCTTCCGATTCATCGAACGTGATGACGAGCAACCCGTCCCGCTTGAATGCGGGTGACGAAGTGATGCGCGGTACCCACTTGCGCAGGAATGCGTCGATCGCCGGATAACCTCCCGGACTCCCGTCGATGCACGCCGGGTCATGACCGTCGTTGCAGAGGTTGGGGGTGATGAAGACGTAGTTCGGCGTCGATTCCAAGGCTTGCAGATCCTTTGGCAAGACATCCAGATTGACGACATGAGCATCACAACGAGCTTGATTGTCGATGATGCTGTGGAAGTAGACGAAGGGGTTGTGCTTCGCCGCGTACTTGTCCGCGTTGGTTGCGATGAGAGTGTGGTCCAACTTGCCGATGGGAGGATGGCCGCAAGCGGGGCGCTCCCGTCTCGGGTCCTTACCCATGTCTTCCATGTAACCCTTCCAGGTAAGGCCCGCCGCCTCCAGTTGGTCAGGAAGCGTTTTCACGATACTGGGATAGACGCAGCCCAGACCCCATGCCTGCCCGTGAGCGTCCAGGCCCGGACGCTGCATCCAGAACTCCGAAAACAATGGGCAGTCGAGCTGGGTCTTCTCGTTGGGCGCCTGGCCGCTGATCAGGGCGACATAGTTGTCCAGGCTGGCATGGCCGATGCCGTAATAGTTGGCCAGCAGCGCCCCCTGCGCCGGCAGAGTGCGCGCGAGATACGGCGCGGGCGGGTTTTTCGAGAACGTGATCGCGGCGTTCTGGTTCTCGAGCATCAATACAAACACGTGGCGGACGGGTGGCAGCGCCGCCGCGGGACCGCACAACATCGACGCACAGGCGATGCCCACGAGCCAACTCGTCAGATACCGGCGCATTTCAGCTACCTTGCCTCAAGACAGCCGTCGCCCGCTCGATCCGCTCGCAATACGCGCTCAGCGCGGCAGCGGTCAGAGTGCTGTACTCGTTCGCGTCGTCCCATTTGTTGGCTTCAATGGACTCGCGCACGCCCGGCACGGTCTTGACTCCATATCCGGTCAACGCGCCGGGCGCGTAGATCAGGTGCGCGTACCACTCGCGACCGGGCAGGCCACGCGGGCTCGTGAGGGTCTGCTCCATGCCTTGCAGCAAGGCGTTGAGCTCCTTCATCTGCGCAGGAGTGAGCTGCAACGACCCCGCCACAAACCTGGCATACAGGTCGTCGTACGCCTTGGCGCTCGCCTTGAGCCGGGTTGCGACGTTGTCGAGCGGTGCGAAATTCAGATAAGGCACCAGCGGCTCACGCGACGGAGGCAGCACCGCACGGGTTGGATCGGCTGCCAGCGAGAATACGTTCTGATCGAGAAGCTTGCCCAGCTCCTCGGCATTCTTGCGTTTATCATCTGCCAACTGGTGGAGCTCATCGACATAGCCGGCGATCGTGTCCGCAAATCCCGTGAACTGTAGCGGCAACACCTCCGCAGCAGCCACGCGCAGCACCACGCGGCCGGCGGTCTGCGCCTCCGCAACACCATAGGCGAACTGGGGGTCACCGAAGCGCACATAGTGCTCGAACGTGTCATAGACCGAGTGATACACGCCGCTCTGATCGCTTTCGCCGCCGTATTCGACATTGAGCGAGGTGACGCCCAGGTGTTGCAGGAAGGGCGTGAAATCGGAGCCCGAGCCGAGCGCCTCGAGCGGCAGATCCGCGCCGGAGCCGGCCAACTTGCCGTTCTTTTTTTCTTGCGTGCCAGCGGTCCGCTCGTATCCGGTGGCCATCATTCGCGCCCGCAGGCGGGCCAGCACCGTAACGTCGGTTTCCGGATCGCGCACAGATGTGGCGACGTCATTCATGAACCGTTGTAATGAATGGCTGCCGCCGGAACTGAGAAAGCCACGCGAATTCTCATCGGAATTCAAATATAACACCGCCTTGTGCCGCAGCTCCTCCGCGTGCGTCTCGGCCCACTCGGTCGAGCCCAGCAGACCCGGCTCCTCGCCGTCCCAGCTGGCATACACGAGCGTACGCTTCGGGCGCCAGCCTGTTTTCAACAGCGCGCCGATCGCCTTGGCTTCGGCCAGCATGGCGACGTGGCCGGACAGCGGATCCCACGCGCCAAACACCCAACCATCCCGGTGGTTGCCGCGCACGACCCACTCGTCCGGGCTCTGCGCGCCCGGAATCGTCGCGATGACGTCGTACACCGTCTTCATGCCCCAGTCGGAGCTGATCGCCAGATGCACCTTCGCCGGGCCCGGACCGAAGTGATAGGTGATCGGCAGAGCACCTCGCCAGGCTGGCGGAACCACCGGACCTTGCAGAGCGGCGAGCAGCGGCTGCGCATCCGCGTACGAGATGGGCAACACGGGGATCTTGAGAACGGTCCTGACCTTCTCCAGAGGCAACCGTTTGGCGCTCTTCGTCGCGCCTACACCCGGAGTCAGAGGATCCCCCGAGTAGAGCGTCAGGTCCTGCACCGAGCCACGCTGCACACCCTCTGGTGGCCGCCAGCCTCCCCGCGGATAAACATCCCCGGACCCATAGCCATCGTTCTGAGGATCGGAGTAGATGATGCAGCCCAACGCACCATGCTCCTGCGCGAGCTTGGGCTTCAGGCCCCGCCAGCCACCGCCGTAACGGGCGATCACGATCTTTCCTTTGACGTCGATGCCGCGGCGGGCGAGGTCCTTGTAGTCGTCCGGCATCCCGTAATTCAGATAGACGAGCTCGCCCGTGACATCACCGTCGCCACCATAGACGTTGTACGGCGGCAAGGCTTGCGAGGTACGCGCCGAGCTCTCATCGCCCGGTATCGGCGGCTCGTGCAGACTCGCCACGAACTTTGTCGGGCCCACCATTTCGAGCGTGTGGTGCTTTAGGGTGGGATAAAGCACCTCGAACGTCTCGATGCGCGCATTCCAGCCCCATTGTTGGAAGAGCGCGAGCACCATGTCCGCATTCGCCTTGTCATGGGGGGAGCCGACGTGATTCGGTTCGGCCGATAGCGTCTGCAACCAGCCGCGCAGCTCGTCAGCATTGATATCCGCGTCGAAGCGTTGCTCCAGCGTGCGTTCGGTGGCAGCTTCCTCGGGCCTGAAGCCGAACATTGGCGGCGCTGCGGCGTTCGAGCCACTCGCGGCGGCCAACAGGGCAAGAAACAACAAGGGGGAGCGCGCGTAGTGCATACGGGAAAAGCCTTTTCGGAAACAAACGGTCAGGTAGCAGCGACTTCGGCATCCGCTCGCTGCCGCGCCAGCTCGCGAAATCGTCATACGCGCGGTCCTACGCTGCGAGACGCTAGTTTCCACAAATAATAGAGCGGAACTCCAGCGAGGATGATCAGTAGCGTCAAACCGGTATCCCGCGGCTGAGCCCAGAGCGCGTTCGCGATCATGCCCAGGGAGGCGAGCAGGAACAGCGCCGGGACCACGGGATACCCCCACGCCCGATAAGGCCGCACCAGCTCCGGGCGGCGCCGTCGGAGCACGAACACGCCTGCCACCGCCAACGCATAAAAGGGCCAGATCCCCAGCACGAACTTGTCGGCGAGCTGCGCGAAATCATTCTGGAGAACATAGAACACGCCGAGGGCCGTGGCCAAGCCGATGGCGGCGGATGGGCTCTGGAAGCGCGGCGAGACACGCGCGATCGCACGAAAGAACAAACCCCGCTCAGCCATGGCAAAGAAGATCCTGGGTCCCGTCATCATCGTGCCGTTCAGGCCGCTGAAGGTCGAGATGAGCACCACCGCCGAGATGACTGCCGCGCCGGCACTCCCGACCAGGGGAATACGCTCGGCCACCGAGGTAGCGATGAGTTTCGAGCTTGCCATCTCCGGCAACGTCAGGACGTACATGAAGCCAAGATTGACGACCAGATAAACCAACATCACGCAAGCGGTGCCGACGATCAGCGCCATTGGCAATGTGCGTTGCGGGTCCCTCACCTCCCCGCCCATGAACGACAAGTCCGCCCAGCCGTCGTATGTCCACATGACCGGAATCAGCGCGGAAGCCAGGAGAGAAGGATGGATCGAGCTGGCCCAGGCGTGCTCGAAATGGGAGGGGCCGGCAGAGGGCACGGTGAAGGCGAGCAAGCCCAGTCCCATGACAGCCGCATACTTCGCCACCGTCGCGACACTCATCACGACGGCCGCCCGGCGCATGCCGAGATAGTTCATCGCACCGATCACGAGAATGACGCTCGCCGCGACGTAGCGTACCTGCATCGAGCTGAGCGGAATGAAATAACCGAGATACTCGGCGAAGATGGTCGAGGTCGCCCCGAGGGAAGCCGCCCGGATGACGGCCAGCTCCGTCCAGCCGAACAGGAACGCCGGCAAGGGACCGAAGCTCTCGAGCAACCAGGCGAAGATCCCGCCGGAGCGCGGTAAGGCGCCGGCAAGCTCCGCAATGGTCAAAGCACCGCACAGAGCGATCACACCGCCCAACACCCAACACAGGAGAACGGGGCCCGGAGCGTGCAATTGCGCCGCAACGGTGGCGGGAACCCGGAAAATCCCGCTGCCAATGGTGACGCCCACCAGGACCGCAACGGCGTTGAGGAATCCTACGGTGCGCGGCAGGCGCTCACCCCAGGGATCAGCGCCCTCGTGGGAACCGGTATCAGACATCCGCTACCGCAACCGCCTCACCCATATCAGGATCGAGGGCCGGCTCCGTCCGGACACAGTTTCGACCGCCGCGTTTGGCCGTGTACAGCGCGGCATCCGCTCGCTGCAACATGGTGCTCGGCGTGTCCCTGCCCGGCACCGACACCGATACACCGATGCTGCAGGTAATGCGACGCTTGTCAGGGAACCAACAGGAAGTATCGATGGCCCTGATGCGCGCACAGAAATCCTCTGCCGCCGCTTGCGCCACGCCCAGCCGCGTGTCCGGCATGACAATGAGGAACTCCTCGCCACCGAGCCGCCCGAAAAAAGCGGGCTCCCGAACGGCGGCGCGCACGGTCGCGGCCACGATTTTCAACACCTCATCCCCGGTGGAGTGTCCCAGCTGGTCATTGATCGCTTTGAAGTAGTCTATATCAATGACGAGAATGGAGCAGGGCTCAGGCTCCTCTTTGCGCAACAGCGGGTCGAGACGGCTCAGCACAGCGCGGCGGTTCGGGACCCCGGTGAGCTCGTCTGTCATGGCCAGTAGATGCATCCGCACCGTGCTGCGGTGTTGAAACACCGCCAACATGGTGAGCAGCAGCACGAGCGAGAAGGTGAGGATGATGACCGCCGCCTGCAGACGACGCACACTGCGCGCCTGCGCGAGAGCCCGCTGGTTCGCCTCGTTCTGCCGCATGAGCGCCGCGTTCTCTTTGTCCTGGGTGGCGGTATCGAATTCGACCTTCAAGGTGGCGAAGCCCTGGTCGAGCTGATTCCGCAACAGCTTGTCGGAGGTGTTTTTTGCATCGACCTGCTGGGCGTAGGCGTCGCGCCAGTTGCCTGTCTCGGCGTAAACGGCGGCGAGCTCCGTGTAGACCTGGTTGAGCTCGTAGAGGGAATCGGCCTGTTTGAAGTCGATGAGCGCGCTTTCGAGGGCCGCGGTGGCCTCCGGCAGATGTTGCAATTTATGCAGGGCGATGCCGCGCGCCAGTTGGATCTGGGCACGCAGGCGCGCATCCGGCACTCGTTTCTGGATCTGTTCGGCGGTCTGGAGCTGGTCGAGCGCGCTCTGGGGGTCGCCCAGGGCATTCGCGACCGCGGCCAGTCCGCGCATGGCATAAGCCTCGCCGCGCAGATAATTGATCTTCCGGCTGATCTCGAGCGCTTCGGCGAATGCCGCGCGGGAAGCGTCCCAGTCGTGCAGGTTCTCGTTCGCCCGGCCGAGATTATGTAGTGTGACGACCTGCTCGCGCTGCAATCCTGCCTGCCTCTGGGCGGCCAGCGCGCGCGTGTAGATGTGGCGCGCCTGTATGTAGTCACCCATCCGGTTGTAGAGGGTGGCGATGCTATTGAGCGTCGTCATGGAATGCAGCGGCTTCTTCAGCTTCTCGAACAGGGCGTCAGCGCGCCGCAGCTCGATGAGGCCGTTCGCATAGTCGCCCATGACGCCCAGCAGATAGCCACGGGAGAACAGGCTGAGAGCCAGCATCTCATCGTCATGTTGGCTGGTGGCCACGGAAACCGCTTCCGTGTACAACGTCATGGCCTTCACATTGTCGCCCGAGTTCTCGAGGGTCTCGCCCTCGCAGTCCAGAATGCCGGCACGTAATCCCTGACGCTTTGCCTGCGGCAGCAGGGCTGTAGCCGCGACGATTTCCCGCTGTGCGGCCGCTGTGTCGCGCTCCGACTCGTAGTCGCAGATCAGCAAGCGGGCGCGGATCTCGAGATCGGCATCAGGGTGTTGTTTCAGCAGATCGAGGGCGCGATCGGCGTAGCGCTTGCTCGTGTCCGGCTCGGTACGCATGGCGAGCGTACCCTGATCAATGAGCGCTTCCGCCGAATTGGCAGGGGCGGCCGCTGTGGTGACCGTCACGGAGCTGGCTTTCGCGGGAGCTGTGTCCGCCGCGCGCGCCCCCGCCCCGGTAAGCGCAAACAAGCTTGCGAGCAACACCAGCACGCCGGGAGTGAGGGGATATGCCTTCCGCCGGCCGGCGGGAGGTGGGGCTTTGCTGGTCATCCAGCGATTATGCGCGCCTCCAGCAACTCGATCCAATGCCGGACCGGCAATGAGGTAGCCGATCGGATATGAGCCTGGCAACCGATGTTGGCGGTCGCTATCACTGCAGGCGCCCCCTGCTCCAGAGCGCTCACCTTGGCGCTCAGCAAACGCGCCGATAGCTCGGGTTGGAGGATGGAATACGTCCCGGCCGACCCGCAGCACAGATGGCTGTCCGGCACGTACGTGAGGCTGTAACCCGCTTCCCTGAGCAAGGACTCCACGACACCGCGGACTTTGAGAGCGTGCTGCAAGGTACAGGGGGACTGAAACGCAACCTTGGGCCCGGGCTCCGCCCTGTGCTCTTCAGGACGCAGACTGTCCTTCAGACGATCCACATCGGTCAGAACAACAGCGCTGAGATCTTTTGTCAGCGCGCTCACCCGAGCGGCGCGCTCGGCATAGGCGGGATCATCTCGAAGGAGGTGACCGTAGTCCGTCAGCATTACCGTGCAGGCGCTCGCAGTCATGACAATGGCCTCCGCGCCAGAGGCAACGTGCGGCCACAGAGCGTCGATATTGCGCTTGAGTTGTTGGAGCGTATCTGCGTGGGCCGAAAGATGATGTGCCACGGCTCCACAACAACCCGCCGCGGTCACGCGAATCACGGAGACCCCTAAACGATCCAACAGGTGAGCGGCCGCCAGGTTCACTTCCGGCGCAAGTGTCGGCTGTACACAGCCTTCGAGCATCAGCACCTTGCGCCTGTGGCGCGCGGGCGGCCAGCGGCGCGTGTTGGACACGGCTCGTTTGTCGGGAATCTTCGAGCGCAACTCACGTGGCAGGATGCCGCGCAGGAGACGCGCGATGGGATACAACAGCGCAAAGCGATTGCGGTGAGGCAGGATCTTGCGGAGTGCGTAGCGTTTCACAGCCGGCAGGGCTTGCCGCTCGACTTTCTGCTCTGTCATCGCGCGGCCGATGTCAAGCAGTTTTCCGTATTTGACTCCGGACGGACAGGTCGTCTCACAAGCACGGCAGGTCAGGCACCGGTCCAGATGCAACTGGGTCTCGGCACTGACCGGCTCGCCCTCAAACATCTGCTTCATCAGGTAGATGCGCCCGCGCGGGCTGTCGAGCTCATCCCCCAGGAGCTGATAGGTCGGGCAGGTGGCCAGGCAGAACCCGCAATGCACGCAGGAGCGCAGGATGGCGTCGGCTTCGAGACCCTGGGGAGTGTTCTTGAAGGCCGCTGCGAGAGTGGTCTGCATAGCCTTCATTGAAGCAGCTTATTCCGGTCCCGCCAACTCCCCCGCTGCCTGTTCCAGGTGCAGAAGCAACCGTTTCAGACTTTCCACGGCCCCGGGGTCGAAGTGACGTAACAAGCGGGCTTCATATTCGAGCGCCACAGGCGCGATTTCGTTGTACAGACGCGCGCCGGTTTTCGACAGCGCCAGGTGATGCGAGCGGCCATCCACATCGTGCGGCGCGCGCTCCACGAGGCGACGTTTCACCAGCCCTTGTGTCGCTCTGCTGACCGTCACTTTGTCCATCACGGTGCGAGCCGAGATCGCCTGCTGGGTGAGCGGGCCGTGCTCACCCAACACCGCTATGAGCCGCCACTGCGGGATAGTAAGACCAAAGCGGTCCTCGTACGCGCGGGCGATCAGCCGTGAGACGGCATTGGAGGTTACGGAAAGGCGATACGGCAGGTAGGCGTCGAGTTGCAGTGAGGCCGTTGGCCGCACGCCCGTGTGGGCTTGCGTGCCACCGGGAGCCTGCGCGTCGGCCGGGGCCCGCTCAGGCATTCGGCCCCACTTTCAGGACGCCGCGCCGGATCTGGTCCAGCTCCAATGATTCGAACAAAGCCTTGAAGTTGCCTTCACCGAAGCCTTCGTTGCCCTTGCGTTGGATGATCTCGAAGAAAATGGGGCCGATCGCATTCTCGGTGAAGATCTGCAGCAACAACCCCTGGCCCTGCGTCGGGGCGCCGTCGATGAGGATCCGCTCCGCGCGCAGGCGCTCGACGTCCTCGCCATGTCCCGGAATCCGGGCATCGATACCGTCGAAGTAGGTGTCGAGGGTATCTTGAAAGCGCACTCCAGATGCGCGCATGCGCCGCACGGTGTCGTAGATGTTGTTTGTGCCGAGCGCCAGGTGTTGGATTCCCTCGCCGCGGTAGTTATGCAGAAATTCCTCTATCTGCGACTTGTCGTCCTGGCTCTCGTTGAGCGGAATGCGGATCTTGCCGCAGGGACTGGTCATCGCCTTCGACAGCAGCCCCGTGACCTTCCCCTCGATGTCGAAATAGCGGATTTCGCGGAAATTGAACACCCGCTCGTAGAACTCGGCCCAGGTGCGCATGTTGCCGCGCACGACATTGTGCGTGAGATGGTCGAGATAGGTGAGACCCAGGCTGTTGGCTTTCTCCTGGCTTGCGGCACCCTCGATGGGATTGAAGTCGATCTCATAGATGCCGCGCGCGCCGTAGCGATCCACCAGGTACAGGTAGGAGCCGCCGATCCCTTCGATCGCCGGAATGTTGAGCTCCATCGGACCCACCGGACCCTTGACCTCCTTGGCGCCGCGCTCGAGCGCCAGCCGCAGCGCTTTGCCGGCATCCTTCACTCGGAACGCCATCGCGTTCGCCGAAGGCCCATGCGCAGTACGGAACTGCGCCGCCGGTCCACTCGGCTCCATGTTCAGAATGAAATTGATGTCTCCCTGGCGATAGTGCACCACGTTTTTGGACCGGTGACGGCCGACGGCAGTGAAGCCCATGGCTTGAAACTGGCGCGCGATGGCTTGCGGGTCCGGGCCCGTGAACTCGACGAACTCGAAGCCGTCGGTGCCCAGGGGGTTGTCCATCAGGTCACAGCTCATGATCGACTCCTTAAAGGCTAAGGAGGTCATGGTAGATCGGCGGCACATGTAGTTTCAAATGAAACTATGTGCAGGCCGCCCCGCGCTCGCGCACGCCACCACCTTCCGCGCAGACCGATGCTCACGCCAGCGCCACAGCCGCGCCGCTCACTGCTTGGGGTGCCCCAGCGCCCAAACGTAGGCGGCCACCGCTTTCAGCTGCTCGGGCGAGAGCTGCGCGCCGCCCATCGGCGGCATGGGGCTTCGGTAATTCTTCGGGTTCGGAACGCCCGTGGCGATGGTCTTCTCAATCCCGCGCGGACTGCCATCGCTCCACAGCCACTTACCCGCTGTGAGATCCGGCCCGAGAGGGGTCCCCTTCCCGTCCGATCCATGGCATCCCGAGCAGGGCGCACCCCCCACCTGACCGACAAAGACGCGCTGCCCGAGAGCCACCGCCGCGGCACTCGAGCCGGGTGGAACCGGCAACGGGGCGGTGGAGGCAGCGCCCGCGTCCTTGTTGACTCCTTCCGGCGGCTGCGCCTGGACTGCCGCGGCCGTACCAACAGACGGGTTGATCGGAGATACGCTGTGCAGCGTCGCCGCCGCATCACCACCCACGTAAGTGATCTTCCACAGTCGGCCTTGCTGGTCATCGGTGACATACAGCGAGCCGTCCGGACCCACAGCGAGACCCGACGGACGATGTGTCGCCTTGCCCGGCTCCTTGACGGCGCCGGCAAAGCCATCAGCGAAGATCACGTACTCCCCGGAGGCCTTCCCCCCAGAGAGCGGTTGAAACACGACGTTATAACCTCCCTGGGGAAACGGAGCCCTGTTCCAGGAGCCATGGAAGGCAATGAAAGCGCCACCCCGATAGGCCCGCGGAAATTGCGTGCCGGAATAGATCACCACGTCGTTCGGCGCCCAATGGGCCGGGAAGGCGGCGACGGGCGGGATCTTGCTGGCGCAAACACCCACTGACTTGCCACCGTCCCCGCCATATTCGGGCGCAAGCACCAGCTTGTTTTGCTTGCCGTCGAAATAACATTCCGGCCAGCCGTAGTCCCCGCCCTGCTGAATCTTCAGGAGCTCCTCGGCCGGCAGCCCGGCGCCCTGTTCCGGTGTGTAGAGACGCGACCAGTTGGTACCGAGCTGATCGCGCCCATGTTGGGTCGCGTACAGCCCTGTGCCTGACGGATCGATGGCGATCCCGTCCGCATTACGGATACCCGTCGCGTACCGCTGCGCGGGGGAAAAGACCTGTCCCGTTTTGTTTGCGTCGTAACGCCAGATGCCCGCGCGAGTCTCCAACTCCGTGCACGGGTTGTCCCCCGGAACGTCAGCCATCCGGTTCTCCTTCTGACAGGAGTTGGTTGCACTGGCCACATCGACATACAGCGAGCCCCGTGAATCGATCGCGAAAGGGTGCATGGGATGATCGCCCGTCAGCGGCAGCCCGGAAACGATGACATCCGGCTTGCCGGTCGGCGTGATCGATCCCTCGGACAGGCTGTAGCGCAGAATGCGGTCGTTCATCTCGACGTACAACGCATCTTTGTACAGCGCTATGCCGGTGCCACCCTTGCTACCCATACTGGCGGTAGTACCGAAACGTTTGTTGACATCGGCATGACCGGTGCCTTTCGTATCCTGGAGGGCCACCAGCAGGCCCCCTTCAGGAGGCTTGTCGTTGCCGTAGTAGAGACCGCTCCAGGTGTTGACATACACCACACCGCCCGGCGTGACGACGAGATGCCGGGCGTGGCCGAGGTGGTCGGCGAATATCGTGGCACAAAAACCGGGCGGCAGTTTCAGGCCGCCCCCGGTGCACTGTCCCGCGATGGCAGTGGTTTGCGCATCTGCCGCCAGGGACACGGAAGCAAACATCGCAGCGAGGGCGCCGGCGAGGAGGATCAGTCGGAAGGGCCGGTTGGCTGTCATGAGCTTTCTCGAATGTGACGGGCTTGGCACACTTACCACGCGGATTTTGCCAGATAATAGCTCTATCTATGAAGTCGCGACTCAAGGCATTCGGTTGGCATTTCAGTGCCAGTGCCACCGTGCTCCTGCTGGTCCTCGGCACTTTGTACCTCGGCTGGTATCGCTGGCCCGGTTGGTATCTGACAGGCGTTCTCGCGGTCCTACCCGTCATGGTGGGCGTGGACCTCGTTCTCGGGCCGCTGATGACCTTCGTGATAGCGAGCCCCAAGAAGTCCGCGCGGGAACTCGGGCGCGACATCGCCTGCATTGCCGCGGTACAACTGATCGCTTTGTCCTACGGCTGTGTTACGTTGTGGCACGGACGGCCGCTGTACTATGCCTTCTCCGAAAACGAGCTGTCAGTGGTTCAGGCCATCGACCTGCAGCCCCAGGAAATCGAGCTCGGCCGCAAGGAAAACCCCCAACTCGCACCCCACTGGTATAGCCTGCCGCGCTGGATCTGGGCCCCGCTCCCGGCAGACGCCCAGACTCGCGACGCCATCATCAACTCGGCAATCCAAGGCGGGTTCGATGTCACCGCACGGCCTCGCTATTTCAAAGACTGGCCACGAGGTCTGGCGGATTTGCGCAAGCAGCTCAAGAAAGTCGACGATCTGCACTACTTCTCCGGTAACCAGCGCAAGCTCCTGCGCCAGCGCATGCAGGCGAACGGCTTCGCGCCTGATGAGGCCATCACACTGCCGATGACCGGACACGGTGTGCCGCTGCTGGCCGTATTTGACCCCAAGACATTGCAGATCCGCGCGCTGCTGACCGCGACCTCCTGACCGTGACCTGACGGGCACACCGATTGCTCCGACTAACACCAGTCAAGTTAGTCGCAAAGGGGCGGCGCCTATGGATCTGCTATTGATATTGATCCTGCTGCTGTTGTTGTTCGGCGGCGGTGGCGGCCTCTACTGGGGCCTCGGGACCGGCTGGGGTATTGGCCCGATCGGGCTGATCGTACTGGTGATCGTCGTCGCCTACCTGCTCTACGGGTATCGCGGCCGACGCGGTCCACCTCTATAGCCGGGAAAAAAAATACGCCGCCGGACACAGCTTTCGCGAGGGGGTCACGTGCTGCGCCAGGCGGCGTCGGACTCGAGTGTCCGTGAGTAAGTATTTGCAACGCCCGTGCCAGGACGCGGAGCCCACCTTCTGAACCGAAAATCAATGACTTACGCGCAGCATGCCGCTGCGGAGCGCCTGGAAAGGTGCACGCTGGGCGGCAACAGCACATTTAGGGTGCATGAGCTGAGCGGGGAACGTCGTTCGGTCCGACGCTTGCTGGGTAACGCGACGCGGAGGTGACGTGGCGTGGCCAATCAACTCAACACTCCCCGGAGGTGACATGAGTCCCGGATCGACGGATAGCAAGCACGGGAACCCGGACGACGCGACGCCGGGGCGGCCGAGCCCAGCCGGCAGCCGGCAACAAACGCATTCCAATCAGAGCTCCCAATCCGGCTCGCCCCAGACGGACCGTGATCTCACCCACAAGGGCTCCAACCCCGTTCCCGCCAAGCCTCCGGGCGCCAAGTAACCTCGGTCGGCAGCGGCAGCCGCAGCTGGTCCGGTGCGTGAGATCCGGGCACCCACGCCTGCATCGCGAGGCACGCGCCCAACGGGCGCAATCCAGTACACTCACCGTTCAGTTACAGTCGGGCAATCACCGCCGATGCACCTCGCGCATGACCCAGACGCGCCGCGCGCGCCCATGATCGACTTTGATCAATTCCTCGCCGTCGATATCCGCGTCGGCACAATCATCGCGGCGGAGCCTTTTCCGGACGCACGCAAACCAGCGCTCAAGCTGCGGATCGACTTCGGACCCGCTGTTGGCGTGAAGCAGTCCAGTGCCCAGATCACTCGACACTATCAACCCGACACTCTCGTCGGGCGGCAAGTTGCGGCAGTCGTAAACTTCCCGCCTCGTCAGATCGGCAAGTTCATGTCGGAAGTGTTGACGCTCGGCTTCCCAGACGAGAGGGGCGAAGTCGTGCTGTTCTCCCCCGATCAGACCGTCCCCAACGGCGCACGCCTCTTCTAACTGTGATCAATCGAGCTCCCACCTTGGTCGCCGCGCTGCTGCTGACTGTCACTAGCGCTGCAGCTGATGCGCCCAGGCAAGGGTCGTATGGCAAGTTCGGTATCGATCTCACGACACTGGACGAGTCGATAAAGCCCGGCGACGACTTCTACCGCTACGCCATCGGTCATTGGCTGCAAACAAATAGCATTCCGTCAGATCGAACGCGCTGGGGAACGATGGATCAACTCTCCGAAGATGCTGACGCCCGCGTGCGCAAGCTCATTCAGGAGCTTCCCGAGCATGCACCCGCCGGGAGCATCGAGCAGAAGGTCGGAGACTACTATCACGCCTTTGTCGACGAAGATGCGATCGAAGCGGCTGGCTCGAGGCCGGTGCAGCCAGCGTTGGACGCGATCGCGGCTGCGCATTCCTATGCGGACATCGCGAGTCTCATGGGCCGGGCGGACCTGCAGCTGAAGTCGCCAATCGACTTTGCGATCGGCATCGATGCGAAAAACCCTGATCGTTATCTCGCTCTCATCGGCCAGGGCGGACTGGGGCTTCCCGATCGGGATTACTACCTGAAAGACGAGCCGAAGTTCCAGGAGATCCGCACACAATACCGCGCCCACCTGGAGAAAATGCTTGCGCTCGCGGGCATGGCGGACGCCGCCGCCAAGGCAGGGCAGATCCTCGAGCTCGAAACCAAAATCGCCGCGTGCCACTGGCCTCGCGCCAAGCTGCGCGAGCGCGACCTCACCTATAACCCGCATTCACTCGCGGAGTTGCAGCAACTCGCGCCGGCATACCCGTGGTCGGCGCTCTTGAGCGCTGCAGGACTGGCCGATCGCAAGCAGGTCAACGTTGCACAACCGGATGCGATCGCCAAACTCGCTGGCGTGTTTACCGCGACGCCAATCGATGTGTGGCAGAGCTATCTCGAGGTGCACTACCTCGATACGTTCGCGGCGGTGTTGCCGCACGCTTTCGATGCCGAAGCGTTCGACTTCTTTGGACACAAGCTCAATGGCCAGCAGGAGCAACGCGAGCGTTGGAAGCGCGCCGTCGCAGCGGTCAACGCTGAGTTGGGCGAAGCGGTCGGACAGCTCTACGTCAAAGCGTATTTTTCGCCAGCAGCGAAGGCACAAGCACTCGAGCTGGTCGAGAACCTGCGCGCGGCATACGCGGCTCATTTTCGGACCGTGCCTTGGATGACGGCGGCCACGAGAAAGGCGGCGCTCGAGAAGCTCGCCACGTTCCGGCCAAAAATCGGCTACCCGGACAAATGGCGCGACTACTCGAGGTTGGAAATCCGCCGCGACGACGCGCTGGGCAACCAGGTCCGCGCCGGCGTGTTTGAATGGAACCGCGAGTTAGCGCGCATCGACCAGCCCACGGACCGCACCGAGTGGCGCATGACACCACAGACGGTGAATGCCTATTACAACCCGACATTCAACGAAATCGTTTTCCCGGCCGCCATCCTGCAACCGCCCTACTTCGACCCAAACGCCGATCCTGCCGTGAACTATGGAGCGATCGGGGGAGTGATCGGTCACG
>Ga0105240_10005147_pt1 | contig 19564 bp, 19 predicted proteins | sample KBSC54metaG_FD_80426 | JGI IMG/M metagenome (GOLD analysis project Ga0105240, IMG submission 80426) | Corn rhizosphere microbial communities from Kellogg Biological Station, Michigan, USA - KBS C5-4 metaG | ecosystem: Host-associated > Plants > Roots > Rhizosphere > Soil | place: Michigan, USA... | reverse complement strand
GCGGTCGTCGGCCGGCCGCACGATATCAAGGGCGAGTCGGTGTTCGCCTACGTCGTGTGCCGCGGCCAACGGCCGACCGGCGATAGTTCCGCGCTGGTGGAGGAGCTGCGCCGGTGGGTGGCGCAGGAGCTGGGCGCCATCGCCCGGCCCGACGACATCCGGCTCGCAGACAACCTGCCCAAGACCCGATCGGGGAAGATCATGCGGCGGCTGCTGCGAGCCATCGCGCGCGGCGAGGAGATCTCACAGGACGTTTCGACGCTGGAGAATCCCGGGATCCTGGAGCAGTTGCGCGGCGAGGATCCCCATGCCCCTGCTTCGGCCGGCGCGCCGGGTGCGAAGGCCGGGGCGAAGAAGCCGGCGGCTGGGAAGAAGCGGGCGCCCGCCCGGCAAACGGCGTCGCAGAGCACCGGCAAGAAGCGCGCGATGAAGAAGGCGGCGCTGTCGGCAAAGAAAGCCGCATCGAAGAAAAAACCCGCGGCAAAGAAACCCGCGGCAAAGAAACCCGCGGCAAAGAAACTCGTCCGTACGAAGCGCACCGCTCGCCGCCGCTGACCGCTTGCCGCCGCCGCGCACGCATCCCGCGGCGCCCCAGTGCATTTCTGGGCAATTTGCCTGCAAATGCCCTCTGGCGCGGTGGCCGGTGCTTCCTCCAAGCTTCGCACCGGACAAGGATGGGAGAGACTGATGAGCAGGAAGCTGCCCGGCGCCAATGTGCGCGACCCCTTCGCCGTCGCCTATCTCAACGTGGTGATGGAGGAGGCCGACCAGGAGGAGCTCGTCGCCGCGCTCAGTCGGCTCGCGCGCAGGCGTGGCTCTTCGAGAATCGTCGAGTCGCGGCTCCTCGAGAAAATCGAGTTGAATGCCCAGGCCCTGTACCACGCGCTGTGTCTGCGTGGGAATCCGGAGCTCAAGAGTGCCGCCGCGCTGCTCAGGGCGCTGGGAGTTCGGCTGACGATGCAACCGATCGGGTCGCACGGTCACGGTCACGGTCACGGTCACGGTCACGGTCACGGTCACGGTGAGGGCCGAGCTTCCTTTCGCCCCCAGAACCGGGCCTGAGCTGCAGCGGCGCAGGCATGGGAGCGTTCCCGCGCGTGCCTGTGCTTCAGCGGCGGGGGGTACAGATCTTGCGGTGGATGGGACTAGCCCCTATCGGCTAGGGCGAAGAGACATAACGAGGCAATCATGGGCCAGGTCATTCATGTTGCTTTCGGCACGGAGCGCGAGTGGGAACAAACTCGCGCCAAGACCGTGGACGGGCTGGTAGCCATCGGCACGTTGTTCGGCGATGATGAATCGTTGATGCGCGCCAAGGCCGATTGCGTTTACCAGATCCTGCGACAGATCGTGGAGGACGTCCCCTCGGTGCAGATCACCACGCGAATGCCGGAAAATCTGTCCGAGGAGCAACTCGATCTGCTGACCGGCGCCATCAAGGACGCTGCGCTGAAGGGAATCGAGATCGCCATGACTCACTCGGTGCAGATCCTGATGGCCTCCATCTACGATCTGTGCACCTCCAAGCTGCAGCGCCGGCCGTCTTAATGGGCGAAAATTTCCAGCGGAAATTTTCGCGGAGGTGAGTCCCTCAGCCAGCCCATGCGGCCGGCAAAAAGCGTGGTTTTTGCCGGCGTGCCGATCGTCCGCAGCCGAGCGTGGAGTCCCTCAGCCAGCCCGCGCGGAGGCGTGGTCGCGTCACTGACCGGTGAGACGCACGGAGTAGGAGACGGTCACCGCATCGCCCACCCACTCGGTCGACTTCCAGTCGCCCTGTCCAACTCCGAACTCGAGGCGTTTGATCGTCGTCTGGCCTGTCAGATAGCTGACGGGCTTGCCTTGCTCAGTGACCGTGCGGAGCGTGAAGGGCACGTGCGTGTCGCGGCTCACTCCACGCAGCGTGAGCTTGCCGACGGCGTCGTAGCCGCTGGCCGTCTTGACGATCTGCGCGGAAGTGAAGCGCGCCTGGGGATATTTGGCGATGTTGAACAGGTCCGCCCCGCGCAACGTGTCGTCGCGCTCCTTGTCACCGCTATCCAGCGAGGTCATGTCGACGACCACGTCGAGCTTGCTCGCGGCAAGGTTGTCGGCTGCGAAGTCGAGGGTGGTGGTGAGCTTCTTGAAGGTGCCTTTGTTCTGCGCGCCTGCCTGGACGAACTCGTACTCCAGCTTGCTCTTCGCCGGGTCCAGCGTGTAGCGAGCCGGCGCGGCCGCCGTTGCCCATGAAGCAGCGGACAGGAGAGAGACAAACAGGGTGATGCGTCGCAACGCGTGGGCCGAGCAGCAGATCATTGGGATCCTCAGGGTGTCTTGGTAAAAGGAAGCATCCGGCGCAGCACATCGTCCTTGAGCACGTAGTGGTGCTTCAAGGCGGCGGCCACGTGCAGAACCACGATCGCGGCGAGTGCCCACGCCAGCAGATGATGGGTCTGCAGCAAGGCGTCGTACAGACGCTGGCTCTTGGGCACCAGATCCGGAAGCTGGATCAGTCCGAACCAGCTGACCGGAAAGCCTCTGGCCGAGGACATGAGCCACCCGGACAGGGGCATCGCGAACAGCAGCACGTAGAGTGCCGCGTGGGTGAAGTGGGCGAGCACCCGCTCGTAGGGCTTCAGATCGTTCGGCAACGGGGGTGTCGGATTCGTCCAGCGCCACAGCAACCGCAGGACCGCGAGGCCGAGGATGGTGATGCCGAAGGACTTGTGGCGGGCCAGGGTGGCGAGCTTCTTCATTCCCAGCGGCAGCTCGCCGGCGATCAGGCCGAGGGTGAACTGAACCAGAATGAGCGCCACGACCACCCAGTGCAGGAGCTGGGCCAACGAGCCCCAGCGCTGGGGAGAGTTTCGTAGTGCCATGCGGCAAGCTTAAGCGTGTGACCCCCGCTTTTAAAACCCTCCGTGCGGGAACGGTTTGCGCCCTGGCGCTGCTGCTCGGCGGGTGCCCGGCACATCCCAGCCGCCCGGGCGCCCCCGCTCAGCAGGCGATTCCCGCGCCAGCGCAACGCGCCCCGGCGCACCTGGGACGCCCCTATGACGTCGTCGCGGGTGAGTCGCTGCTTACCATCCAGGTCTATCGGGGCGGACCGCTGGCCAAGGCCGGACACAATCACGTCATCGCCTCGCACGACCTTGCGGGAACGATCTACATTCCCGCCGACCCGATGCGAACCACGTTCGAAATCCGGCTCCCGGTCGCCACCCTGAGCGTCGATGAGGGGGCGTTGAGGGCGCAGGCCGGCCAGGACTTCCAGGCAGCCGTACCCGACTCGGCCAAAGAGGGCACGCGCGCGAACATGCTGAGTCCGGCGTTGCTCAACGCCCAGCTCTTTCCGCAGATCGTGCTGCGATCGCAGAGCATCGAGAGCGGCGCCGCGCACGGGGATCTGAAGGTGCACCTCGAGGCGGAGGTCCGCGAGGCACTGCATGCGATTCTCGCTCCAGTGCACTACGACCTGCAATCCACGCAGGTCACCATCTCCGGTGAGATGCCTTTGCGGCAGACCGATCTGGGCCTGACTCCCTTCTCCGCGATGCTGGGCGCGCTGCAGGTCGAGGATGAGATGCGGGTGAAGTTCCGAATCGTGGCACGCCCGGCACCGCCTGCCGGCGGCGCCGGGCACTAAGCATCACTTCAGGCCCAGCTCCTTCGCGAGCGCGTCGGCCTTGTACACCTCGTGCAGAGCCTCCGCGATGATCGCGGGATCCACCGCGACCGCGCGATTGAGCTGCGGGTCGAACCAGTAGCTTCCGGAGATCGAGTGGATGTTGCCATCGAACATCAACCCGACGAGGTGTCCGCGTGCGTCGATCAGCGGGCTCCCGGAGTTGCCGCCGACGATGTCGTTGTTGGTGGACAGATTGAACCGGGTGTCGGGGTTGAGCTGCGTGCGCGCAGCGACCCAGCTCTGCGGCACCTTGAAGGGCTCCTGGCCCGTGTTGCGCTCGAACAGGCGGCGCACGTGGGTGTAGGGCTCCACCGGCGTGCCTTTCTCCACCCACCCCTGCACGGTCCCGAAGTTCAACCGCAGGGTGAAGGTCGCATCCGGCGCCACGCTGGTGCCGAGAATCTTGAATCGCGCACGGGCGATCTTCTCCGCCGCCGCTTGCGAGGGTGCTTCGACTTCATCCTCGTAACGCTTGCGCACGGCTCGCGCGGCAGGGTCGACCTGCCGCGCGAGCAGGATCATCGGGTCCTGCGAGGCATCGATCGCCGCCTGCCCGCCGTCCCAAAGCTGCTTGCGCACCTGGGGGTCGCCGAGCCTGGAGGCGGACACCAGGCGCTTGGCCAGCGTGTCCGGGGAGTCCTTCGAGAGCAGCTCCCGCACCACCGGATGGTCCGGACCCAGCCACTCGCGCATTCTCTCCAGGGAGAACGACAGCCGTAGATTCTCCAGCTCCGGATAGACGGGGACGGCCGCCTGCAGGCGGCTGTGCAGCCGATCCAGGGCGGTGTCGCGATATTCGCGCAGGCGCTCCTCGTTCGGCTTCGGCCGCTCGGCCGCCGCGCGTACCAGCGCGCGGGCGTAGCCGAACAGCGAGCTGCTGAATCCGGCGCCCTGCTCCAGGTAGGTGTAGCTGAGGGCGATCTGTTGGTCGACGACTTCCGCTCGCTCGATGTCAGCCCAGGGATCGCCGGTGCTCGCGGCGAGCTGCGGATCGGCCGCCACCTTGACGCGCAGCGCTTGCTCCTCCGCTTTCTTGCGCGCGAGCAGCCGGTCATCCAGCAGCGCGTCGAGCTGCTTGCGGCGCACTTTCAGGCTGTTCTCGAGTCCCTCCAGAGGTTGCGCCACGATCCGCTCGGCCTCCGCGCCGGTCTTGCCGTACTGGATCAGCCGGCCGCGCAGCTCGGAGTTGCGCACCAGGTATTCCGGCAGCGCGACATCACGCAGCTCCTCGAGCTGCGCAACCGTGAGCAGCCGGTCGGTCGAGCCGGGATGGCCGGATACGAAGACCAGCTCTCCGGGCTGCGGCCCCGCCACATCGATCTGCAGATGATTGAGCGGAATGACCGGCTTGCCGTTGGCGTCGTAGGCGCGCAGCACCGACATGTCCAGGCACCAGCGCGGAAACTGGAAGTTGTCCGGGTCCCCGCCGAAGGCGGCGATGCCGTATTCCGGGGCGAACACCAGCCGCACGTCATCGTAACGCTTGTATTTGTAGAGCCAGTACTGGCCCCCCTGATAAAGATCCACCGACTCGCACTTCAGCCGCCCGCTCCTGGAGGCCCGGCTGGCGGTCTCGCACTCCTGCTCGAGCTGCGTGAGCGTCCGCTTGCGCGCATCGTTGGCGCTCTTGGCGTCCAGGTTGCGCGTGGCGCTCTCGACCTTCGCGGTGACGTTCTCCATCTCCATCAGCACATCGGCGAACTGCGTGCGGCAATGCAGCTCCTGCTCGCGGTTCGCCGCGAGGTAGCCGTTCTGGAACAGATTGTTGTTGCCGGTGGAGTTCTCATCCAGGCAGGCCGCCGAGCAATGGTGGTTGGAGAGGATGAGGCCGCTGGCGGAGACGAACGAGGCGGTGCAGTTCGAGAGGCGCAGGGTCGAAGTGCGCACCCTGTCCAGCCACGCCGGCGTGATGTCCGCGCCGTATTTCTGCTTGACCAGATTTGCCGGAAAGTCGTGGAAGGTCCACATTCCCTCATCGGCGAGCGCCGGCGTGGCCGCCGACAGGATGAGGAGGGCGAGCCAGGTGAAACGCATGAGCGTCCTTTCTTGAAAGTAGGTGCGATCCGCGCGACGACCGGCGGATCAATGGGTCAATTATGCTCCAACCGTTCGTTGCGCTGCTCGGCACGCATATCGTGTGCGCTCTGGCAAGCCCCATTCTGTTCTCGTTGCGCGCCTGGCGAAGCATCCGTGGACGCGATCCCGCGCGAGGTTGGCTGCGCGTCACGCCTCATGTCGTGGACACCCTGCTGCTGCTCGCCGGTATCGGCCTTGCGTTTCTGATTCGGCAATATCCGTTCGTGAACGGTTGGTTGACGGCGAAGCTGTTGGCGCTGATTGCGTATGTCGGTGCGGGACATGTTGCAGTGCGCAGAGCGCACAGCACGCGCGGCAAGGTGGGCGCGTGGCTGCTGGGACTGGCGATCGTGCTTTACATCTACGCGGTCGCTGTCAGCAGGGACCCGTTGCCAGGTCTCGGGGTGTACTGACGGACGTGGTAGGGCGCGCCGACCCGGCGCGCGTGGGCCCTGTGATCCAACGACACGGGGTCCAACGACACGGGGTCCAACGGCGCGAGCGTCATTCCTCCTCGTGAAGCAGCAGCAGGACCGTGCCTTCAGGAGCCTCGAGCATCGCGTTGGCGCCCGCAGGCACCCCGCGTGGCAGCTCGGATGAGAGAGCGAGGCCCAGCTCACGCAGATGAGCGATGCGCGCCGGCATGTCGGGATCTCTGAACACGATCATGGGAACGTCGCAGGTACGGGGCCGATGGAAGGCGAGATCCAGATGATCGCTCGTCAGGGGCAGATGCACATAGGGCGATTCGGCCTCGTCGGTCGCGACGAAGCCGAGGGGTTCCCAGAACCCCTTGGCCGCCTCGAAATCGGTGACCGGCAGGCTGACCTCGCCAAAATACCCGCACAGCGAGACCTCCGTCGGCCGGCGGGTCACCGGGGAGTAGGTGCGCGCCTCGAGCACCGCGACGGTTTGTCCGAACGGATCGCTGAAGGCAATCTCGTTGAACATCTCCTCTCCCGTATGGCACACCGACAGCTCGATGTTGCGGGCGGCAAAGTCGGCCAGATGCTCGGCAATGCCCGGACGCACGAACGTGAGCGTCGCAGAGGGACCCCGGCGTTGGTGCAGGCCGAGAAACAGCCTGCCGTCGGTCAACACACCGTACGGATGCTGCCAGGTATCGCTGGTCGTCGCCTGCGTGAAGCCGAGGCGCTCATAGAATTCGACCGACTCGCGGATATTCGCGCTCGCCAGACCGACTTCATGAAAGTGTCCGAGCACGCGCTTCGGAGGGCGGCGGTCAGGCGGAGGCGCCTCGAGCAGCACCGGCCGGCAGCCGGCCGAGCTCCTCGTGGGTCCATCCCTGGCAGTGCTGGGCGATCAGGGCCGCCAGGAAGCGGGCGTGGTCCGCGCCGGCATTGAGTGCCGGGACGTACTCGAAGCGTTTGCCGCCGGCTTGCATGAAGGCGTCCCGGTTCTCCATGTCGATCTCCTCGAGGGTCTCGAGACAGTCGACAGAAAAGCCCGGACAAACGACCGTCACCTCGTGCACCCCGCGGCCGGGCATGTCCCCGAGAACCGCGCTGGTGTAGGGCTTGAGCCAGCCAGCCAGTCCGAAACGCGACTGGAAGCTGACGCTCCACTCGTCCTCCCGCAGCAGCAACTCGTCCGCCAGCAGGCGTGCGGTTTTCTGACACTTGCAGAAGTACGGGTCGCCTTCATGGAAGTAGCGTTCGGGGATGCCGTGGAATGACATGAGCAGGTGGCCCGTGCGTCCCTTCGCCTCCCAGTGTTGGGTCACACTGGTTCGCAACGCCTCGATATACCCCGGCTCGTCGTGGTATTCGGCAATGAAGCGCAGCTCCGGAAGCCAGCGCCAGCGTCGCAGCTCGCTGTTGACTTGATCGTAGACGGCACCGGTGGTGGAGCCGCAGTACTGCGGGAACAGCGGCACAACCAGAATGCGCTGCGCACCGCACGCTCGCAGGCGCCCCAACGCCTCCGACACCGTGGGCTCGCCGTAGAGCATTCCGATCTCGACCGACAGCGGAGCCAACATATGCTGAGCGAGCTTGCCGATGAGCTCAGTGCGCAGCCGCTCGGACAGGTGGAGGAGCGGGGAGCCGGCGGCCGACCAGATCTTGCGGTACTTGCGTGCCGAGCGGCGTGGTCGGAAGGGGAGGATCAATCCGTACAGGATCGGGAGCCACAGCGCCCGCGAGGTCTCGATGATGCGCGGATCCGAGAGCATCCGCTGCAGGAATTTCCGCACGTCGCGCGGCTCGGACGAACGGGGGGTGCCGGAGTTGACCAGCAGCACGCCGATACGCTCTGCGGCATCGTGGTGGAAATCCGGGGAGCTGACGTAACGCATGGGCTGAACTATGGGACCGCAGGGGTGATCAGGCAATGCCCGTACACAGGTACTTGATCTCAGTGTAGTCAAGAATTCCATAGCGGGAGCCTTCCCGTCCCATTCCCGACTCCTTGACACCCCCGAAAGGTGCGACTTCGGTGGAGATGAGCCCTGTATTGAGCCCCACGATGCCGTATTCGAGCGCTTCCGCCACCCGCCAGGAGCGCCCGAGGTCACGGGTGTAGAAGTAGGCCGCGAGGCCGAATTCCGTGTCGTTGGCCATTGCGATCGCCTCCTGCTCGCTCTGGAAGCGGAACAGGGGGGCTACCGGACCGAAGGTTTCCTCGCGCGCGAGCAGCATCTCGCGCGTCGCGTTCGTGAGAATGGTGGGCTCGAAGAACGTCCCGCCGAGTGCGTGGCGCTTGCCGCCGATAGTGATGCGCGCGCCTTTCGCTACGGCGTCGGCAATATGCTCCTCGACCTTTGCCAGCGCCTGGGCGTCGATCAGCGGGCCCTGATCGGTCGCCCCTCGCAAACCGTCTCCGACCCGCAACTTGGAGACCGCTGCGCTCAGCTTGGATGCGAAGCTGTCGTACACGCCGCTCTGCACGAGCAGGCGGTTCGCGCACACACAGGTCTGGCCCGTGTTGCGGTACTTGCTGGCGATCGCGCCGGCCACCGCCGCATCCAGGTCCGCATCGTCGAAGACGATGAAGGGTGCGTTGCCTCCTAGCTCCAGCGAGAGCTTTTTCAGAGTGGAGGCGCTCTGCGCCATCAATTTCTTGCCGATGGCCGTGGAGCCGGTGAAGGTGATTTTGCGCACGGTGCTGTTGGCAGTCATCTCGCCGCCGATCGCAGCGGACTGGCGGCCGGTGACGAAATTCAACACGCCGGCGGGAATCCCGGCGCGCGCACCCAGCTCAGCCATCGCCAGCGCGGAGTACGGCGTCTGCGAGGCAGGCTTGCAGACGAACGTGCAGCCCGCGGCGAGCGCCGGAGCGGCTTTACGCGTGATCATTGCGGCGGGGAAATTCCACGGCGTGATGGCAGCCACCACCCCGATGGGCTGGCGCAGAACGAGAATCCTCTTGTCAGCCTGATGTCCCGGGATGACGTCCCCATACAGCCGCTTCGCTTCTTCCGCGAACCACTCGATGAAAGAGGCGGCATAGCCGATCTCCCCGAGCGACTCGGACAGGGGCTTGCCCTGTTCGGCCGTCATGAGCGTCGCCAGATCCTCCCGGTTCTCGAGCATCAACTCGTACCAGCGGCGCAGGATGTTGGCGCGCTCCTTGGCAGTGCGCGCAGCCCACGCAGGAAACGCCGCCGCAGCCGCGGCGATCGCGCGCCGCGTCTCGTTCACTCCCATGTCCGGAACGGTGCCCAGGGTCTCTCCGGTCGCAGGGTTCGAGACGGGCAGCGTGGCTTCGTTGTCCGCATTGACCCACGCACCGTTGCAGTACGCCTGGGTGCGCAGGAGCGTGGGATCCTTCAACTTCATCGGCTAAACCTTCTCGCCTCGCAGTTTCGCGGCCAGGAACCCGAGGGTGCGCTGGCGCGCGAGGGCGGCGGCCTCGGCGCTGTAGCTCGAGCGCTGGTCGCAGTTGAAGCCATGCCCGGCCTCGTAGAGATGAAACTCGCCCTGCGGGTTCGCGGCCTTGATCTGGTCGACGTCGCTGAGCGGAATGCTCGCATCGTGCGTGCCGTAGTGATACAGCACGGGGCACTTGGGCTTGCGGTCGAGATACTTCACCGCATTGCCGTAATAGACCACGGCGCAGGAGATCGGCAGCTCGCAGGCGGCGAGGTACGATGTGGCGCCGCCCCAGCAGAACCCCACTGTGCCGATCCGGCCGGAGTTCCTGACGACGGCCTGAGCGGCCGCCAGGTCCTTGAGCGTCTCCTCGAGCTTCAGCTGTTGCATGTACCCGCGGCCCTCCTGGATATCGTTCTGCGAATAGCCGAGCTCTATGCCGCGGCGCACCCTGTCGAAGAACGAGGGAGCGATGGCCGTATAGCCCTCGGCCGCAAAGCCGTCCGTCACCGCGCGGATGTGACTGTTCACGCCGAAGATCTCCTGCAGCACCACTACGGCGCCGCGGGGCTTCGCCGGCGGTGCGGCGAGATAGGCCTGGAATTCATGGCCGTCCCGTGCCATCAGCGGGGTGAACTCGCCCATGTGGATGCGTTCCGTGTGGAGAGGGGGTCGGCAGAATACTCCGTGCCACGGGAGTGCCGCAAAACGGCGCTCGCGCAAGTCCTGAACTGCAAAATAGCCCCCCGAGCTGGGCCGTGGCATTCTAACGACGTCACTTGCAGCAGGAGGCGCCATGCTGGTCGGCTCGGCAGTCAGACGCGTCGCGATCGTCGGCGGCGTACGCATTCCCTTCGCACGCGCTCATACGGCTTATGCGAAGGCCACCAACCAGGACATGCTCACTGCCGCTTTTCGCGGCGTCGTGGAGAGGTTCAAGCTGCAGGGGGAGCGGCTCGGGGACGTCGCAGCGGGCGCCGTCATCAAGCACTCGAAGGACTACAACCTGACGCGCGAGTGCGTCATGTCCTCGGGCCTGGACGCACATACGCCCGGGGTGGACCTGCAGCGCGCGTGCGGCACGAGTCTCGAAGCGGCGATCATGATCGGCAACAAGATCGCTCTCGGCCAGATCGAGGCCGGCATGGCCGGCGGGACCGATTCGATCAGCGACTCTCCGATCGTCTATCCGCGCTCCTACCAGCAATTGCTCATGGAGAGCTACCGGGGCCGCAGCTTCGGCCAGCGTCTGGCGCCTTTCCTGCGCCTGCGGCCGCGCCACTTCAAGCCTGTCTTTCCGGCGGTGGTCGAGCCGCGCACGGGCTTGTCGATGGGCCAGAGCACCGAGCTGATGGCGAAGCGCTGGAACATTGCGCGGGCGGACCAGGACCAGTTCGCCTACGAGAGCCATGTGAAGGCGGCTGCCGCCTGGCGCGAGGGGTTCTTCAGCGACCTGGTCGTCGGCTCGCTCGGTCTGGACAAGGACAACAACATCCGCCCCGACACCACCGTGGAAAAGCTGGCAAAGCTGCGGCCGGTGTTCGATCCGAACGGGACGATCACCGCGGGCAACAGCACGCCGCTGACCGATGGCGCCAGTGCGGTGTTGCTGGCTACGGACGAGTGGGCCGCGCAGCGCAATCTGCCGGTGCTGGCGCACCTGGCCTACGGCAAGGTCTGGGCCGTGGATTTCGCCAGCGGCAAGGAAGGCCTGTTGATGGCTCCGGCGTATGCGATCCCGGCGATGCTCAAGGATGCCGGCCGCCGGCTCCAGGACTTCGACTACTACGAGATTCACGAAGCGTTCGCGGCGCAGGTGCTGTGCACGCTCGAGGCGTGGGAATCGCCGCAATACTGCCGGGACGTGCTCGGCCTGTCCGAGCCGCTGGGCAGCATCGACCGCTCCAGGCTCAACGTCAAAGGCGGCAGTGTGGCGGTCGGCCATCCGTTTGCGGCAACCGGGACCCGCATCGTGGCGACGCTCGCAAAGCTCATTGCCGGGGACCCGAACGCCCAGCGCGGCTTGATCTCCGTGTGCGCCGCCGGCGGCATGGGAGTCACAGCGATCCTGGAGAAGTAGTCCCTCGAGCGCTGCGAGCGAGGCCCATCTGCCGCGAGTGCGACGGATCTCTCACTTCCCAGGCAGACCAAAGCCTTAACCGGCAACGGAACAGGCGCCTATCATAGGGAATGGAGGGGGACATTCCTGAAGAGACCGTGTTGATGCGCGCCGATCTCGGCGCGGTGCTCAGCGGTCTTCCCCTGTTCAAGGGCCTCGATGCGGGAGTGGTGCGGCAGATCGGGGCGGCGGCCGAATGGCTGTCGCTGCCCGGCGGCGCTACGTTGTTTCGTGCGGGTGAGCGACCTGACGCGTTGTATGTCGTGCTCAGCGGGTGCCTGGGAGTCTTGCTGCCCGACCGGAGCCCGCAGCAGATCCGGGGGCGCGTCGTTGCCGGCGGCACCGTTGGCGAGATGGGGATGATCTCCGGCCGTCCCCGAACGGCACACGTGGTGGCGTTGCGCGACACCGAGCTGGCGCGCGTGTCACGCGAATCCTTCGACCGGGTGTTCGGGCAATATCCGGATGCGATGCTGCGCATCGCTCGCCTGACGGTCGATCGGCTCGAGCAGTCGCAGTCGCGCTCACCCATCGCCCTGCAGGGCGCCCGCACGTTCACCTTGATCCCACAGAGTCTCGAGGTCGACGTCGGCGGGTTCGCGACCGAATTCGTCAAGGCGCTGTCCGCCTGCGGCCGTACCGAGCTCGTCTGGAGCGTGCGCGCCGCCGCGCATACGAGCCATTGGTTCCATCGGCTCGAGGCTGCCAACGACTACGTCGTGTACGTCGCGGATTCGCAGCCCTCCGTGTGGAGCAATCTGTGCGTGCGGCAGGCCGACGCCCTGTTGTTGCTGGCTCGCGCGGAAAGCGAAGCCGGAGATTGGGCAGTGCTCGAGGGGCAGCGCGGCCCCAGCCTGGCGCCCCAGCGGGCCGAGCTCATTCTTCTGCACGATGGCGATTTCGTGCGCGGCGCAGCCGCGCGCTGGATCGCTCGACACCCCGAGATTGCTCATCATCACGTCAACGGTGCCGCCGATATTCAAAGAGTCGCACGCGTTCTCACCGGCCGCGGCATCGGTCTGGTCCTCTCGGGCGGCGGCGCCCGCGGGTTCGCGCACATCGGCATCGTCAAGGCATTGCGGGAGGCAGGCATCCCCATCGATCTGGTCGGCGGAACCAGCATGGGAGGCATTCTGGGGGCGGGAGTCGCGCTGCGCTGGAGCGTCGCGGAGTTGACCGAGCGCTTCCGGCGCGCCTTCGTCGACGTCAATCCATTGCGTGACTACACACTACCTTTTGTCTCTCTCGTCTCCGGCCGCAAGGTCAGCAGGCTGCTGAAGAACGCATTCGGCGACGTCACCATCGAGGATCTGCCGCTGGAGTTCTTCTGCGTCTCCTCCAACCTGACGAGCGGGCACTCCGAGGTCCACCGGCGCGGCGAGTTGTGGCGCTGGTTGCGCTCCTCAGTGGCGATTCCCGGAGTGCTTCCGCCCATCATTCACAAGGGAGAGGTGCTGGTCGACGGTGGCACGATGAACAACCTGCCGGTGGACGCGATGCGCGAGCTCGGCCGCGGCCCGGTGATCGGCTGCGATGTCGGCGCAGACCGCGCCTTTACCAGCCGCAGCGAGGAGATCGATGTCCCGCTCCCGTGGCAGCTGATGAGCTGGTCGCGCCGCGCACGGCACCTGCCGAACATCTTCCAGATTCTCTGGCGCGCCGGCATGGTCAACAGCAGCGCGATGACCGCCGCGCATCGCGAGAAGACCGACCTGCTGCTGCAGCCGCCGCTGGCACAGATCGACATGCTCAACTGGAAGGCCTTCGAGAAGGCCATCGATGCAGGGTACGAGTACGCCGCGCGCCGGCTCGAGGCGCTGCCGGCCGAGTCGCCCGTCTGGCGCAGCGCGGGGACGGTGCAGACGTAACGCCGGCCGCCCACCGAGCCGGCGATCAACCCGGCAAGCGCACGACCGTGTGTGCGCTCAGCCCTTCAAACGAGCAGGAAGTCCACCATCTCCCGCTGCTCCGCCGTCATGTGCTCGCGCGGCGTGAGAATCGCCGACCGCAGCGCCTGACGGCACGGCCGTGACTCATCTTCCACATACTCGGCAACCGCCCCCGCGAGCAGCTGCTGCACGCGGGAGAGGTTGCTGCGGAATTGGCTGATGACCTGCTCGGCAGAGACATGTTGGCTGGAGTCATCGAGCCAGCAGTCATAATCGGTCGCCAGGGCGATGCAGGAATATCCGAGCTGCGCCTCGCAGGCCAGGAAGGCTTCGGGCACGTTGGTCATTCCCACCAGATCCGCCCCGGCACCGCGCAGGAAAAAGCTCTCGGCACGAGTGCCAAGGCGAGGTCCCTCGACGCAGGCATAAGTCGTATCGAGGTGCAGGGCGATACCGAGGGACCGGGCGGTACGCGCGATGAGCTCGGAGGTCACCCGGCAAGTCGGCTGGGCCGTCGAAATGTGTGCAGTAATCCCACGGCCGAAGAAAGTCGGCGTCCGCAGGCCTTTGGTGAAGTCCAGGTATTGGGAGGGCAGGGCGAGGTCGCCCGGACGGATCTCCTCCCGCAGGCTCCCGACCGCCGAGACTCCGACGACGGTGCGGGCGCCGACGCTCTTGAGCGCCCAGATGTTGGCGCGAAAGTTGATCTCGCTCGGGATCAGGTGGTGGTGCAGCCCGTGCCGGGCCAGGAACGCCACCTGCCGGCCGCGCAGGTTGCCGAAGGTCAGGGGGGAGGAGGGCGATCCGAAGGGAGTCTGCACCTCGCGCACCTGCGTGACCTGCAGCTCCTGCATGGCGTACAGGCCGGTTCCACCGATGATTCCAATCACTGGTTACTCTCCTGCGCTACCGTTGCGCCCGGCACGCGCGTCACGGCAAGATGCCTGACGGCCACGAACAAGAACAAGAGGGGGAAGCGGGTGTCAATATCTCTGAATATGTACGAACCGGGTCGGATGCCGGCGCTACGATCGGTCTGATGGAGAACGGGTGAGCAACACTGGCATAGATCGCGTGTTCGAGCGGCGCCTCGCGGCCCTCATCAACAGCGGCCAACCCGAGATCCTCCAGGGGGGGCGCAAGGGCGTCGAGAAGGAGTCGCTGCGGGTAAGCCCCGCCGGGCGGCTCGCGCCGACGCCGCACCCGCGCTCACTCGGCTCCGCCCTCACCAACGAGCACATCACGACCGACTACTCCGAGGCGCTGATCGAGCTGGTCACGCCGGCCTTCACCGCCAGCTGGGAGCTGCTGCAGTACCTGCTCGACCTGCACCAGTTCGTCTACCGCCACCTCGGCGATGAGCTGCTGTGGGCGACCAGCATGCCCTCGGCGATCGAGCGCGATGCGGACATCCCGCTCGCGCAGTACGGGAGCTCGCACATCGGGCGGATGAAAACGGTGTATCGCAACGGCCTGGGATTGCGCTACGGCCGGATGATGCAGGCCATCTCGGGCGTGCATTTCAACTACTCGTTCCCGTTGCCGTTCTGGGAAGCCTACGCGCACCTCAGCGAGTCCCGCCTGGGCGGGCCGGCGTTCGTCTCGGCGAGCTACTTCGACCTGCTGCGCAACTACCGCCGCTACGGCTGGATCGTGCTGTACCTGTTCGGCGTCTCGCCGGTCGTGTGCAAATCCTTTCTCGCCGGCAGGAATTTCCAGTTGGCGGACTTCACCCACGACACTGCATACGAGCCCTACGCCACGAGCCTGCGCATGAGCGATGTTGGCTATCGCAATCGCAACCAGGCGGGGCTCGCGGTGTCGGTCAACAGTCTCGAGGAGTACGTACGTGATCTGACGCATGCGATCACGACGCCGCATCCTCCCTATGAGGCCCTCGGGGTGAGGGTCGACGGCGAGTACCGGCAGCTCAACGCCAACATCCTGCAGCTCGAGAACGAGTACTACAGCTTCATTCGGCCGAAGCGCGTCGCGCGCTCCGGCGAGCGCCCGACCAAGGCGCTGCTGCGTGCCGGCGTCGAATACGTCGAGGTGCGCGCGCTCGATGTGAGCGCATTCGATCCGGTGGGCGTGAATCAGAACAAACTTCGGTTTCTGGAGGCCTTCCTGGTGCTGTGCCTGCTCAAGGAGAGCGCGCCGATCGGCGCATCCGAGCAGGACGCGCTCGATCAGAATCACATCACCGTCGCGCGCCGCGGGCGCGACCCCAGCCTGATGCTGTGGCGGGACGGGAACGCCGTGCCGATGCGCGCTTGGGCGCGCGAGCTGCTCGATTCCCTGATCGGAATATGTGAAGTCCTCGACCGGGGCGATGCCTCGCGGCCGTACACGTACGCGCTCACGGCTCAGGCGGCCAAGATCGAGAACGTCGCCCTGACGCCCTCGGCCAGGCTCATGGCGGAGCTGGAGTCCACCGGCGAATCGTTCGCGGCGCTGGCCCTGCGCATGTCCACGGCACACAAGGAGTATTTCCTGGATCTGTACGCGCCCAACGCGGCGCGGCTGACGGAATTCGCCGCCGAGGCGCAGGAATCCCTGCTCGCGCAGCGCCGCATCGAGGCGACCGACTCGGGAACGTTCGAGCAGTTCCTCGCCCGGTATTTTGCGATCTAGCTCACACTTTCAAAAAGTTTACATAAAGCCTGTGTAGCTTTCTTCTCGCTTTTCCTGGGAACGAGACTAGAATCACGCCCCCACGTCGCTTTACTCGACAATAAGGCGAACAGGCGGCGTAAAAAAACAACAGGCCGGTTAGCGTCATGAAAACAACAGCGGATCCCTTGATGAAGGAACTCCCTCTCCCTCAGCCTGCCGCGAATGGAGATTTTCCCAAGCTCACGGACGGCGCGGAAAAGCTCTTGCGTCCGCAGGCGGCAGGATGGGACCCTTACGAGGTCTGGCGCACGCGCGTGAAAGCGATGCAGGACCTGGCGGCCGTCAAGAGCGGTCACGGGGCTTGAGCTTCGAAGCTGCGCCGATTTTTGCTCCCAGGCCGAGGGCTCGGATTTAGCGACCGTTAGGACTTCAGTTGTCTACTGCCGCGATAGAGCCTTCTCACTCGGTCGCACAAATTCCCCGGCGCGGCTGGTTGCGCCTGCGATTTTCACCTGAGCTCGAAGCGGAATTTCTTCTCAGCTATCGGGCAGCGGCGCGCCGCTGGGTGCGCCTCAGCATGCTCGTCGTGCTGTGTACTTCCCTCGGGTTCGCCGTCATCGATCACTGGGTCCTGATCGGACCGCATCTGCCGCAGGCGGACGTCGTGCGCTTCGGGCTGCAGTTGCCGCTGGTGATCATCATTCTCGTGATGACCACCGAAGAGTTTTATGGCCGGTGGTATCAACCCTCGATTCAGGTTGCCGCGCCGTTGTTCGGCATCGGCACCGTCGTCATGGCGATGCAGGCGACTCCGGAGCAGTTGCCCCTGGTCGCCGCACGGCTGCTGCTGGCGACGTTCTATTTCTACTCGATGCTGGGACTGACGCTCGGGGCGGCCTTCCGCACCAACGTGGTCCTCGTGAGCTGCTATGTGGCCGCGGCGCTGGCCGGTCACGTCGAGCACACCGTGGCCATCTACCAGACTTACGTGCTGCTTTGTGCGAACGTGATCGGCGGTGCGGGCTGTTACGCCTTGGAGCACGCCAATCGAGTCGCGTTCCTCGAGCGCCGCCGGCTCGCTGAGGTGGCGATGCACGACGGCCTGACCGGCCTGCTGAACCGCGCGGCACTGGATGAGCAGGTGCGTGCCTTGTGGCGGCATGCAGAGCGCGATCGCCTCCCGGTCTCGGTCGTGCTCATAGATATCGATCACTTCAAGGCCTACAACGATCGCTACGGACATCAAGCGGGCGACCGCTGTCTGCGGGAAGTGGCCGCGGCCGTGAAGCTCGCCGCCCGACGGCGCCCGCTGGACCTCGTGGCCCGATACGGCGGCGAAGAGATCATCGCAGTGCTGTTCGGCGCCGATAGCGCGCACGCCGAGGAAGTAGCCATCAGCGTCAGAGACGAGGTGACAAAGCTGCGTCTGGAGCACCTCGCCTCCCCCACCCGCCCGTACGTCACAGTCAGCGTCGGCGTTGCCACGCTGGGGCCCGGCGCGGAGTACTCCCATGCCGACGCGGTTCAGCTCGCCGACCGTGCGCTCTATGCAGCGAAGGCCGGGGGCCGGGATCGCTGGCTGGCGGTGCGGGACCAGGACCGCCAGGCGGGCTTTCTGCCGGACACCCCCGGCGCGGACGCAGTCCTGCAGAGCGCCAGCTGAGTCCCCCCAGCGGCCAGGCGCCCCCAGCCGGTCAATCTCCCCCCTGAGGCATTGACCCTCCGGGCTTCCTTGGGCCAAATACACGCTGCACCGCTCCGCTGAAGCGGACCTCCCACCGCGGGCGCCTGTTGTGCGCCGCTAGCCTCGGAGCCGATGCTCTCCAAACATGAATGCACTCTCGGTTCGCGGACTCACCAAAACGTACAAGAATGGCGTGCACGCCCTCAAAGGCATCGATCTCGATGTCGAGCAGGGCGACTTCTTCGCGCTGCTGGGCCCCAACGGGGCCGGCAAGACCACGCTGATCGGCATCGTCACCTCGCTCGTCAACAAGAGCTCGGGGGTGGCGACCGTGTTCGGCCACGACATCGACCGGGAGCTGGAGGTGGCCAAGTCCTGCATCGGCATCGTGCCGCAGGAGATCAACTTCAACATGTGGGAGACCCCGCACACCATCGTGGTCAATCAGGCGGGGTTCTATGGAATTCCCCGGCCGATTGCTCGTACGCGTGCCGAGAAATATCTCAAGCAGCTGCAGCTGTGGGACAAGCGGGACAAGATGTCGCGCAGCCTCTCGGGGGGAATGAAGCGCCGGCTCATGATCGCCCGGGCCCTCATGCACGAGCCGCGGCTGCTCATCCTGGACGAGCCGACCGCCGGAGTGGATATCGAGATTCGCCGCTCGATGTGGGAGTTCCTGCGCGAGATCAACATACAGGGCACCACCATCATCCTCACCACGCACTACCTGGAGGAAGCGGAGACGCTCTGCCGCAACATCGCCATCATCGACCGCGGCCTGATCGCGGAGCGCGATCGCATGAGCAGCCTGCTGCGGCGGCTGAACACCGAGATCTTCGTGCTGAACCTGCGTAACTCCCTCGAGGCGCTCCCCAGGCTCGAAGGTTATGTCGCGACGCTGGTCGACAACCATACGCTCGAGGTCGAAGTCTCCAAGGAGCAGAACCTCAATGACCTGTTCCAGCGCCTTTCGGCGCTGCGCATCGAGGTCTTGAGCATGCGCAACAAGGTCAATCGCCTCGAGGAGATTTTCATGCGGCTGGTGGAAGGCAAGGGCAACGGCACCGGCGCCGTCAGCCCCGCCGTTGCGGCGAGTGTCGCTTCCCCGGGAGGCCGCTCGTGATGGACACCGCAGTGCGTGAGTCAGCCGCGGAGCCCATGCACATGGGAGTCGTGCGCTGGATCGGCTACAAGACGATCGTCATCCGGGAGTACGGACGCATCATCCGCATCTGGGGCCAGACCATCGTGCCGGCGGCCGTGACGGCCACGCTGTACTTCGTGATCTTCGGCAACCTCATCGGGCGGCGCGTCGGGGCGATGGGCGGCTTCGACTACCGCCAGTACATCGCCCCCGGGTTGATCATGATGCAGGTGATCGGCAACTCGTACGGCAACGTGGTGTCCTCCTTCTTCGGAGCGAAGTTCGGCAAGCACATCGAGGAGATGCTCGTCTCGCCGCTCCCGAGCTGGGTCATCGTTGCCGGCTATGCGAGCGGCGGCCTGGTCAGGGGCCTCCTGGTGGGGGTGGCGGTCTCCGCGGTCTCGCTGATCTTCACCCACCTGCCGGTGATGCACCCGCTGGTCGTGTTGTTCGCCGTGGTGCTGACGTCGGTGACGTTCTCGCTCGGCGGATTCCTCAATGCGCTGTTCGCGAAGAACTTCGACCAGGTGAACTGGATT
>Ga0105240_10005143_pt1 | contig 19574 bp, 10 predicted proteins | sample KBSC54metaG_FD_80426 | JGI IMG/M metagenome (GOLD analysis project Ga0105240, IMG submission 80426) | Corn rhizosphere microbial communities from Kellogg Biological Station, Michigan, USA - KBS C5-4 metaG | ecosystem: Host-associated > Plants > Roots > Rhizosphere > Soil | place: Michigan, USA... | reverse complement strand
TGTGGGCGCTCTATAAGGAAGTCCAGGACTACTATGATAAAGGCATGCGCGTGCCCGATGACGTTACCCTGCTGCTATGCGATGACAACTGGGGCAATATTCGCCGCCTGCCCAGGCTCACCGACGCGCCCCGGACAGGCGGTTATGGGATCTATTACCATTTTGACTATGTAGGCGGTCCCCGCAATTACAAATGGCTCAACACGAACAATATTGCCCGGGTATGGGAACAAATGCATCTGGCGTATGAATACGGTGTACGGCAGATTTGGATCGTCAACGTCGGCGACCTCAAGCCCATGGAATTCCCCATCTCTTTCTTCCTGGATTATGCCTGGAATGTCAACAGCTGGCATGCGGACAACCTCTCCGGCTATTTCACCCGCTGGGCCGCCGGGCAGTTCGGCCCCACCCATGCGGCAGCCATCGGCAGGATCATCCAAAAATACTCTCAGTACAACGCGCGGAGGAAGCCCGAGCTGCTGGATGCCCGCACCTACAGCATCGACGAGACTGTCCGGATAACTTTCCAGTGGGACACGCTTCTCCGACAGGCCGAGGCCATCGGCAAACAATTGCCCGGTCCGTATAAGAACGCATACTTCGAGCTGGTGCTGCACCCTGTCAAAGCCTGCGCCAATCTCCAGCATCTGTATACAGCCGTTGCGTTGAATAAAAAGTTCGCGCAGGAGAACAACCCCATCGCCAACATATTTGCGGACGAGGCCAAACAGTACTATGCCAACGACTCTCTCATCTCTTGTGAATACAACCATATCGCCGGCGGCAAATGGGACCACATGATGGACCAGACACATATCGGGTACACCTACTGGCAGGAACCCCGCCATCAAAAAATGCCGGAGGTCACCTATGTCCCTGGGGATTCAACCGCCGACTCTGCCATTCAGGTTACGATCCGCGCCAGTCCAACCCACCGGACACAGGCTCATATTCCCATCGATGCCGCCTCCAACTCCTTCTACGAGGCCGACGGCTACGTATCCATCGAAGCCGCCCATTTCACGCGGTCGGTCCCGGCATCCGGTAAACATCCGGGTTCCACGATCAAATGGCAGATGATCCCCGGCATCGGTCGCGACGGCGACGGCATCACCACCTTTCCTGTCACGGCGTCCCCACCTTCTCTCAGCCCCGGTTCGCCCCGGCTGGAATATGATATTTATACCTATGACACGGGCTCGTTCAAATTGCACGCTTATTTCTCCCCGACCCTCAATATCCATCACGATAGTACAGGACTGCAATACGCTATTGCTATCGACGACGGGCAGCCGCAGATCGTATCCATCAACAAGGATGACAATAACCCCCGCGCCTGGAACAAATGGGTGGCCGATAATATCATCATTACTACCACCACTCACCCCATCCGTAGCAAAGCTCTCACGTCGGTAGCCTCGCCGGGCCGCCATGTCATAAAATACTGGCCCCTCAGCTCCGCCGTCATCCTGCAAAAGCTCGTCCTGGATTGCGGGGGGCTGCCACCCAGCTACCTGGGGCCACAGGAAACCATTAACCAAAAAAAAATCAACGAATGATACATCGATCGCTTCTTGCCATCACCTTACTGACCGCGGCCCTGTCCGGATCGTCGCAAACAGCCAGCTCCCAGGCGCAGGCTCCCACGCTGAAGGAGACCTTCAAAGACGACTTCCTCATCGGCATGGCCATCAACACCCGGCAGATAGAAGAAAAGGACCCGGCCGCGGCACGGCTGATCCTACAGCAGTTCAATGCCGTTACGCCCGAGAACATCATGAAGGCGGAGATCATACACCCCGGCTGGGATCAATACAATTTCGATCTCGCCGACAAGCTGGTCGCCTATGCGCAAAAGAACAAACTGAAGGTCAACGCCCACAACCTGATCTGGCATAGCCAGCTCCCGGGCTATGTACACCGGATAAAGGACGCCGACTCGCTCCGCACCTGGTTCACCAACCACATCACCACCATCGCCTCCCGCTACGATGGCAAGGTCTATTCCTGGGACGTCGTCAATGAAGCCCTGAACGAGGACGGCACCCTCCGCAATTCCATTTTCCTACAGAAATTAGGTCCCGACTACCTCGTGGAAGCCTTCCGCCTGGCGCAAAAAGCAGCGCCACATACAAAGCTTTATTACAACGATTACAATATCGAGCAGCCAAAGAAAAGGGCCGGCGCCATCGCCCTCATCAAAAAGATACAGGCCGCCGGTGTCCGCATCGACGGCGTAGGCATCCAGGGACACTGGAGAGCAAACAACGTCCCCATGGCGAACATCGAAGCCAGCATCCGTGAATTCTCCGCCCTCGGCATCGAAGTGATGTTCACCGAGCTGGACCTGGGCGTGCTGCCCAATCCCTGGGACAATACCACTGCGGATGTGGGCCAGACAGCCGCAAATCGGGCAGGCATGAATCCGTATGCCAACGGCCTTCCCGACTCGGTCGCCAACCTCCAGGCCAAAGCCTATGCAGACCTGTTCCGCCTCTTCCTGAAATACAAAGGCAAGGTCAGCCGCATCACCTTCTGGGGCCTGGACGACGGTATGTCCTGGCTCAATGACTGGCCCATCCGCGGCCGCACGAACTATCCGCTACTCTTCGACAGGAACTACCAGCCCAAAAAAGCATACTTTACCGTCATCGCGACAAAACAACAACCCTAACGATATGCAGTCCAACGATCAACAGATCTCCGCATCCACTCCGCCCACCCGGCAGGCCGGCTCCCAAAAGCTCTCTGTGCTGGAAAAGGTAGGCTATAGCCTTGGCGATCTCGCCGCTAACCTCATCTTCCAGACACTGCTTGCCTTCCTCGCCTTCTTTTATACGGACATCTATAAAATACCACCTACCAGCGCCAGCAAGGTAATGCTCATCGGAGGCATCATCGGCGCGTGCTTCAACCTCGTCATGGGCGCCATCGCAGACAGGACCGAGACGCGCTGGGGTAAATTCCGTCCCTGGGTGCTATGGACCGCCATCCCTTTTGGCGTGATATCCCTCCTCGCCTTCTACACGCCAAACTTCTCCGAAGGCGGAAAAATAGCTTACGCCTTTGTCACCTACTTCCTTCTGGTCGTTGTCTATAGCGCCAACAACCTTCCTTATTCGGCCCTCAGCGGCGTGCTTACGGGAGATATGAAGGAACGCAACAGCCTTTCCTCCTACCGCTTCGTCGCGGTGATGGTGGCCCAGTTCATCATCCAGGTGATCCTGCTGCCCCTCGCCCTTTCCCTCGGTCACGGCGATAAAGCCAAAGGCTTTGAAAAGGTAATGTTTGTCTTTGCCATCACAGGCGTCGTCTGTTTTATCATCACCTTTCTCACCACCCGGGAAAGGATCCATCCGCCAAAAGAACAAAAGACGCCTGTCAGACAAGACCTGGCCGACCTGTTCACTAACCGGCCATGGCTCATCATGCTGACCCTCACGGTGCTCGTCTTTATTACACTGTCGATCAAGGGCGGGATGAATATTTATTATTTCAAGTACTATCTCACGGAACAGAGCCAGATAGATTTCCTGAACAAAGTAGGCTTCGACAGGATCATTGGCGGTCTTAGCCACATCTTCAGCCCGGAATCTTTCGAAGAATTCCACAAGCCGGGCAGCGCGCCTTATTCTGCCTCCAGCTTTGCCAACGCCTTCAGCACCATCGCTATGATCATTGGCATCCTCTTTTCCAAATCCCTGGCGGACAAATTTGGGAAAAGGAATATCTTCGGCATCTTCCTTTCCCTCTCCGCGCTTTGCCTTATGGCGATCTATTTCTTCAACAATACAGCGGTCATGGCTGCATTCGTTATCCTGGTCCTCCACGGTCTCATCTATGGCATTACCATCCCCATACTTTGGGCCATGATCGCCGACGTGGCAGATTACAGCGAATGGAAAAGGAACCGCCGCGCCACGGCCATCGTATTCTCCGCCATGATCTTTGGATTGAAGGTAGGGTTGAGCGTCGGCGGCGCCGTGTCGGCCTGGCTCCTGGGCATATTCGGATATGTTGCTGACGCGCCCGTTCAAGTAGACAGCGCTTTAAGCGGGATACGGTTGCTGATGAGCGTCGTGCCCGGATTGATCTTTATCGCAGGAGCCCTGCTGCTTTTCATGTACCCCATCGACAAAAAGATGGAAGTCACCATCGAATCCGACCTGAAAGCAAGAAAAAAATCTATCGTCACTGCTTAAAACTCCTTATCATGCCAGAAGAAAGCATTACCCACCTCGACTTCACTGAACTGGACCAGAAAGCTATATCCCAGCCGCTGGTTCGGCACATCTATACCGCGGACCCGTCGGCGCATGTCTTCAACGGGAAGGTCTATGTTTATCCTTCGCACGACATCGAGGCGGGAATACCCTTTGACGACCTGGGCAGCCACTTTGCCATGGAAGATTACCATGTCTTCTCCATGGACAGCCCCGACGGCCCTGCCACCGACAATGGGGTTGCTCTCCACATTAAAGATGTACCCTGGGCCGAAAAACAAATGTGGGCGCCCGATGCAGCCTGCAAGAACGGGAAATATTATCTCTACTTCCCCGCCAAACGCCCCGATGGCATCTTCCAGATCGGCGTGGCAGTCAGCAGCTCACCCACAGGTCCCTTTATTCCCAAGCCAGAAGCCATCAGAGGGAGCTATTCCATCGACCCGGCCGTGTTCATCGATGAGGATGATAATGCGTATATGTATTTCGGCGGTCTCTGGGGAGGACAATTACAATCGTACAGGAACAATACCTATAGCGCGCTGAACCAGGAACCGCCTGCCGGCGCTCCCGCCCTCGGCCCCCGTGTAGCCATGCTCACGGACGACATGACCCAGTTTGCGGAGCCCGTCAAAGACATCGTTATCACAGATGAGCAAGGCCATCCGCTGCTCGCCGGCGACAACGACAGAAGGTTCTTCGAGGCGTCCTGGATGCATAAGTACGACGGGAAATATTATTTTTCCTATTCCACAGGCGATACCCATTTCATTTGCTATGCCATCGGGGACAGCCCCTATGGTCCTTTTACCTATGCCGGGCGCATACTCAACCCCGTGGTAGGCTGGACCTCGCACCACTCCATCGTCGAGTTCAAAGGCCAGTGGTGGCTCTTCTATCATGACAGCAGTCTCAGCAAAGGCGTGACACACCTGCGCAACATAAAGGTCACCCGCCTCAGCTATGACGACAAAGGATATATAAAGACCATCGATCCCTACAAGGACCTGAAAGCGCTTGTCTGATCTGGTCCCCGATCCGAATAAAAGGAATAACATCGCATGAAAAAACTATCGATTATAGTCCGATCATTTCTGGCCGAAGCTCTATCAAGGACCACAGTTCTGTCCCTGGCAAAAGTCTCATCACGGACCACGGTCTCGTTCCGGGCGACAATCCTCTCCCTGGTAACAGTCCTTTCCCTGGCCCCGTCGAGCATGGTCTCCGCTCAGATCCGGCTCCCACGCCTGGTCCGGGACAGCATGGTGCTTCAACGCGATCAAAAGATAAATGTCTGGGGCTGGGCCTCGAAAGGAGAAAAGATCAGCATAAAATTCAACGGCAGGTCCTACCGCACTACCACCGGCAGCGACGGCAAATGGAGACTCCAGCTGTCCCCTACTCCTGCAGGAGGCCCCTATACCATGGACATCACCGGCACGAACAGGATCTCGCTTCATGATATACTGGTCGGCGACGTATGGGTATGCTCGGGACAGTCCAACATGGTGCATCAGATGAGACTGCACAGCGTCCGCTACCAGGACGAGATCGATCACGCTAACTATCCGCAGATCCGGCAGTTTTGGATCCCCACGCTCACCGATCTCAGCGGCCCCCGTGACGATCTTCCGGCCGGCGCCTGGAAATCCGCCAACCCGCAGGATGTGCTGGAATTTTCGGCAGTGGCTTACTTCTTTGCAAAAGACCTCTATGAGAAATTGCACGTGCCCATTGGCCTGATCAATGCCAGCGTCGGCGGCTCCCCCATCGAAGCATGGGCCAGCGAGGGAGGGCTCGAAGCATTTCCCGACCTGGAAAAGACCATCGAAAAGAACAAGGATACGGCTTATATCAACAGCTTACGCCGAAGAAGCTTCAGCCCACGGACAAGCACATCTTCAGGCCCCGGCACAAGCACATCCTCCACAGGCGCAAAGGATGGCGTCCCGGCCCCCGTGGACAAAGGTCTCTCCGGTCCTACCCGCTGGTACGACCTGGCATACGTCCCAAAAGGATGGAAGCAGATAGCCATTCCCGGCTACTGGGAAGACCAGGGCGTAAGGGACCTCAACGGATCTGTCTGGTACAGGAAGGAAGTAGATGTACCGGCCGATATGACAGGCCGGCCGGCCAAGGTTTTCCTGGGCAGAATAGTAGATGCCGACTTCCTCTATATCAACGGTCACCTGGTCGGCAACACCACCTATATGTACCCGCAAAGAAGGTATCCCGTTCCTGCAGGTCTGCTGCACCCGGGCAAGAACCTGTTTGTTGTCCGCGTGATCAATAATTACGGCAAGGGCGGCTTTGTTCCCGACAAACCTTACTCCCTCATCGCGGGCAGCGATACCATCGACCTCAAAGGCTACTGGCAATACAAGGTCGGCGAAGTATTTCCACCACATCGGGGCTTCACCGGTGGCGGCGGCCTCTCCGAACAAAATCAGCCGGCAGCCTTATACAACGCCATGCTGGCGCCCCTTACACCCTATACCATCAAAGGCTTCCTTTGGTACCAGGGAGAGTCTAATACCGGTCGCTCGGCAGAATATACGCGCCTGCAGCCCGCCCTGATCGCCGACTGGCGCAGCAAATGGAAGGAGGGCGATCTCCCCTTTCTATACGTCCAGCTCCCCGGCTTTGGCGACTATAATTATCTGCCCTCGGAAAGCCAGTGGGCGGAGCTGAGAGAAGCCCAATCGAAGTCCCTCGCTGTTCCCAACACAGCCATGGCGGTCGCCATCGACCTGGGTGAATGGAACGACCTCCACCCCGACAGAAAAAAAGAGGTGGGCGACAGACTGGCCCTGGCCGCCGAAAAGCTGGTCTATGGCATGAACATCGTCGCCTCCGGCCCAACCTATCGGACATCAACCATCGAAGGAAATAAGATAACCATTCAGTTCGACAACACCGGCAGCGGACTGGTGACCAGCGACGGCGAAGATCCGCAGGAATTTGCCATTGCCGGGGCCGATAAAAAATTTGTATGGGCCAATGCCCGTATTGAAGGTGATAAAGTGGTGGTATGGAATGATGCCATAAAAGACCCGAAGTTCGTGCGCTACGCATGGGCGGATGAGCCCGTAAACCCCAACCTTTACAATAAGGAAGGGCTGCCGGCGGGGCCGTTTTCCATTGACCATCATTAACCGCCCATTGGTCAAATTAAATATTTAAATGCCCCCGGACCGGATAGATTTGTGAAGAGATAAATAAATCGCTCTATCTATGCGCAGCTTCAATTATAAAAAGGTCGCTTTATTGCTACTACTGCTGTTTAATACAGCGCTTATTTTTCCCCAAACAACAAAGGCTCCCAAACCTAAGGTCCCGGATGAAGCCTTTTCTTTCGCTACGCCGGAAGAAGAAGGATTCTCCTCAAAAGGATTAAGCGAAATATTTACTTATGTAAAAGAAAAAAAACCAAACATCCATAGCCTTTTGATCATACGGGATAAGAAGATCGTATTGGATGCCTATTTTTATCCTTTTCGCTCGGATTTACGGCATGACATAGCATCCTGCACGAAATCGATAACATCCCTGCTTATTGGCATAGCCATAGACAAGGGCTATATAAAGAGTGAAGACCAATTGGTTTCATCATTTTTTCCAGAGATCAAACTAAGAAGCAAGGAGTTTGAAACATTATCCATCAAAGACCTGCTCACCATGAGGTCTGGTTTTAATTGCGGCTCGTCTAATGAAGACAGTCTGTTCAATGAATTATTTCCATCGGCTAATTGGCCGGGATTTATTTTCGATATCCCTTTTGTAACCGACCCCGGCCGGGAATTCTCTTATTGCAGTTGCAATTATTACCTGCTGGCTGAAATTATTTACCGGTCAACCAGATCATCCCCTGAAGATTTTGCCAAAAAATACCTCTTTAATGAATTAGGGATAAGGTCCGTTTATTGGTCGAAAAATAAACAAGGTATTAATTACGGGTGGGGCGACCTTTGCCTGAAACCACGTGATCTTGCTAAGATCGGTCAGCTTTTGTTAGATGGCGGCAAATGGAATAATAGATCCGTTATTTCGGCAGACTGGGTAAAAAAGGCCAAAACAATGAACACGGTATTCTCCAGCGGAAATGGCTACGGCTATGGTTTTTGGATCGACAAGGATCATGCTTTCAATATGGAAGGCAGGGGCACGCAACGAATACATATCGATTCCGTCCACAATGCCATTATCGTAGTTACCGGAGGAGGTCTAAGTGATGAGGATAAAGAAGCGATTGGTCATCTCATTGGTTATGCGATCCACTCCGATGAAAAACTGAAAAGTGATCCTGTAGCCTTTGATAGATTTAAAAAAATGCAACGTCAGGCGGCAACAACGATGATCGATTCGCCCAGGTACATTTCCAATGCTACTGAAAAAGCAAAGCTATTCAATAAGGCGATCATCTTCCCCAGGAATAGTTTAGGGATAAAAAGCGCCGAAATTATCTGGGAAAAAGGGGACCTTTCCCTTATGTTAAGGCAAACGGGGGAACAAACCGTCACCTATCCTTTGGGAATGAACGCCGCATATAAGTTTTATCAAGATGCCGGCACAGGTCATCTGTATGCGTTAAGAGGATATTGGAAAGCCGGCAATGAATTTGAGATCGAGTTGAATATGCTATCCAGGATCAATAAATATTTGATTGATTTCAAAATTGATGATAACGGAAATGAGGTTTCCATTAAGGAAGGGACCCATAGGATCGATGAAGCTTTTCCGGTGTCGATTATCGATCCAAAATAGCCAGCCTAGACAGCGCGGATCGCATGGTTCCCCCTCAACGAAGACCCCCTTACAATCAGCCCCGATGGCACGACAGCCGTCTGGCTTTGCATCAGCGGACAGTCTCCCGATAAATGACTGATCAGGCTCATGGCCGCTGTCTTACCTATCTCGATACCCGGGTAGTCGATAGTGGTCAGTGCCGGTGTGATCAGCCGGCCCAGCGGGTCATTATTGAACCCAACGATAGCTATATCCTCAGGTACCCGTATCCCCTCCTCCTTCAACGTATGCATGCACATGGCAGCTATCAGGTCGCTGGTGATGAACAGCCCATCCGGCATCGGATCCATATGCATGATCCGCCAGGCGGCATCCATACCCCCATCCTTGTCATTGTCCTCCAGTATCAGCAGGTCCTCCGTAAAAGGGATCGTATAATCCTTCAACGCCTCGCGGAATCCTTTATAACGCTGCGCATATACATTCCTCTTCAGGCTCGACGTGACAATGGCAATACGCCGGCAACCCTGCCTGATCAAATGCTCTGTGGCCATAAACCCGCATCGGGCATTATCGATGACCACCATGTCGCTGTTACCCGTCTTCTCCACCCTGTCAAAAAACACAACGGGAACGCCCATCTCCGTGAACGGTCTGAAATGCGCAAGCCCCTTCGTCTCCACGGACAAGGACGCCATCAGGCCATCCACCTGCCTGTCGAACAACAGCCCGGCATTCGCTACTTCCTTTTCCATGCTCTCCTGGGAATTGGTGATGACAAGCTCGTATCCATGCGCGGCAGCCACCTCTTCCATACCCTTCAACGCCGAAGTGATAAAATAGCTATCCAGCTTATGCACGATTACTCCTATGGTTCCAGACATGTAGTAGACTTTTTCTTACTAACTAATTTAATAGCATGGTTCGAAAAAATATCCCACCGACGCCGGTTTCGCCGGAGATTGAGACGCTTTGACCAAATTTTGATAAAAAAGTGCTATCCGCCGGCCCGGAGGGAAGATTGCCGCACGATCAGCTCAGCGCGTATCGTCATCGTGCTGATGCTACCGATATTGCCCGCACCTTTTAAATGGTTCACAAGACTCCTCGCCGCGGCCTCGCCCATTTCCTTCCCGGGGTAATTCACCGTAGTCAGGGTGGGCTTTATCAGCCGGCCAATGACTTCATTATTGAACCCGACGACAGCGATATCCCCGGGCACACGAACGCCTTGCTCCAAAAAGGTCCGTATACACACCGCCGCTGCAAAATCATTGGTAACGAACACCCCGTCGGGCATGGGCTTCATGCGCAGTATCTTTTTCGCGGCAGCCTCGCTGGCCTCCTCGGTCGGCTCCGCGATGACCAGCAACGTTTCTTCAAATGGCAGCTTGCCTTCCGCCAGCGCATCCCGGTAGCCCTTGTATCGCAATGCATAGATATTGTGCTGCAGGCTTGGCGTGACATGCGCTATCCGGCGGCATCCCTGGGTGATGAGGTGTTTGGTAGCCATATGACCGCACATCGCATTGTCGATGACCACCGAAGTGCTCTCCGAAAAAACGCTCACGCTGTCCAGAAAAATAATAGGGATATTCTTTTCGACGAAAGGCGAAAAATGAGTGAGCTCCTTTGTATCGGGCGCCAGCGATGCGATGATGCCATCCACCCGGCGGTGAAAAAGGTTTTGCGCATTGGCCGCCTCTTTGACAGCGCTCTGTGAGGAGTCGGTGATGATGATGCCATATCCCGCATCGCCCGCCACTTTTTCAATCCCCGACACCACCGAGGTTATAAAAGGACTGTTCAGCTCGCCTACGATCACGCCGATGGTCAGCGACTGCTGCTGACGAAGATTTTTGGCAAAAGGGTTCGACCGGTAGCCCATTTGAGCGGCTGTCTCGAAGATTTTTTTTTTCGTCTTTTTGCTGACAGTCGGATCGTCCTTCAAAGCCCGGCTGACCGTCGAAGGCGACACGTTGAGGTTCTTCGCTATATCGTAAATGGTTATCTCTTTTGAATTCTCCATACTAGTTGTTTTTGCTCCTCATGGCGGCATATTCAGACGGCAGCATATTGTATTTGGCCTTAAATATCCTTGTAAAATAGTTCGGGGTGGAAAACCCTGTTTGATAGGCAATTTCCGATATGGTCATGCCGCTCTTTTCCAGCAGCACCGCCGCCTTCTCCAGCTTGAAGCTGCGAATATACTCCACGGGCGTCTCGCCGGTGATATCCAGCATCTTGCTGTACAGCGAGCTCCTGCTCATGCCCACCTCCCTGCTCAGGGATTCCACAGACAGCTGGGAGCTGGTAAGGTTGTCTTCGAGATAGCGCACGACCTTACTCATCAGCTTCTCGTCTTCTCCCTCCACGACCGCCTCCGGCGTAAGCACCTTTATCTGCCGGGTATAGGTGGATTGCAGCGTATTCCTCAATACCAGCAGGTTCTTCACCTTGGCATGCAGCATGCCAATATTAAAAGGCTTGGTGATATAGTCGTTAGCGCCTGTCCCCAGCCCTCTCAGCTGCTGCTCTTCCTCCGTCAGCGCGGTCAGCAGGATCACGGGAATATGGCTTGTTCGCTTGTCCGCCTTGAGCTTGTATGTGAGCTCTATCCCATCCATAAAAGGCATGCTGATATCGCTTACGATGAGCTGCGGATGATCTGACAGGGCCTTCTGCCAGCCTTCTCTGCCATTGGACGCCTCTACCACCTTATAATGATCCTTGAGATTGTCTCTCAGGTAGAACCGGAAATCCTCATTGTCCTCTACCAGCAGGATGACAGGCATTGACGTAGGGTCCACCGGTAGGCGCATCGGCTCATCCGCCCGGTTGATCGACATCTGGCCGGCCGATAGCTCATCTTCCGGGTCGGCCACGTCTTTCAGCTCCTCATGCCCCACTTCCTCCGGCGCCAGGTCGGCCATCGACTCATCTTCCGGCCTGTCCACATCCTCCCGGACCACCGCCAGCGGCAGCCGTATCGTAAACAGGCTCCCCTGCCCCGGCTCACTCTCTACCTCGATACCGCCCCCATGCAGTCGGACAAATTCCCTCGTGATCGAAAGACCGATGCCCGTACCCTGGTTGAGTACCGCCGCAGCCGATGCATGCTGAAAAAATCGCTCGAAGATCTTTTCCTTTTTATCCACCGGGATGCCGATACCCGAATCTTTCACCTGTATGGACACCCACTTCCGCGCCACATCACCGTCCCCTTCCATCTCCCGCAACAACAGCGTGATCGTCCCCCCTTCCAGTGTGAACTTGAATGCATTGGACAAAAGGTTGAAGAGTATGCGCTCAATCTTATCCCGGTCGAATAGCACATATAGTTTGTCTATGCCGCTGTCGAAGGTGAATTTTATATGCTTCCTTTCGGACAGGTCGGTAAAAGAATGACATACATCCTTTAGAAAAGAGACAAACTCTCCTTCCGAAAGTTGCAGCCTGAGCTCATGTTCCTCCATTTTTCTAAAATCCAGCAGCTGGTTCACCAGGTTTAATAAGCGCCTTGCATTCCGCATGACCATTTGCAGCCGCTCCGCCGAGGGTTTATCCCGCTGCTCCGACAGCAGCTGATCCACCGGACCCATGATCAGCGAGATAGGCGTCCTGAACTCATGGCTCAGGTTCGTCAGGAATTTCAGCTTCAGCCTGTCCAGCTCCTGTATGCGCCGGGCCTCCTGCCGTTCCTGTTCCAGCGCGAATTTGCGTCGCAGCTTCGAAAGTCCCCTGTGCCTGCTGTACAGTAACAAGCCGCCCGCAGCCAATACATACACGATATACGCGTAAACGGTCCTCCAGAAGGGCGGCTTGACATAGATGCGTATGGATGTATCTGTCGAGCTCCATACCCCGTCATTGTTGCTGGCCTTAACATGAAAGACATACTCTCCGGGGTCAAGATTGGTATAATAAGCCGTATTCGCGGAGCCAATATAGTTCCAGTCCTTGTCGAACCCATCCAGCTTGTACGCATAATGATTTTGCCTGGGCAAGGTATAATTCAATGCAACGAAGCTCAATGAAAAATTTTGCTTATAGGCCAGGTGTATCTCCCGCGCTACGGAAATATGCTCTTCAATAGGCGACTCATTGCCCGGCGCCCCAGGCTTGTTCGCCACCTGCAGGTTCGTCAGCATGACCACCGGCACATTCCTGTTGGTAGTGAGGTCCGCAGGCTGAAAATAGTTGAACCCCTGCAGCCCTCCAAAGAACAGCTCCCCATCCGATGCCCGTAGCCCCGAGGCATGTACGAAATTGTTGTTTTGAATACCGTTGTAGCTCGTAAAATTGCGAAAGGTCTTCGTACCCACATCCAGGCGGCTGATACCCGTATTCGTGCTTACCCATATATACTTCTGCGCATCTTCCACCACCTGGTACACCGTTGTATTCTGCAACCCATCCTTTTCGGAGAAGTTCGTGAGCCGCCCCTTTTTATCGAATACGCTCAGGCCGCCTCCATACGTGCCCGCCCACATCAGCCCCCTGCTATCCAGCAGCAAGGCATATATCTTATCGTTGGGCAGCTCGCTGTTCCGCTGATCATACACCGTGAACCTGCCCGTCGAAGGATGATACACAGCTACGCCGCTCCCATGCGATCCTATCCAGATATTCCCCTCCGTATCCTCTTGTATGGCGCGGATATAACCATTCACGGGCATCATCACATCATCCGGCATCTTTGGCCTCGGCGTCAGCCGGAGAATGACCTTATTGTCTTTTAAAACATTTACTCCGGCGCCATTCGTACCCAGCCATATCTGCCCCTTGCTGTCCTCATCGATGCAATAAATATCATTCGCATTCAGATCATGCACGCCTGTCCCCATGGTTAAATGCGACACCTTCCCGCTGGCAGGATCCAGTATGATCACTCCCTTGCCAAAAGTCCCTATATACAGCTTGCCATCCCGCGTCTTCTTTAAAGACAGCACCGACAAAGGACCCATTGTCCTGCCATCCAGCTGTATATCGAGACGTCTAAGCTCGTCTGTCCGGTGGTCGAACAGATAAAGCCCGCCCCCATCCGTCCCCATCCAAACCTTACCATCCCCCATGTCCTCAAAAGAAGTAACTACCGAGCTCTTCACGCCATTGTCATGGAATGCGCCGCTGAGCTTGACATTGAACAGGTTGAGATTCCTGTCATATTTATTGATGCCTCCCCGATAGGTTCCCAGCCAGTATATGCCTTCCTTGTCGATATAAATACTTCTGATCGCCCTGCTGGTCAGGCTATGCTCATTCCCTTCCTCCGGCATATACGACACGAAATGTCCCGTACGCGGGTCCAGTATATAGAGTCCCCACATGGTGGCGATCCACAACATTCCATCCTTGTCGGGCGCAATGGCATTGACGTTTATGTCGGTCAGCACCGCTTTCGCACCTTCCTGCACACGGACAAACCCCTTTTCATCCGGCCTCATCATACACAGGCCATCCTGTGTACCGATCCATAAATGACCTGCCCGGTCCTCCGCCATGGCTTTTACATTATCATCCAAAAGGCTCGATCCATCCAGGCTGTCATGTCTGTACTGCAAAAAAGAATGCGTGGCCTTATTATAAAGAAAAAGCCCTTTGTCCGTCCCCACCCATATCCTGCCGCGGCTGTCCGCAAAGACACAATACAGGGACATCTTCGCCGGTCCGTCATGATCATAGGACGCCAGGTCCATCTTCGTGATATGGCCCGTCGCAGGGTCCAGCACATACGGGCTCTCGAACTGGGCCATCCAGATATTGCCATCATGATCGCCGCAGATGCTCCTTACCACCGCATTGGGTAGAAAACCATTTCCGCCTCCGCCGGCAGGATAGTTGATGAATTTGTCCTTTCTCCTGTCATACAGGCTGATCGCTCCCCCGCTGGTCCCCACCCACAGATCGCCGCGAACGTCCTCATACAGCGCCAGGATCTCATTCGCCCGCAGGCTGGAGCTGTCCCCTGCCTGATGACGATAGACGGTAAAATTCGTCCCGTCAAACTTATTCAGTCCGTCATCCGTGGCAATCCACATCAACCCATACCTGTCTTTCAAAATGGCGTTGACCGAATTCGATAATAATCCATCCCGGGAGGTCAGCGAGGTGAAATTGATATGGGAAGGTTGCGCGGCGGCGGCTACCGTCAGCAGTAAATAACAAATAAATAGTATGTACCTCCTTAATCGCATGATGTCTGTGATCACACCCACGACAATATAGTCGATTTGTCCTGATTCTAAACAATTGTGCTACAAATTTCGACAAAATGAGCATCCCTAACTATCTGACAGATATACTTTTGTAATTGATGATTGCTAACGCTGCACATGGGCTATATCCCTCGATGTCCCCCCGGGACACGGCCTCGGCCGCTACCGTCCTGCTCGTCAGCCACGATAAGAACGAGCTGGCTACCCTAGGCAGGCTGCTGGGCGATACCTATGCAACTGTTGCAGCCCAAAATGAAAGAACCGCGCTGTATCACCTGGAAACCCGCTCCATTCACCTGGTTATAAGCAATATAGACCTGGGGTACACAGATGGAAGCAAATTGTGCGCACAATTGAAGACCTCTGTACATTACGCTCATATTCCCGTGATCCTGCTCGTTACCGGAGGACCGGCCAGGATCAAAAGCCTGGAATCCGGCGCGGATGCCTGCATGGAAAGACCCCTGTCCCGGGAATACCTGAAAGCCCAGATAAAAAACCTGCTCACCAACAGGGCCCGGATAAAGGATTATTTTGCTCATTCCCTCTATGCCCATATGAGCAGCAGCTCAAAAGAAAATGAAAAATTTCTGCACAAGCTGAATGACTACATTTCCGGCCATCTCCAGAACATCGATCTCGACGTCGACACCCTGGCCAGACTCATGAACATGAGCCGGCCGACGTTCTACAGGAAGCTGAAATGCATCTCGGATCTGACGCCCAATGAGCTGATCAATGTAGCCAGGCTGAACAAGGCGGCCGAGCTCATATCTACCACCGCCTACAAAGTATGCGAAATAGCAAAAATGGTGGGATTCAATTCCCAAAGCAATTTCGGCAAGGCGTTCCTGAAACGGTTCAATGTCACTCCGACAGAATACCAGCAAATGAAGGGTCCTACCAGGAACCGCAGACAGCGGTTCGTCCATAACCGAGCCTTGGCGAAGGTTACGACCGAGAAGGACCGTGGCGAAGCAGGTCCGGCGAAGGCCTTAGACATTAACGATATGCGAGAATTGGGCTATTTTCCAGTGGAGACCAATTCTCGCACTACTTTACATATCGCTTAGCCCAGCCGATAAACGTCGCCCAATTAGGTCCGGTTGTATGTCCTCCGCTGTGTTGACGCCAGGCGATATCGCCATCTACCAGCGCCGTCCCGATGGGCGGGAATTCCATCGTCCCATATCCTTTCTTCCCCAACAGCTCATACACGGGGGCCGCATATGCTCCGCCCAGGAACATGCCCTTGGCATCCACCCACTGCCCCTCCACTTTTGGGGCGCCGGAGCTGATAAATACGGGACGGGGAGCACACAGCGCCACCAGCTCATGCGCATCCACCGGCAGATCATTCGGCGTCAATGGACCGGCATATCTGATAAAATTGCCGGCAAACCAATGGTATTCTCCCGGGGACGCCAGGTTCTCCACCTGCTCCCCCAGCATCCGGCGCATGATCTTTACACCGCCATTGCCGGAAGATCCCACGAACGCAATATGCAGCCGCGGCTCATACGCCATGGCAACGACAGTAGCCTTTCCGTATCTTGACAATCCCTCGATGCCTATTTGCTTTGCATCCACATCCTCATCCGTCTGGAAATAATCCACGGCGCGGCTCGCCCCCCAGGCCCATGCCCGTAAGGCCCCCCAGTCGTCGGGCTTACGCCGCTGCCCCTTATTACACAGCCCGATGATCCCCTGCGTCAGCCCCGCGCCATTGTCCGGCTGGTAGCTTGTCGGTACCAGAATAGCATAACCCCAGCCCTGCTCCAGCAGCTGCTGCTGCCAGGGTTTATCCACCGGCCCGCCGGCAGGCGGAGGAGGAAGGCGGAACCCCGGAGGGAATACAAATCCAAATTCCATTATCACAGGCACAGGCCTGCCTGCATTCTTTGGAGTGGTCAGCGATAGCTGAATATCCACTTTGATGGACGGATAAGAAGAATTGTCGACATGGCCCGCGAGGTTCTTCGTGACAGCCGCGATGCCGCCGATGACAGTATCCGCCGTACGCAGCACTTCCCATGTCACCTTAGGCGTGTTTTTGGGCGCCCGGCCATAAATTTCCCGGTCGTAGTATTCTACGATCTCGGGGCGCCGCCGGCTCCACCAGGTTTTTGCATCCGTGACCTTTTTGCCATTATTCAACATCAGCGGATCGGGCAGCGATGTATAGGGAGAAGCTTTCGATTCATCCACATTGGCCGCATTGGGCGCCGATGGATTACCCGAAGGACCGGGCCGGGCGCCATCGATATGTAATTGGGCCAGCATGTCCTTGTAATCCGCCTCTGTAGCCTGCTGCTGGAGCTTGAATGCCTTGTCGCGGGCCTGCCATTCTTTTATGTGCTCCGCCACGGTGATCATGGGAGCGATCATAATGTCTTTTTCATTCTCCTTCAGGAAGTGCAGGAACTCGCTGTGCGCGGTGGGCGTCACATTCAACGCATTGCCTCCCCCTACTCCGTGAAAAAGCACCACCAGCAGTGAATTGGTCTTCATGGCCGCCCGGGCCCATTCGATGAGCTGCGCACCGCTCTCGCCGTTGACCCCGTAGCAATCCACATTATAGAGGTCAACCTCGTTGATCTTATGCATCTCGCCCCGCACAGATCTTGCCGCCACAAAGTCGTTCTTCATACCATCGATAAAAGAGGAGTCCCCGATCTTCATATCCCCGCAGGTGAAGGCGAACGTCCGTTGCATTTTTCCATCCAATGCCTGAAGGAATACATTGGTCATCCTCGTCTCATCCACCATCCGCTGTACGGTATAATGCCGCATGTCATATTCGGGTCGCACCCATTCCCTGCCCGTGCCGCCGATACAGGGATGGTATAAGGTATGATTGCCTAATTCATGGCCCTCTTGCGCCAGCTTCCTCCACTCGCTCATGCGGGTCTGCATGGAGTGCGAGAAGGCCGTAACATAAAAGGTGGCCTTGAGTCCAAGGGAATCCAGCACAGGCACAGCATTGTCCAGCTGCTGGTCGATGGCATCGTCATAGGTCAGCACGACCGCGCATTTCTTTCCCTGCCAGGGTATGTTGAATTGCGCATGAACACGCGCCACGACAGAGACGAGCAACAGTAGTATTAAGGTCTTTCTCATACGGCTATATATTTTAGTGCAATTGATCCAATCTGGTCCATATCATTGAGCCCTGATGACAACCCGTCCCGCAACAAGCCCCTTCGACCGGGCCGTCACAACAATCTTTCTTGTCCCCTCCCTGACTGTCGCCGCACCCGTCCCGGTTGCCACTGCTCCCGGCACTCCCCGCACGATCACGAGCGCCATTCCATTAAAAGCCTTCCTCTCTTTTGAAGGGAAAGGCCGCAGGTCCGCCGGATCGCCATTGTCCGTGGCTATTATCTCCCCGGGACCGGTGACCTCAAAGCTGATGTCATTATCCGCCCTTGGCGCCAGCACACCACGGCTGTCGACAACCCGCACCGTAATAAAGACCAGGTCCTTTCCATCGGCCTTGATCCGGCTCCCGTCTGTCTTGCCCGGCCCTTTCTCCACGCTTAGCTCTAGCCTTGCTGCCTCACCCGCCGTCCTCACCGTATCCGCCGCCCATACTTCCCCGTTCTTATACGCTGTCGCACGCAGCTCCCCCGGCTGATAGATCACACTATCCCAACGAAGGCGGTATTCATACGGTCCTTTCTTTTTTCTTCCCAGCGACCGCCCATTCAGGAACAGCTCGACCTCGTCGCCCGATGTAAATACATGCACCGGCGTGATCTTGCCTGCACGTTCGGGCCATGTCCAGTGCGGAAGGATATGCGCCATGGGAAGATCGGGACGCCAGCGGGATTGATAGAGATAGAACCGGTCCTTCTTAAATCCCGCCAGATCGATAACACCCGAATAAGAACTTCGGGCTGAATAGTATGGAGTGGGCTCGCCCAGATAGTCCCATCCGGACCAGACGAATTCTCCCGCTACATAAGGGTTGCGATCCTGGGCGGCAAATACCTTGTCGGGCGATGCCCCAAAGGCGGCAGTATACAGCTCATACGAGCTGACAAACATATTCACCGGATCACCACCGGTGCTGTCGCTGACAGGAGCGCTTATACCGTCCGCCACGGGAAATATATAGGTGCCGCGTGTGCTGAGCGCCGACGCCGTCTCGCTGCTGACGATCATCTTCCCGGGCCATCGCTGATGGAAGGCCGGATATAGCGGAGGCGTCCTGATCCCTTTCAAATGCGCATACGCAGGAGCATCGCGTATCCCCTCTCCCTGGTAGTTCAGACACAATATATCCATCTCCCGGGGAAAAGGCATATCGGGTTTGGCATAGTTCATCGACGCGGTAGCGGGGCGGGTGCTGTCCTCCTCATGGACAATATCGTGCAGTTGT
>Ga0105240_10005142_pt1 | contig 19583 bp, 18 predicted proteins | sample KBSC54metaG_FD_80426 | JGI IMG/M metagenome (GOLD analysis project Ga0105240, IMG submission 80426) | Corn rhizosphere microbial communities from Kellogg Biological Station, Michigan, USA - KBS C5-4 metaG | ecosystem: Host-associated > Plants > Roots > Rhizosphere > Soil | place: Michigan, USA... | reverse complement strand
TTATGGGTGTATTTAGAAACAAACAAATTGACAATCAAAATATTAAATATCATGAAAACTAAATTTTTATCCTTCGTAGCTATCGCAGCAATAGTATTAGGAGTAAGCAACACAAGCATAGCAGCAGTAAAAGACAGCGCAGCTGCAAACAATAACAGCGAAGTTAGCACCGTGTTAACTAACGTAAGCAAGATCAACAAAATTGAAGTTCGCGGAAACGTTGAAGTATTTGTATCAGATGGTTCAGCCGACCAGGTAAAAGTATACAACCGCTACTATTCAGAAAGCGCTTTGATACAAAGCCAGAACGGTGTATTACGTATCTCATCTTTCGCAGATCAGAAACTGGTAGTTTGGGTTACCGCAGCTCAGTTAAACGCTATCTCAGCTTATGACAATGCAGAGGTTAAATCATTCGGTAAACTGTCTCCAATAGAAATGAACGTTAGTTTACACGACAACGCTTATGCTAAACTGGACCTGGATGGTTACAGCGCAGACATCATTTTAAACAACCGCGCTAAAGCCGACTTAAACGGTAACGTAAAAGAATGTAACTTAAAATACGATCATTCAGCAACTGTAAACAGCACAAACTTTGCTGCTGAGCACATTACAAAAACAGTTGACGGGTTGAACAGAAACAGCACAGAAGATATCGCAGTACTTTAATCCTACTTTTGCAAAAGTTCACCATATATTCAGAGAGCCGTTCTTGTAAATAGAACGGCTTTTTTTACTTTTGATGTAACCATATCTTATTGAAACTAGTCCAACACTCAAAAATCAAAACTATGAAGAAGCTCTATTCAACCGCAATATTAGGCATTGCCGCCTTGTCATTATCTGTTATGTCATCTTGCAGATTTGGATGTGTGAAAGGTTCCGGGCACCAAATAACCGAAAATCATAAAGTAGATAATTTTACGAAGCTTGATATTTCAGGTGGCTTTAAAATCAACCTGAAACAGGATAGCAGTCTGACAGTATCTGTTACAGCCGATGATAACCTAATGAGATATATTCATACCAGTTCAAACGGGGATAAGCTGCGCATTTACTCAAAAAAGAATGTATGCGGGAGTGGTGAGATCGTACTCAATATTGGCGTGAAAAACCTGGAAGAAATAAAAACTTCGGGAGGCATCAATTTAGTTACCGATGGTAAATTGAATACGAAAGACCTTCACCTCGAACTAAACGGGGCCAGCAGGGTAGATATGGATCTGAACGCAGCTAATTTGCTTACTGAAGGCAGCGGGTCAACCGACATGACACTGAGAGGACAGGCCACATCGCACAAAATTGAATTTGCGGGCAGCGGTAAAGTAAAGGCCGGCGATTTTGTGGTGGGCAGCTATGATATTGAAACCACCGGAGCAAGCGACTGTGTCATTAACGTGTTGAAAGACCTGAATGTAAATACTACTGGAGCTGCTGATATTAAATATCGCGGTAACCCAACAAGTGTAAATACCAGCAAGACCGGCGCAGCGAGCGTTACCAAGATCAATTAAAAGTTTTTATGATAGATTTAAGAAGCCTCGCAAATGCGGGGCTTTTTTGTTTGCTTCCGGGCTACCGCCAAAATGATCTGATTAGAAGAGGCTTTTAGATCAATTTTATAAAATAATTCATACCTTTGCACTCCCAAATCAAAGGGCATGCTATTTGATAATGGCATGATTGACACAGGATTTTAGTAAAAAACGAAATAACAAGATGAATATCTCACAGGAAAAAATCGACAACCTGAATGCAGTTGTAACCATCAACATGAAACCTGAGGATTATCAACCAAGGGTTGAAAAAGCGATAAAAGATCATGCAAAAAAAGCAAAGATACCAGGGTTCCGCCCGGGTATGGTGCCGACGGCGCATATCAAAAAAATGTATGGTAAAAGCATTTTGGTTGACGAAGTAAATAACCTGCTTTCTGATACCCTGAACAATTATATCAACGAACAGCAACTGGAAGTATTGGGTCAGCCATTGCCAAAAATGGACGACAGCAAACAATACAACTGGGATTTTGCCGATGATTTTGAATTCAACTATGAAGTTGGTTTAGCGCCTGCATTCGAAGTTGACTTTTCATCAAAAGATAAAGTGACCCAATACGTGATCAAAGCTGACAAAGAAACTTTGGAAGCACGCATCAAAAATATTCGCAAAAGCTATGGCAAAATGACAAACCCTGACGTATCGGCAGATGGTGATGTGCTTTATGCCGAATTGGTACAGCTTTCTCCTGATGGTTCTGTTTTTGATGGAGGGATTAGCAATACAGCATCAGTTCGTTTAGACCAGGTACAGGACGAAAAAATCAAAAAGTCACTGATCGGTCTGAAAAAAGGTGATGAAGTAGCGCTGGATATTCAGAAAGCTTATAATAATGATGCAACCCGTATTGCAGCTATCTTAAAGGTAGATGACGAAACTGCTGCAGAGTTAAAGTCAAATTTCCGCCTGACTGTTAAGAATGTTAACCGTTTGGAGGAAGGCGATCTGAACCAGGAGTTCTTTGATAAACTATTTGGTGAAGGTACGGTAACTACCGAAGAAGAATTCAGGAAGAAAATTACCGAGGAAGTGGAAGCCATGTTTGCACAGGATGCTGAACGCAAACTGCAAAACGACTTGTATAAACTGGCTATTGAAAAAGCAACTTTTCAATTGCCTGACGAGTTCCTGAAACGCTGGTTAAAAGCAACCAACGAAAAACTGTCTGAAGAGGAATTGACCGGTGGTTATGAAGATTTTGCAAAGAACCTGAAATGGACCTTGCTTGAAAACAAGATCATTAAGGATAACAAGATCGAAATCAAATACGAGGAAGTGTTTGCAGCAGCAAAACAACGCCTGGATGCCCAGTTCAGAATGTACAGCCCACAGGCTTTAAGCGACGAGCAATTGGGTCAATACACTGTTCAATATTTACAGAACAGGGATGAGGCCAATAAAATATTTGAAGAAGTAAAAGCGGTTAAGGCACTAGACTATTTGAAAAGTGCAGTTACTTTAGAAAACAAAGAAGTTGACGCTAAAGATTTCAGTTCTGTAGAATAAGTTGGCGGTTGGCGCAAGGCGGTTGGCGTTTTGTTAATTGAAACAAATCGGTATTTTGCGAAATGTTTTTATTCAGATTCCAAAGCCTTGAAATTTGGCAACTTGCAATAGCCGTAGGCGACCAACTGTGTGAAATCGCCGAACTTCTTGAAGCAAAAAAGAAATATAGATTTGCAGAGCAGCTCAATGGGGCTGCTCTCAGCATTTCTAATAATATAGCCGAAGGAAGCGGCTCCAATTCAAAGAAGGAATTCTCACGCTTTCTTGATTACGCGCATAGATCAGTATTTGAGAATGTGAACATCTTACTCGTCCTTCACCGGAGGAATATATTTCTGACGAACAACTGAATTATTTTCTGGAAGAATTAAATAAATTAGCCAGAAAAATTAATAGCTTTCAAAAATATCTGAGCAAAGAATCCAATAATTAATTAACAAAAATAAATAATTGAAACGCATGGTGGCTTTAACGCCTCGCGCTATGCGCCAACCGTAGAAAAACACAAATCATGAGCAGTAACATAGATAAGAACGAGTTTAGAAAGTATGCTGTTAAGCATCACCGTATCAATAGCCTTTACGTAGATAAATTTATAGCTGGTGTTGACAGAAGTGCAATGCCGACTGGTATGACAACAGTCCCTACTGGTATGACTCCTTATATTATAGAGGAGCGTCAACTGAACGTAGCACAAATGGACGTGTTCTCGCGTTTGATGATGGACCGTATCATCTTCTTAGGTGATGCAATCTATGATAACATTGCCAACATTATCCAGGCGCAACTGCTGTTCCTGCAGTCAGCAGATAGCAAACGTGATATCCAGATCTATATTAACTCTCCGGGTGGTTCGGTATATGCAGGTTTAGGTATTTATGATACCATGCAGTTTATATCAAACGATGTGGCCACTATATGTACAGGTATGGCTGCATCAATGGCCGCTGTATTATTGTGTGCAGGTACACAAGGTAAAAGAGCTGCTTTGCCGCACTCAAGGGTGATGATTCACCAACCATCAGGTGGTGCACAGGGCCAGCAATCGGATATCGAAATAAGCTACCACGAGATCACTAAATTGAAAAAAGAATTATACCAGATCATAGCTGATCACAGCGGAGCGCCATTCCAGAAAGTTTGGGATGCATCAGACCGTGACCACTGGATGATTGCTGAAGAAGCGATTGAATTTGGTATGGTTGATGAGATTTTACGCGGTACAAAAGGCAAGAAATAATAAACAACTGCCTGATTATAACGTATTAAATAATAAAGGAATAACCAAAAGCGTTGCATTTATTGCATTAATTTGCTAAATTTGGTTAGCTAGACTAATAATGAATAAGAACAGCAAAGAGATCAGATGTTCGTTTTGTGGTGCCGGCAAGCAGGATTCGCTCATGCTTATTGCCGGACTGGACGCACACATTTGCGATAAATGTGTGAACCAGGCCAATGAAATATTGGCTGAAGAATTGAAAGTGCGCAAGGTTAAAACATCGCCTTCTTTGCCTGCATTATTGAAGCCGTCCGAAATCAAGGTCCACCTGGATCAGTACGTGATCGGCCAGGATGATGCTAAGAAAATTCTTTCGGTAGCCGTTTACAATCACTACAAGCGTTTAAATCAACGCGTAGAGAAGGACGAGGTAGAGATCGAGAAATCGAACATTATTATGGTAGGCGAAACTGGTACAGGTAAAACCTTACTGGCAAAAACGCTGGCCAAAATACTGAACGTTCCTTTTTGTATATGCGATGCGACGGTGTTAACGGAGGCAGGTTATGTAGGAGAGGACGTGGAAAGTATTCTTACCCGTTTGCTGCAGGCCGCCGATTATGATGTGACCGCAGCCGAAAAAGGCATCGTTTATATTGATGAAGTAGATAAGATCGCCCGTAAGAGCGATAATGCGTCTATCACCCGTGACGTATCCGGCGAAGGTGTTCAACAGGCACTACTAAAAATTCTCGAAGGTACCATGGTGAACGTTCCGCCTCAAGGTGGCCGCAAGCACCCTGATCAGAAGATGATCACTGTTAACACCAATAATATATTGTTCATTTGCGGAGGCGCTTTTGACGGTATCGAAAAGAAAATAGCTAACAGGCTGCGTACACAAACCGTTGGTTATAAACTGGCTCATCATGAAGGCGAAATCGACCTGAAAAATCTATATAAGTATATTACTCCGGCTGACTTGAAATCGTTCGGATTGATCCCAGAGCTGATCGGTCGTTTGCCGGTGCTGACTTACTTGAATCCGTTAGATAGGGAGGCGCTGCATAACATCCTTATTGAACCTAAAAATTCATTGCTGAAGCAGTATAAAAAATTGTTTGAGTATGAAGGCGTAAAGCTGGAGTTTGATGAGGAGGTACTTGATTTTATAGTTGACAAGGCGATGGAGTTTAAACTGGGCGCGCGTGGTTTGCGTTCTATTTGCGAAGCGATCATGATTGATGCGATGTTTGAGTTTCCGTCTAAGAAGGATGTTAAACGCCTGAATGTGACGCTGGATTATGCACATGAAAAATTCGAGAAATCTGATCTCAAAAAATTAAAAGTAGCTTAACAGCACGATAAGTTTAAAAGCTTATATTTGTTATATTAAAACACGAACCCTGGTGAAACGCCGGGGTTTGTTGTATAATAATAATTGGCCCACAGTGTCATTGCGAGGCGCAAGGCGGGTGGTGTGAGCCGCGCAACGAAGCAATCTCATGCTATACAGAGCGGAAATGCGTAGTTCTCCGCTAGCCAGCGGATTCTTCACTGCTCAGGCCGTTTATCGCAATTACATAGAGACGATCATGGCAAAGTCGCCCGCTGCATACCTAACAAATACACTATGAACGAAGAAAAAGACATCAAGAAGGACGAGCTCGATCCCAAAGAAATAAGCAAAATACAAACACCTATAAAATCGGGGCTTAAAACCAAGGAAGCCATTGTAGTTAACTGGCTGCCAAGGTATACCGGTCGCCCGCTGGTTGATTTTGGCGGCTACATCATCCTGACCAATTTCTCCAAGTACTTACAGCTGTTTTCTGAATGGAATGAAAACGCCCCGATAGTTGGTTTGGATAAGCCGATGCAAAGTGTTTCAGCAGGCGGAATTACGATCATTAATTTTGGTATGGGCAGTTCTGTAGCTGCTACGGTTATGGATTTGCTTACGGCTATTAAACCTAAGGCGGTTATATTCCTGGGCAAATGTGGGGGCTTAAAGAAAAAGAATAATGTAGGCGATCTAATATTGCCAATAGCAGCCATCAGGGGAGAAGGGACATCAAATGATTACCTGCCGCCAGAAGTCCCGGCTCTACCTTCATTCGCACTGCAAAAAGCGATCTCGACAACCATACGCGACTTTGGCCGCGATTATTGGACCGGAACCTGCTACACCACTAACCGCCGTGTTTGGGAGCATGACAAAGAGTTTAAGAAGTATTTGAAGACCTTACGTGCTATGGCAGTCGATATGGAAACCGCGACCATCTTTACAACTGGTTTTGCTAATAAAATCCCGACCGGAGCTTTGTTACTGGTATCTGATCAGCCGATGATACCAGAAGGAGTGAAGACCGCTGAAAGCGATTCGTCTGTTACCGAGCAATATGTGGAAACACACCTGCACATTGGTATCGAATCGTTGAAACAATTGATCAATAATGGTTTGACTGTAAAGCACCTCAAGTTTTAATAATTCCTTATTCGCTTATAGATAAAGCGTAAATTAGTTGCGGGACAATACTTATCAAAATTATGTGGCATAAAAACATATTGGAGACCATCGGCAACACGCCAATGGTTAAGTTAAATACAATTACTAAAGACATTCCGGCGACAGTGCTGGCCAAAATAGAAACGACTAATCCAGGTAACTCGATCAAAGACCGGATGGCGCTGAAAATGATCGAGGATGCCGAGAAGAATGGCTTGTTGAAACCAGGCGGAACTATTATAGAAGGTACATCCGGTAATACCGGTATGGGATTGGCGATAGCAGCCGTAATAAAAGGTTACAAATGTATTTTTACCAGTACCGATAAGCAATCGAAGGAGAAGTTTGACGCCCTGCGCGCTTTTGGTGCCGAGGTAATTGTGTGCCCAACCAATGTTGATCCGGAAGACCCGCGTTCGTACTATTCCGTTTCATCTCGTTTGGAGTGTGAAGTGCCCAATTCATGGAAACCAAACCAGTATGATAACCTTTCCAATTCACAAGCTCATTATGAGCAGACGGCACCGGGAATATGGGAACAAACCGAAGGGAAAATCACTCACCTGGTGGCAGGAGTGGGGACTGGCGGTACCATATCCGGTATTGCCAAATACTTAAAGGAGAAGAATCCGAATATAAAAGTGATCGGTATCGATACCTATGGATCAGTATTCAAGAAATACAAGGAAACAGGTGTTTTTGATAAAGATGAGATATACCCATATATCACAGAAGGTATTGGTGAAGATTTCCTTCCACAAAATGTCGACTTCAACCTGATCGATCATTTCGAAAAGGTAACAGATAAAGACGCCGCCCTTATGACAAGAGAGGTGGCTTTAAAAGAAGGTATTTTTGCCGGAAACTCTACAGGCTCTGCCGTTGCCGGTGTATTGCAGGTAAAGCATATGTTTAAGGAAGGCGATGTCGTTGTTATCATATTCCCGGATCACGGATCGCGTTACATGGCCAAAATGTATAATGAAGACTGGTTGCGCGAACGCGGGTTTTTGAAAGATGAGAAACTAACTGCCAAAGATATTATCAGGAAAAAAGAACGACAGGAGATCGTTACCATTGATTGCGAAAAGACTATATTGGAGGCTATTAACGTAATTAAATCACTTAACATTTCGCAAATTCCTGTTACTCAAAAAGGTATGGTAATTGGTAAAATAACCGAAAGCGGCATACTGGATGCATTGCTTGAGAATCCTGCACTCAAATCGTATCCCGTACAAACCATTACCACCGCATCGTTCCCTTTTGTTGACCTGAATACGTCAATTGATAAAATATCAGCAATGATCAATAAGGATAATATAGCCGTACTGGTAGAAGATCAGGGTAATATCGAGATCATCACTCAGTATGATATTATCAATGCAATATCGGCTTAAGGCAAAAATAGAAGCCCTAAATTTAAAGGTGTTTTGTATGAAGCAGAACACCTTTTTTATTAAATATATTTATATTTAAATCAAATTCTAAACCGATGTCACATACCAAATACCCTCTAACGCTGTTTTTCTGCTTTTTAAGCCTTTTAGTATTTTCTCAGACTAAGGATTCCACAGTTTTTATGAAATGGAAATTAAAGCCAAACGAGGTGTTATCATATAAAACTGTTATGCAGGAGATCGATACTGCCAATCATGTCGATTTTTCTATGGATGGAATGATGAAAAAAATTGGTATAAATAAAAAAGAAGATTTTGAAGAAGCGCGTGCAATTTTTAAAAAACTCAATGCTCAATTGCAGAATGTAAATTTTGTTACCCGCCTTAAGTACAACAAGAAAGGAATTATTAACGTCGAATTAGCCATCGTAAAAGATTCTACAATAACGAACAAAAAAACCTCCGATACTGATAAATTTAGCAATATTCAAAAGATGATGGCCTCAATGAATTCTGGGATAATGCTACGGGGATCGATACACGAAGATGGAACGATCGAGAGTTTTTATACCAAGAATGATCAAAAAAACCTTGTAGCAATAATGTTCGAGCTTCCCGGCAAACCCGTTAAACCAGGTGATTCATGGCCACTTAATATTAATTTGCTTTCAATGGATCAAAATTTTGTTTGCGATAGTTCTTATAAGAAAAATGTAGTTTCCTTTATTGGTATTGAAAATCGGAACGGGGAACGTATAGTAAATTTAAAGTATGACCTTGTGGAGTATGTTAACGGGGCCTTTCTCAACTCAAATATGTCTATGAAAATGACCTATCAGGGAATAGCTCAGTTTTCGATCGAAAAAGGACGTTGGATAACGTATGAAGGAATAATGGGGCTGTCAAGCACTGGCATGATGTCGTCACAAAGTACCAAGAAGATTTCTTTAATCGCTGAATAACCGCCCATTTCTTAAATCTCACAAACACCGCTAGCGACTAAAATCTACAAAGAGTTCTCATTACTTACGAGATAATCGAACTTGTTATTGGATAACCATTCGATTATCTCGTGGAAATCACCCCACCTTTTTGATCTAACGTTTGTATAACAGGCTGATCATTTTTATCGATATAGATCTTCAAACGGGGAGTACCTTTTGAATCGCGCAGGAACAAACCTACTTCGCCATTCTCATTCTTTCCTGCGAAGAAACGTTGTTGCCCCAACTTGCCTTCTGCTTTTAGTTTGGCGATGCCGGCATTATAGGCATTTGTATTATTCAGTTTTTTAAGCGAATCAACGTAATCAATAACTTGTGATAAAGTAAAATCATCAGGCCGGTCCCATAGTTTCAGTCCGTAGCTTCTGGCAGTCATTTTTCCTTTTCCGTCATTATCCTGGCTGTATTGCAATTGCATTACCTGGTCGTTTTTATACTGATCGAATGAATACGCCATACTTGCACCGTTTTTGGTTCCATCGTATACAAAGCCACCGTCTTCATCACCTTCATTATTAAAAAATATCATTCCTGCAGGTCGCTCGCGCTCTGACATTACTTTACCGTTCATCTTACCCGGATGTTGATTCTTCTGATTGCTGATCACCATCCTCAGCATGCCATCGGGTTCAACAATGTTTATCCTTTCGGCGGTAATTTCTTTAAAATGGTTATTGCGTAATGTGAAAATTACTACTCCAGCTAGTATGATTACAATTAATGTTAGAAATATAGCATATAGCTTCACGAACCTGACTTGTTTTGATAAATCTTGCATAGGGGCTTAAATATAGATTGAAGTTATTTTAAAGATTATTTCGGTTTAGAATTTACCATTTTTTGAATATCACAAAAACCGCCAGCACAATCAGGCAGAAGCCTAGTAGATGGTTCCAGGCCAGTTTCTCGGTTTTGAAGAAGAGTAGCGTGAATATCATAAAAACGATAAGTGTCACGGCTTCCTGTATAGTCTTGAGTTGGACAAGGCTGAAGGGGCCACCCGTCTCCTGTGAGCCTGCGCGGTTAGCTGGCACCTGGAAAACATACTCGAAAAAAGCCAGTCCCCAGCTGATCAGGAGAATGGCAACAAGTCCAAGGTTTTTGCCCCAGGAGTATTCCTTAAATTTCAGGTGCCCGTACCAGGCAAAAGTCATGAAGGTATTAGAAATGAAGAGTAGAATGATTGTCTTTAGTCCGCGCATAGGTTGATTTTATCAAAAGTTTTATTTAATCTGCACATCTGCATATCCTCACATTTGCACATCAAGATGCATCTGCACATCTATTCCAGCCTTTTCCGCGCCAGTTCCTTCATATAAACCTGGTTCAGTTCAGGCTTTGGGTTAACTAACAGAAATATCCCGGTGCCCTTTTCCCGTGCGTAAGGAGACTCAATTTCACCGATCTTGGTATAACTTTCTAAATACGACTGGAATTTTTTAACGTTTCCACCGCCATTGTCATCTACATAAATAATATAATGTGCATTCAGGCTATCAGGTGTCCAAAGTGTAAAGCTGCTGTTCAGACAGGCAACGTCAGGTAAGTCATATTGTTTGCCAATATGGTGTAAGGCCCCTGCCTCACCGTAATTATCAGCGTAGATCTGGGTATGCTTTTGCTGTTCGGGGGTAAGATTTTTGTATGCTTTAGCCACCTTTTCAGTCATTTCGTCCCATCCAAGCATATCCGCATAATCCTGGCTCAGGTAATGCTCCTTTTGATCTTCCCACTTTACCGCGATATGCATTAATTTAAAAGCAGCCATTGTTTGCTGTAATGGCAATATTGGCAGCGCCAACGGAAATAATAACAAATTAGGGACGGTGAAAAGCAAAACTATAACCGTTCGCAAAGCATAGGCTCTTGCCTTGGTCCAGCGCTCGAAACCATAGGCGCCTGCTGCGAATAACATCGGGTAAGCACCAAACAGGTAATATTCCTTTCCCTTCATCCACAGCAGGAAAATAAACACCAATACAAAAGCAAAAGCCAGGAACTGAAACCGGCGGAGCTTGGAAGAGATAAGCAGAAAGCCCAATCCCACCAGCCATATAAACAGAGCGATGCCGTTAACCAAAAACTGTTGCATAATAAAATCAGAGGGTTTAATATACTCCAATTGTTCAGAGCGCAAGGTTTTCATGTGGGTTACCACAGGCAGATGGTGGGTCATTTGCCAGATAAGGTTTGGCAGGAATATGATCAGAGCGATAATGCCCGCAAATAACACATGTTTGCTCCACAATACCTTTCGTTGTCTGCTAAATAGTAGTCCCACTATCAGTGCAATAGCAAAAAATGCCATTGTATATTTGGTAAGTAAGCCCACACCTATTACAACACCAAGCAGGTACATATAAACGGGCATAGATGTATTCATGTACCTGATAAGCAGATAGACGGCCAGCACCCACCACAACTGATCGAATACAACCGGTTGAAACAAGTAACCGCTTGCTGCAAAGGCCGGCGAAAATATCAATGCAAGGCAGGCCAGGGTAATGGCGAACTTTTTTCCGCCCAACTCGATCACGATCTGCCCCATAAACCAAATGATCAATCCGCTGAAGATGGTACTGAATATTCGTGCGGCAAAAACAGAATCGCCGAATACAGTTGTGGTGATTTTGGCAAGAACAGCGATAAACGGAGGAACTTCTTTAAAGCCCCAATCCAGGTGATCGCCTAATGTAAGGTGTAATAGCTCGTCTCTCTGAAAGCCAAAACGGGAAATAGCCAACAGGTTCAATCCTACTTTGATAGCAACAAAAATCAGTAGGAAGTAAGAGTATTTCGACCTGTTATTTTTATAGCTGTGCAAGAGTATAAATGGTTTTTATAAAGATAGATTTTTGAACCTAAAGTTAAAAGGGGAAAGGTTAAAGGTTTTTCTAAGGGCTAATAAAACAAAAGGTCGGCCTATTAAACCAACCTTTTGCCTTTGACCTTTATCCTTTCACCTCAATCAGATTCTCTTTATATCAGCACCAAGTGCCCTTAAGCGGTCATCAATATGCTGATAACCACGTTCTATCTGCTCGATATTGTAAATGGTTGATTTGCCTTGTGCTGATAACGCTGCGATAAGCAGGGAAACACCGGCACGGATATCAGGAGAGGTCATGGAAATGCCTCTCAGTTTTACCTGGTGATCCAGACCTATTACGGTTGCGCGGTGCGGATCGCAAAGGATGATCTGTGCGCCCATGTCTAACAGCTTGTCCACAAAGAACAAACGGCTTTCGAACATCTTTTGATGAATCAGAACAGAGCCTTTAGCCTGTATGGCAACTACCAGGACGATGCTCAATAGGTCAGGAGTAAAGCCCGGCCACGGAGCATCAGCGATAGTCATGATGGACCCGTCTATAAAAGTTTCGATCTCATAATGACTCTGGGCCGGAATATAAATATCATCACCACGGCGTTCCAGTTTAATACCTAAACGTCTGAATGTATCAGGTATAATTCCCAATTCATCATAGTGCACATCTTTTATGGTAATCTCAGAGCCGGTCATCGCGGCTAAACCGATAAACGAGCCTATCTCAATCATATCAGGCAGCATGCGGTGTTCAGTGCCGTTTAATTCTGTAACACCTTCGATGGTAAGCAGGTTAGAACCGATACCACTGATCTTTGCGCCCATCCTGTTCAGCATTTTACATAATTGCTGCAAGTATGGTTCACAGGCTGCATTATAAATGGTTGTGGTGCCCTTGGCAAGAACAGCAGCCATCACAATGTTTGCGGTACCTGTTACCGATGCTTCATCCAGCAGGATATAAGTGCCCTTCAGATCTGATGCATCTACATTGAAAAAGCCGTTATCCGGGTTGTAGTTGAATTTTGCGCCTAATTTTTCAAAGCCTAAAAAGTGCGTATCCAGCCTGCGGCGACCAATTTTATCACCCCCTGGTTTTGGTATAGATGCTTTGCCGAAACGAGCCAATAGCGGACCTACGATCATGATAGAACCACGCAGACCACCACCTTTGGTTTTAAAGGCATCAGACCCGAAGAAGTTAAGATCTATATTTTTTGCCTCGAAGGTATAAGTGTCTGGTCCCAGCCTGTTAACAATGACGCCCATGTCACCCAATAGCTCGATCAGTTTATTCACGTCCTTAATGTCCGGGATATTGCTGATCGTGATCTTCTCAGCAGTAAGTAGCACCGCCGAAAGTATCTGAAGGGCCTCGTTTTTGGCCCCTTGGGGTATAATTTCGCCCTTTAATGGCTTGCCGCCAATTATTTCAAATGCGTTATTCATAGATTGGATTGTCAATAGTTAAATGGACAACGGTCCATAGCTTTTGGTTTCAGAATGCAGTAAAATTATTAATTACTATCGACTATCAACCATGGTCCATAGACAAAAATAATTAGTACTTACGGCCCCCGCCGCCCCCACCGTTATTGCGACCACGGTTATTTTGGTTGTTATTATTACGCGGGTTGTTATTGTTGCGACCTTTGTTCTGATTGTTGTTATTGTTAGAACGCCCCCTGCTGGTGTTTTGATTACTGCTGGTACGATATTCAACCTTCGCCAGGTTCACATTCTCTTCAAGTCTTAACTCACCGCCAGACATTGCCCTCAAATCAGACAGGATGCTTTCGTCAGCTACCGAATCTTTGTTCCATTGCACGTAAGCCATCTTCATAAAATTAGCAATCGCCTGCACCATGTGCTGTTTGCGTTCAGGCTCATCTATGCTTTTGGCCTTTTCGATCATCAGCTCAATGGTTTTGCCGTAGTGCTTGTAACGAATGCGCTGATTAGGATATTTTAAAGGATCCGGTTTAAAATGAATTGCATCCGGAGCCGGCTTGGGGTAGGGTGAGTCTACATCGATCTTAAAGTCTGAAATAATGTGCAGGTGATCCCAAAGCTTATGTTTAAAGTCGGCAACATCACGCAGGTGAGGGTTCAGAAAACCCATCAGGTCAATTACTACCTGTGCGTAACGGTTGCGTTCTTCTTTAGTAGGTAGTGCAACAATGTACTTAACCATGTTTTGCACATTGCGGCCATACTCGGATAATATCAGTTTATTCCGGGTGGAATTATAGTCAAATTGCGGCGTTTGTTCAATAGCCATATCAAATGAGTTTAATAAAAATTAGCAATTAAAATGAAATTAGCGCAGATCCCTTGAAGATAAACAGCCAGGGCGGCTAAAGTTGAAATTTTTGGAAGTGAAACAAAGATAATGCAATTAACATAAAGTACAAATTATTTACTGTCAACCATTAGTCATTGAGCATTTGTCATTAATATTGTAGTACAGCTAATTCTACAACTTTGAAAGAGATCAAGATAATCCATACGGATATTTATAGGTTTAGCATACCTATGGTGCCTTTTACTATTGCCACCGGTACCATGACTCACGCCCAGAATGTGTTTATCCGCGTACATACCGACGCCGGATTTTATGGTGTAGGAGAGTGCTCGGCCTTCCCGATGATCGTTGGCGAAACGCAGGATACCTGTCTTGTGATGGCTAAGGAGTTTGCCCGGCTATGGAAGGGCGGGAATGCCCTGGACACAATGACCCGTTTACAGCAATTGCACAATTTTACCGCGGGCAACAGTACCATAAAAAGCGCATTTGATATCGCTTTGTATGATATCGCCGCAAAGGATGCCGGCCTGCCATTATACCAGTTTCTTGGGGGAACTAAACGCAAAGTTGAAAGTGACATCACTATAGGGATATCAAAACCTGCAGAGATGGCGCAGAAAGCCATTGAGTTTAAGCAATCGGGAGCTACGATACTAAAAGTCAAGCTGGGGAAAGAGGCTAAAAGTGATGTAGAGCGGATCAGGCAGATTCGTGAGGCTGTGGGAGAAGAAATGAAAATTAGGGTGGATGCTAATCAGGGTTGGAGTTTTGACGATGCAGTTTACGCATTACAAAACATCAGTAAATACGATATTGAGTTTTGTGAGCAGCCGATGCGTACCTGGTATGACGATCTTTTACCCGAATTGAAGAAGCTGTCTCCCGTAAAAATAATGGCTGATGAGAGCGTTTACAATCACCATGATGCACGGAAGCAGATTGAAAGTGATTCCTGCAGTTATATCAATATCAAGTTCTCTAAATCTGGAGGCATTAACGAAGCTAAAAAGATACATGATCTGGCTGCTGAAAAGGGCATCCCATGTATGATGGGAGGTATGTTGGAGAGCCGTATTGCGCTAAGCGCCAAGCTGCATTTTGTATATGCCAGTCCGAATATCAGGTTTTACGATATGGATACCTGTATGCTGGGTCACCTGGCCGACCCTTGCATCGGCGGTGTAAAGTACGATGGCTATTTTCTGAATATTGATGATACGCCTGGCATAGGTGCGGATGCGGATGATGAGTTTCTGAGGGGATGCGAGAAGTTTATGGTATAGTTATCAGTTAACCGGTGATCAGTTACCAGGCATAATTCGCGGATACCTGATCACCGGTTAACTTGTCACTGATTACTGCTCAATTCAGCAAAATACTTGTGAAACAGGGGAATAGTCTCAATCCCTTTATAATAGTTGAAAATATCGTATTTCTCATTTGGCGAATGCAGAGCATCACTATCCAGGCCAAAGCCCATTAGAACGGTCTTAATTCCTAATTCAGCCTCAAATAAAGCCACGATAGGAATACTGCCACCACCCCGGGTTGGGATCGGATCTTTACCAAATGATTCAGTAATAGCTTTTTGTGCTGCTTTGTAAGCGACGCTATCAGTAGGCGTAACAACTGGCTCACCACCATGATGAGGTGTTACCTTTACTTTTACAGACGGAGGCGCTATTTTTATAAAGTGGTCCGTAAATAATTGAGTGATCTTATCAGAAGTTTGATTCGGAACCAGGCGCATCGATATTTTGGCTGATGCTTTTGATGGCAGTACGGTCTTTGCACCCTCTCCGATATAGCCACCCCAGATGCCATTTACTTCAAGCGTAGGGCGGGTTCCCGTGCGCTCAAAGGTCGAATAGCCTTTTTCTCCCCATAGTTCATCTACACCGAGGTCTTTCTTGTATTCGTCCTCGTCATAAGGCGCAGTGTTTAATGCTTTGCGCTCTTCTGGTGTCAGATCGATTACATCATTATAAAAGCCGGGGATAGCGATATGGTTATTTTCATCATGCAGGGAAGCGATCATCTTCGCCAGGATTGTGGCTGGGTTAGCTACGGCTCCGCCATATACACCTGAGTGCAAGTCACGATTTGGCCCGGTGACTTCAACTTCCAGGTATGATAAGCCTCTCAATCCGGTCTCCAATGAAGGATGCTCCATGCTGATCATGGAGGTATCGGAGATAAGCACTACATCAGCCTTAAGCCGCTCTTTGTTTGCTTTTACAAATATGCCCAGGTTTGATGAGCCTACTTCTTCCTCGCCCTCTATCATAAACTTGATGTTGCAAGGGATCCCGCCATTCTGCATCATCAATTCAAAAGCTTTTACATGCATATAAAACTGGCCCTTGTCATCGCAAGCGCCGCGTGCATATATTTTGCCGTCGCGAACGGTTGGTTCAAAAGGAGGGGTCTTCCAAAGTTCCAGTGGATCTGCAGGCTGTACATCGTAATGGCCATAAACCAAGACGGTCGGTTTTGAGGGATCAACAATCTTTTCGCCATAAACGATCGGGTAACCTGCTGTTTGGCATACTTCAACATTGTCAGCACCGGCATCACGTAGTTTTTGAGCCACATGATCTGCTGTTTTTAGTACTTCGGGTTTGTATTTTGGGTCAGCACTAACTGATGGAAAGCGCAATAATTCAAACAGTTCGTCTAAAAAGCGCTGTTTATTCTGCTCCACATATTGCTTAATAGTTTGCATAGCGATGAATTTGGAGCAAATATAGTTTTTATGCCGATAGCGCTGTTAGTTAAGCAAAAAATTACGCAAAAGAATAGCACTACGGGTTACAAAACCAGTTAAGAGAGAGAAGAAAAGAAGGCTGTTTTTCGCGACGGTAAGAGATATTATTCTTTATTTAATAAGCAAAATAATATCATCCCAGTAAAAAAGCTTAATGTAAAGGCTTAAAGACCCTTAAAATAAGGGCCTTAAGCCGGCATTATCTTTATTTGGGTAAAATGGTGTATAAGTGCCGATACTTAGAACTTATACCACCCCACGATCGGTGTTAACCGATCATCATGCCTGACTAATCTAATTAGTCAGCAGTACCTAATTGAGTTCTGTCACTTACGTGCTGCTTCATTTTTCTTGCATCAGCAGTACCCAGTTGGGTTCTGTCATCAGCAGTACCTAATTGAGTCCTGTCATCAGCAGTACCCAATTGAGTTCTGTCATCAGCAGTACCTAATTGAGTCCTGTCGGCAACAGCACCACTTTTCACTGTGTCTTTTGTAGTGAATGAAGACAAAGTAGCGATACTTGCAACAAGAAAAGCACCTAGGATAACTTTTTTCATGTGAATGTTAATTAATAATGGTTATAGAATTTGGTGGTTAATAAATGCATTTTAAAAAAATCTCTTAGATGCAAAAAGCCTTATTCTCCGACAAAACCGGAAGAGTAAGGCGTCTTTCATCTAGGTATGTGCTCCCTTAATTCCGCTTAAAAAAGCACTTCTGCTTTTTTAATTACATAACCTCCGTAAATAACTTAAAGCCTGTTTTTTATCCCTTTTTTGCATTTTTTATATTTTTCGCGGCTTTTTTATGAAAAGTTAATAAAATTTCTCAAAAAATAACCTAAAAATTGTATAAAAAATCAAGTTATAAAAAGCTAGTAATTAGCCATTTACAGTTGTCAACTAAAGTTGCTTTACAAATATAAAGATGTTTTTTAGAATTAAAAATTTTAGTAAAAAAATATTTAACGCATCTTTTTAATAGTATTCCCGTAATAGGGTCTTAGCACAGCCTTCAGGCCTGTTCAGCATTAATGAAAAAAGCTTATTTATTATTTGTACTATTTCTGTTTGTCTCTTGTATTAGGGCTTATGCTGACGTAGCTATTGGTGGAAATCAGGATACCGCCCAGGTCAATTCATTGAATAAGCAAGCATTCAAAATTCGGTTAACAGACCACGAGCAAACACTTGCAAAAGGTCAGCAAGCGCTCGAACTAGCATTAAAACTTAATTATACCAACGGAATAGCTGAAGCATACAGGGTAATGGGGCTGGGTGAAGCTTACAGCCGGAACAGTGCAATGGCAATAGCTGATTATTTAAATGCACTTTCTTATTTCAAACGGGCAAAAAATCTGGCGGGACAAGGGAAAGTGTATAATAACATCGGCAATCTTTACCTTGAACTTGACTATGATGAATCTTTGTTTTATCTGCAAAAAGGTTTGGCAATAGCCCAGCAACTGGGTGATAATAAAGCCATAGCCAATGCATACCTTAATATTGGTAATGTTTATCAGCGTAAGAAGAACTTTAACGCTTCATTGGACTATTATAATAAGAGCCGTGACCTTTTTGTAAAAATTAACGATCCGGTAAATCCTATTATTATATTACAGAATATAGGGGTGATGTACTATAAGCTGAAGCAGTATGATAAGGCAGAGCAAGTACTGTTGGAAGCGAATAAGCAAGCTAAGAATAAAGACCTCAATACTTCAATTGGTAAAATAGATCTCACGCTGTCATCCCTGTACCTGGAAAATAAAAGATACGATGACGCCGCCAAGTTTTTAGAAGAAGGTGTAGGCTATGCTGAGGCTACCAAAGATGAGGATCTTGCTGCAGACTTTACCTATAACTCCTACCAGCTTGCCTTTCACAAAAAGAACTACGAGCAAGCTTTATCATACCTGCATACCATTTATGTAAGAGATAGTACATTACAAAATAATATGTTATCGTCAGACTTGGGGCTGATGAAGAAACAACATGATCAGCAGGAAAAGCAGAGAGAGAATGAGTTGATCATAGAGCGACAGAAAAGTGATCGGGTTAAATTCTGGTGGGCAATTTCAGCATCAGGTTTATTGCTGGTCGTAGTTGCGTTGTTGGTGGGTAATGTGAAACGCAAAGCAAAAACTAATGTAAGATTGACCGAGCTTAACAGTGAGGTTTCAAGACAAAAAGATAATCTTGACCGGATCAATCATCACCTGGAAGAAATTATTGATGAGCGTACGCGTGATTTGCAGATCAAAAACAAAAAGCTTTCAGAATACTCCTCATACTTGTCGCATCAGATACGCGGCCCTATCGCTACACTTAAAGGTTTAATGAATCTTGAAAAAGAAGGGCTTGTCGATCAGCAGGAGTGTATCAACATGATGAACAAATGCGTGTCGGACATCGATGAGAAGATCATCGACATGACCGATATCCTGCATGACCCTAAGAGAACCAGTTTTTAAGT
>Ga0105240_10005139_pt1 | contig 19587 bp, 20 predicted proteins | sample KBSC54metaG_FD_80426 | JGI IMG/M metagenome (GOLD analysis project Ga0105240, IMG submission 80426) | Corn rhizosphere microbial communities from Kellogg Biological Station, Michigan, USA - KBS C5-4 metaG | ecosystem: Host-associated > Plants > Roots > Rhizosphere > Soil | place: Michigan, USA... | reverse complement strand
GCGACCGTAGGAGGCTTCATCGTCGCAGCCGCGCAGCGGCTGAGCTCGTTCCAAATTCTCTACTTCTTCGACGCCGTCACCTTCGCCGGCTTCGCACTCATCGTGCTTGCTGCCGTGCCGAGCCCACGCGCCGAGAGCGTCACGGCGGCAGACGCCGGCGGGACCAGCTTTCGCGCCGTCGCTCGAGATCGGCTCTTCGTCGCCGTGATCGCACTCAACATCGTGCTCGTCGTCGTCGGCCACACGTTCTTCTCCAACATCCTGTCGCCGTTTGCAGAGACCCATACACCGGTCGGCCCCGGCGCGATCGGGATCGTCTTTCTCGTCAACACGTCGTTCATCGTGATCGCACAGATCCCGGCGGTGCGCGTCGTGGCGCGGCTGCGACGCGCACACGCTTTCGCTGCGGCAAGCGCGATCTTTGCGGTCGCTCTGCTCGCGGTGTTGCCGGCAACGGTGATCCACTCGGAGCTCGCTGCGGCCGGTCTCCTCGCCGGCGTTGCGACCGTCTTCGCGATCGGCGAAGTCTTCCACACGCTCGTTCTCGGGCCGCTGGTCGCGGACATGGCGCCAGCCCATCTGCTCGGCCGCTATCTCTCGCTCTACGGTCTGACCTTCACCGGCTCGGTCGCCCTCGGCCCGGCGATCGGCGGTCTTCTCCTACAGACCTCGCCCGACGCAGTCTGGTGGGGCGGCGCGCTTGCCGCCACACTGGCCGGAGTCTTGCTCCTTCGACTCGGCGACCGGTTACCCGACCCGCTCCATGCAGCACCGTCGCGTCTCGCGACGGCGCCGGAGGCCGCGTGAGCCGGCGTCCTCAACCCACCACCAGTATCCAGGAGGTCACCCCATGAAGACGTTGATCAACTCGGAATCCGCGCCGGCTGTAGTCGGCCCCTATTCGCCGGGCCTCTCCGTTGGAGAGTGGATCTTCCTCTCCGGCCAAGGCGGCTTCGATCCAGAGACCGGCAAGCTGATCGGCGAGGACATCGCCGAGCAGACTGCGCAGACCTTTCGCAACATCGAGGTGCTCCTCGAGGCTGCGGGCGCATCGCTCGACGACGTGGTGTCGTGTTTGGTGCACCTCGCCGACCTGCGGGATTACGCGGTGTTCAACACGATCTACGAGCAGCAGTTCTCGGGCACAAAGCCCGTGCGAACCACGGTGCGAGCCGACCTTGTCGCCGGGATGCTCGTCGAGATCACTGTCGTCGCTCGAGCCCTGCAGGGGTGACGCGGAAGTGTTCGGTAACAGCGAAGAGGAGGACGCGGTGGGTTCGTATCAGATGGTCGACGTCAGTCAGGTGGAGGCGCGGAACGGGATCTTTCGTGCGTTGACGGATCAGCTCGGCGTCACCGGTTTTCGGATCAATCAGCTCGAGCTGGCCCCAGGCGCCGAGGGGTTCGAGCACGATCACATCGGGAACGATCAGGAAGAGGTGTACGCCGTGGTCGCGGGCGACGGCGTATTGCGGACGGGCGGAGAAGAGATTCCGCTGCGCGCCGGCCACTTCGTCTATCTCCCGCCGGATGTGAGCCGACAGATGGTGGCAGGCGAGCAGGGGTTGACCTGGATCGGAATCGGCTCGGCCACCGGCTAGACGACAAGCGCTACCGGCTGCGCGGCCTGACGGCTGCGCAGCCGGCCCGAACGGTCCGACTGCGAGATCGCACGCAGGCCGTCGTCTTCGCCTACGAGCACGGCATCGTCCGCCCGGGCAAGGCCTAGCGGCCCGATGCGGGCGGCAGCTCGACCGTGACGCGAAGCCCGCCCTCCGCCCGCGGCAACAGGGCGAGGGTGCCTTCGTGCGCCTGCGTGATGCTCTTGACGATTGCGAGGCCGAGGCCGACGCCCGCGTGGTCGGTGCGTCGGCGTTCCGACCCACGCTGAAACGGCTCGGCCATTGTCGCGGCGACCTCGGGAGCGAGCGTCTCGCCGGTGTTCTCGACCGTGAGCACCGCTCTGTTCGATCGAACGGCGGTCGTGACCTGAACGCTTCCCCGGCCGGCGACGTTGTGGACGATCGCGTTGTGCACGAGGTTCGTCGCCAGCTGGAGCAGGAGGGCGTGCGACCCGACGGTGTGCGTCACGTCGCCGGAGGTCTCGAGGGTCACGCCGCGTTTCTCCGCGAGAGGGAGGAGCGTCTCAGTGGCTTCTTCCGCGACGAGGGACAGGTCGACGTGCTCGCGGGTGAACGATCGCCGGTCGGCGCGGCTGAGCAGGAGCAGCGCTTCGGTCAGGCCGATCGCGCGCGCGTTGACTGCGTGAAGCCGGTCGACGAGCTCATCGTTGTCGCGGTGCGGATCGTTGCGCGCGACGTCGAGCAGCGCTTGTGTGATGGCCAGCGGCGTCCGCAGCTCGTGCGAGGCGTTGGCGGCGAATCGCTGCTGTTCGCCGACATGCGCTTCGAGCCGGGCGAGCATGCCGTCGAACGCGTCGGCGAGCTGCCGGAACTCGTCGTCGCGGCCTTCCAGCCGGATCCGGTGTGACAGCGAACCGTCGGCGGCGATGCGCGCGGCGTCGGCGATGCGCGTCAGAGGCGCGAGCATGCGCCCGGCGAGAAGCCAGCCTCCCAGCAGCCCGAAGACCAGCAGGAACGTCATCACGGCCGCTGCGACCGGCGCGAAATAGCGCAGGAGCGCGGTGTGGCTCTGAACGAGGAAGATCACCCCAGGGTGCACCCCGCGCGAGAGCGAGAAGTACACGGCGGTGAGCAGCACGGCGCCGGCGAGCATGAGGAAGCCCGCATAGCTGAGCGTGAGCTTGAGACGGACGCTCGCCCCAGGGGGTCTAGCCATCGTGCCCTGTGTCGATGCGGTAGCCGACGCCGGTCACGGTCGCGATGATCGAGGGCTCGCCGAGCCGTTTGCGCAGTGCCGAGACCGTGATGCGCACGGCGTTCGTGAACGGGTCGGCGTTCTCGTCCCACGCTCGCGCCAGGAGGCTCTCGGCGCTGACGACGCCGCCGTCGGCGGCGACGAGGACCTCGAGGACCGCGAACTGCTTGCGGGTCAGCGCGACGTAGCGGCCGTCGCGGTAGACCTCGCGGCGGAACGGGTCGACGCGCAGACCGGCGATCTCCCGCACCGGCGGCCGGCTGTGTGCACGCCTGCGATCGAGCGCTCGCAGACGGAGCACGAGCTCCCGGAGCTCGAACGGCTTCGTGAGGTAGTCGTCGGCGCCGAGCTCGAACCCCGTCGTCTTGTCGTCGAGACGGTCGGCCGCGGTGAGCATGAGGATCGGCATCCCGCTCCCGGACGCCACGATCCGTTCGGCGACCTCGTCGCCGGTGGGCGCAGGAATGTCTCGATCGAGGACGGCGATGTCGTACGCGTTGAATCGCAGCAGCCTGAGCGCCGTGTCGCCGTCGCCTGCGATGTCGGCTGCGATCGCTTCCAGGCGCAGGCCGTCTCGAATCGCCTCCGCCATGTGCGGCTCGTCCTCGACGATCAAAACCCGCATACGCCGATGCTAGAGCCGGGGCGTATCGCCGGCATATCGAAAACCGGATACGCGCCGGCAACGCGGCCTGGGAAAGCGTGGAGGCGTGACCCGGAGCACGCAAGCGCGCACGACCTATCGTCGAGCCCGGATTCGCAAAGCCCGCGTCGCAGGGCTCGTCGCCGTCATCGCGGGGATCGCGGCTCTCGGCCACCACCTGGCGGGGGCCTCGTCGTCGGCTGCGTCTTCCTCGACGACCCCGGCACGCAGGGCGGCGGTCCCGAGAACCGTCTGGCCGGCCGACGGGCAGGCCGCCGTCCAGGTAGGACAGTCCCGGGTCGAGGCGAGCCCGAACCAGCACGCTGCTCCGATCGCGAGCGTTGCGAAGGTGATGACGGCGTATCTCGTGCTCCGCGACCATCCGCTCCGACTCGGCGAGGACGGGCCGACGATCGCGCTCACCGACGACGATGTCTTCGACACGGAGCTCCGGCGCCGGCAGGAGCAGTCGGTGATCTCGATCGCGGCGGGAGAGCAGCTGACCGAGCTCCAGGCGCTGCAGGCGCTGTTGCTCCCCTCGGCGAACAACATCGCCGCGGTGCTGGCGCGCTGGGACGCCGGCTCGGAACGCCGGTTCGTCTCCCGGATGAATGCGACCGCACGGTCGCTCGGCATGACTCACACGCGCTACACCGACCCAAGCGGCTACGACGACGCCACCGTCTCGACTGCGGCCGACCAGCTGCGCATCGTCGGTCGCGCGATGCGCGCCGCGGTCTTCGCCCGCATCGTCGCCACGGCGAGCGCGACGCTCCCCGTCGCGGGCACGGTCCACAACACCAACACGTTGCTCGGACGCGACGGGTTCGTCGGCGTCAAGACCGGCTCGGACGACGCGGCCGGCGGCTGCTTCGCGTTCCGCGCGATCCGCTCGGTCCGCGGCAGGCGAACGGCGATCACGGGGGTCGTGCTGGGCCAGCCGGGCGACGACCGGATCTCGGCCGGTCTCGCCGCCGCGGACGCGATGGTCGCCCGGATCGCCGGCGATTTCCGGCATCTCCCACTCGGCGCCCCGGGCCGGCCGCATTCGGCGGCCACCCCGTGACCGGTCGGCGGAGCCCGCTGCTACGTTCGATGGGTGCCGTCGCCGCCCTCGAGGAATGGTTCGCGTCGGGTGGTGGTGACCGGCCTCGGTGCGGTGACGCCGCTCGGTCGCGACATCGACACGACGTGGCGCCGTCTGCTCGACGGTGAGGGCGCGTGCGGCCCGATCACCGCGTTCGAGACGGGCGACCAGCCGGTTCGGATCGCGTGCGAGGTGCCGGACTTCGATGCCGGCGAGTGGGCCGACCGGCGCTCGACCCGTCGCATGGACAGGTTCGCCCAATTTGCGCTCGCCGCCGCCCGCATGGCCGAACAGGACTCGGGGCTCGAGGTTCTCGCCGAGCGCGATCGAATCGGCGCGTCGATCGGGACCGCACAGGGCGGCGTCGCAAGCCTCGCTGCGTGTTGCGAGGAGGCGAAGTCCGATCGCGTGCACCCGAGCAACGTCACGGCGTTCATGCCGAACATGGGCGCCGCCTGGGTGTCGATCGAGCTCGGCATGCGCGGACCGCTCGGCGCACCGTGTGCAGCATGCGCGGCGTCCGCGATGGCGATCGGAGAAGGATATGACGCGATCAGGATCGGCCGCGCGGACGTGATGTTCTGCGGCGGCACGGAGGCCGGGATCACGCCGGTCGCGGTCGCCGGTTTCGCGGCGATGCGTGCGCTGTCACGCCGCAACGACGATCCCGCGCGGGCGAGTCGACCCTTCGACGCGGATCGCGACGGCTTCGTCATGGCCGAGGGCGCCGCGGTTCTCGTGCTCGAGGAGCGGGAGCACGCCCTCGCGCGCGGTGCGACCATCCATGCCGAGCTCGTCGGCTTCGGCGTCAGCTCCGACGGCTTCCACATCACCGAGCCGAACCCGACCGGCGCCGGCCAGGCGCGGGCGGTCCGCGCCGCGCTCGCCGACGGAGGCCTCGAGGCGTCCGACGTCGATTACGTCAACGCCCACGCCAGCTCGACCGGGATCGGCGACGTGGTCGAGACGGCTGCGATCAAGCTCGCGCTCGGAGAAGAGGCGGCGCGGTCCGTTGCCGTCTCCTCGATCAAGGGCGCGACGGGGCACTGCCTCGGCGCCGCGGGCGCGGTCGAAGCGGCAGTCACGGTCCTTGCGGTTCGCGACGATGTCGTTCCCCCGACGATCAACTATGCGACGACGGATCCGGTCTGCGACCTCGACTACGTGCCGAATCACGCGAGAAAGATGCCGGTGCGGGTAGCAGTGTCCAACAGCTTCGGATTCGGCGGCCACAATGCGGTCCTCGTCTTCGCGAAGGCGGAGGCCGCGTGAGCCGCGCCGAAGGCAAGCTCTCGTTCTCGGGCGACGGCGCGTTCATGCGCGAGACGCGGCGCGAGGTCGAGGAGTACCTCTCGGCCGGGTCGGCAGTCCGGCGCGGGCGCCGGCAGCTCTACGCGAAGTCGGTCGTCGCGTTCGGGCTGCTCGCGGCGTCCTGGTGCACGCTCGTGTTGATCCGGCCCGGCGTGCTCCCGAGCGTGGTCGCGTTCGCGGGGCTCTGCCTCGGGACGATCCTGATCGGCTTTTGCGTCCAGCATGACGCGAACCACGGGGCGTACTTCCGGACGCGCCGCGCGAACCATCTGCTCGGCTGGAGCACGGACGCGCTGCTCGGGTTCAGCAGCTATGCGTGGCGGGTCAAGCACAACGTCGCCCATCACACGTACACCAACGTCGACGGCTACGACGACGACATCAGCCAGACGCCGTTCGCGCGGCTGCTGCCGTCGCAGACGCCGCGGCCGTGGTACCGCCTGCAGCACCTGTACATCTGGCCGCTCTACAGCATGATGATCATCCGCTGGCAGATCGGCGCCGACGTCGCGGCGCTGGCCCGCGGGCGCATCGGCGCGAGCCCGATCCGGCCGCCGAAGCGGTGGGACCTGCTCGGAATCGTCGGCGGCAAGCTCCTCTTCGCGGCGTGGGCGATCGTCGCGCCGTTGCTCGTCTACCCGTGGCAGGTCGTCCTGCTCGGCTACCTCGTGTTCACGATGATCACGAGCGTCGTCACCGCGACGACGTTCCAGCTCGCGCACTGCGTCGAAGAGGCCGATCATTTCTCGCTCGCCGAGGTCGTGGCCGAGACGCGCGAATGGGCCGAGCACGAGGTCGAGACCACCGTCGACTTCTGCCCGCGGAACCGTGTCTTGACCTGGTTCCTCGGCGGCCTCAACTACCAGATCGAGCACCATCTCTTCCCTCGCGTCGCGCACACCCACTATCCGCACATCGCGGAAATCGTCAGCCGGAACGCCGCCCGGCACGGCATCCGCTACACGGCCCACCCGTCGCTGCGCGCTGCGCTGCGCTCGCACCACCGCCATCTCCGCACGCTCGGCCGCAACGGCATTGCGGTCGAGATCGAGATGGGCTAGGAACGGCCCAGCGTGCAGATCCGCGCCGCCGTCCTCGAAGAGTTCGGGTCGCCGCTCGTCGTGCAGGACGTCGACCTCGCCGAGCCGCGCGCGGGCGAGGTGCTCGTCCGGCTCGTCGCGTGCGGCGTCTGCCACACCGATCTCTACACCGCCTCCGGCGCCGATCCGTCCGGCTATGCGCCGACCGTGCTCGGCCACGAGGGTGCGGGAGTCGTGGAACGCGTCGGTGACCGCGTCGACTCCGTCGCGCCGGGCGACCACGTCGTGACGCTCTTCTCGCCGCAGTGCCGCGAGTGCATCCACTGCCGCGACCCGCGCACGAACCTCTGCCTTGCGATTCGCGAGCAGCAGAACCGCGGCTATCTCCCGGACGGAACGACGCGCTTGTCGCGCGACGGCGAGCCGATCCGGCACTTCATGGGCACGTCGACGTTCGCCGAGTGCGCGGTGCTGCCGGAGATCGCACTTGCGAAGGTGCATCGGGACGCGCCCCTCGACCGTGCCTGCCTCTTCGCGTGCGGGCTCTCGACGGGTCTCGGCGCCGCGATCAACACCGCACGCGTCGAAGCCGGGACGACGTGCGTCGTGTTCGGCGCCGGCATGGTCGGTCTCGGCGCCGTCGCGGGCTGCCGGCTGCAGGGCGCGGAGCGGATCGTCTGCGTCGACCTGTCCGAGGAACGGCTCGAGCTCGCGCGCGGTCAAGGTGCGACCGACGTACTGCTCGGCGGTCCCGAAACGGTCGAGCGCATCCTCGAGCTGACCGGCGGTTTCGGCGCCGACTACACGTTCGAGGCGACCGGGAACGTCGCCGTGATGCGGCAGGCCGTCGAGTCGGCGCGCATGGGCTGGGGGCTCGCGACGGTGTGCGGTGTCGCCGGCAAGGGGGAGACGCTCGACGTCGTGCCGCGCTACCTCATCACCGGTCGCCGCGTCGCAGGGTCGTCGTTCGGCGGGGTCAAGGGCCGTGACGGCGTTCCGCAGCTCGTCGAGCGCTGGCTCGCCGGCGAGATCGACGTCGAGCCCTTCGTCTCGCACACGCTGACACTCGACGACGTGAACCGGGGCTTCGAGCTGATGGAGCAGCAGGCCGGCATCCGCAGCGTCATCCGCTTCGCCGACTGAGGCTCGTCAAGGCCTGACGAGCACCTTGATCGACTCGCGGTCGTTCATCGCGCGGTAGCCGTCCGGCACGCCGCCGAGATCGACCGTCCGGTCGAAGACGCGGCCGGGCTCGATCCGTCCTTCGAGGACGTCGGGCAGCAGGTCGTCGATGTACGCGCGAACCGGTGCGGGGCCGCCGCCGATCGTGATGTTCCCGTAGAACGACGGCCGCGCGGCGGGGAGCGCCTCGTGCTGCGGCACGCCGACGCGGCCGACGGCGCCGCCCGGACGTGCGATCCCGATCGCCGTCTCCATCGACTCGTCGAGACCGACGCACTCCAGCACGGCGTCGACCCCGTACCCGTCGGTCAGCTCGTGGACGCGCGCGACCGCTTCCTCGCCGCGTTCGCTCACGACGTCCGTCGCACCGAAGTCACGCGCGAGCGCGACCCGGTCTTCGTGACGGCCCATGATGACGATCTGCTCGGCGCCGAGCCGCTTCGCGGCGATGACGCCGCAGAGACCCACGGCGCCGTCGCCGACGACCGCGACCGTCTTGCCCGGGGCGACCCGCGCGACGACCGCGGCGTGATGGCCGGTTCCCATGACGTCCGAAAGCGTGAGCAGCGACGGCATGAGCGCATCGTCCTCGCCGACGCCGATCGGGTACAGCGTCCCGTCGGCGAGGGGGACGCGCACGGCCTCCGCCTGCGCGCCCGGAACCTGCGGTTGGCCGAAGAACCCGCCGTGGACGCACGCGGTCTGCAAACCGCCGGCGCAGAACATGCACGTGCCGTCGGAGAAGGCGAAGGGCATGATCGCGACGTCGCCCACCTTCAGGGTGCGCACCTCCGCACCGATCGCCTCGACGACGCCGATCGCTTCGTGACCCATGACGCGCGCGCCGTCCTCCTCCTCGAGCGTCCTGTACGGCCAGAGGTCGGATCCGCAGATGCACGCTCGCGTGATGCGGATGACCGCGTCGGTCGACTGCTCGATCGCCGGGTCGGCGACGTTCTCGATACGCACGTCGCCCGCGGCGTGCATGACGGTCGCGCGCATCAGCGGCCGGCCCCGTACTGCTCGTCGGTCACGTGGTCGCCCCACGTGACGACGTTCCCGTCGTCATCGGCCTGCTGCATCGCGATGTGCGCCATGAACCGGTCCGGCGCCGCGCCGTGCCAGTGGTTTTCCCCCGGCTCGAAGAAGACGCGGTCGCCGGGCCGGATCTCCTCGATCGGCTCGCCCTCGCGCTGGCAGAGGCCGACGCCCTCGGTCACCCAGATCGTCTGGCCGTTGGGATGGGTGTGCCAGGCCGTGCGGGCTCCGGGCGCGAAGTGGACGGCGGCGGCGCCGATCCGCCAGTCGCCCTCCGGCGCCGTGATCGGGTCGACGAACACGGCGCCCGTGAACCAGTCGGCCGAGCCGGGATTCGTGCTGAGCGTGCTGCGCGTGATCTGCATCGCCCCATTCAACCGTTTCTCCGGGGCTAACCTGCGCCATGGATCCGTGGCCGGCGCTCCCCCTCGAAGAATGGCGCGCCACGTGCGACACCCTCCACGCGCACACGCAAGTGCTCGGCAAGCTCGCAGCGAAGCTCGCGCCGCCCGAGCCTCAGTGGCAGCACGCGGCGCTGCGGCTGACCGCCCGAGGCTGGGAGACGGCGCCGCTGCCCTCGCCGGACGGAAAGGGCAGCCTCGTCGTCGCGCTCGACCTGCCTGCGCGCGAGGCCGTCGTCGAGTACAGCAGCGGCGCACGCACGCGGATCGCGCTGACTCCGCATCGCAGCGTCGCTGCGGTGACGCGCGAAGTCCTCGCGGCCGTTCCGGTCGAGCTCGACCTGAAGCCGCAGGAGGTCGCGTGGACGACGCCGTTCGACGACGACGAGGCGCACGCGACGTTCGAGCCGGCGCACGTCGACGCGTACTTCGCGGCAGCGACGAGCGTCGCCCGCGTGCTCGCGGCCTTTCGCGCCTCGTATCGAGGCCGCTCGACGCCGGTGAACGCATGGTGGGGATCGTTCGACCTCGCGGTCAACCTGTTTTCCGGCCGTCCCGCGGAGCCACCTTCGGGCGACCTGCTCATGCGCAACGCGATGGACTCGGAGGAGATCGCCGTCGGCTGGTGGCCGGGCGACGACCGCTACCCGCGCGCGGCGTTCTATGCGTATGCGCACCCCGCGGCGCCGGGCTTCGCGGAGGGGACGTTCGCGCGCTGGGACGCGACGCTGGGCGAGTACATCGTCGACTGGGACGACGTGATCGGCTCGGACGATCCGTTCGCGACGGCGCTCGAGTTCGCCCGCGCCGCCGCGCAGCACGGCTGCACGGCGTGCGGTTGGGACGCCGAGCTCGCAGCCAGCCTGCACGGCGTGCCGCCGCCGATCGTCTGACGCGACGATCGGGGACGTTGCAACGCTCGCACGCGTTGCAACGTTCCTGCAACCCTGCCCGGCGATCCTCCTCGCGCCCACGGAAACGCAAGGAGGAAAAGATGAGAGAGGCAACGAGGCGGATCGGCGCCACGGCGGCGGTCGCCGGAGCTGCAGCAGTCCTCGCCGCGGCCGCGCCTGCGCGGCCCTCGGCGACACTGTTCGCGGCGCCGCAAGGCACAGGCTCTGCCTGCACGGCCGAGAAACCGTGCCGGCTCGACGCCGCGATCGCCGACGCGTCGGCCGGCGCGACGGTGCACGTCGCGAAGGGGAAGTACGCCGGCGGCTACGTGATCGACAAGCAGGTGCATCTCGTCGCCGACGGCCGCGTCGTGATCGATGCGTCGTCGTCGCCGAACGGCATCGGCATCGACGTCGTCGGCCCCGGCGGCGACGGCTCCGTGATCCAGGGCTTCATCGTCGAGAAGGCGACGTTCGAGGGGATTCTCATCGGCACGTCGCCGAGCGACCCGAAGCCGGTGCCCGCCCCCGTGAGCAACGTCACGGTGCGGAACAACATCGTCGTCATGAACAACCAAGGCCGCGGTAAGCCCGACGCCACGGGTGAGTGCAAGTCGACCCCGCCCGCACCTGCGGATTGCGGCGGCGGCATCCATCTGATCTGGGCCACGGGGTCAGTCGTCGAGAACAACGTCGTCGCGTACAACAGCGACGGCATCCTGCTCACCGACGAGCTCGGTCCGACGGCGCACAACGTCGTCCGCGACAACAAGACGCTGAACAATCTGCACGAGTGCGGGATCGTGCTCGCCGGACACAACCCGAACGGCGCCGATCCGACGAAGGCCGGCGTCTTCGACAACCTGATCGAGAACAATCTCGCACGCAACAACGGCGTCACGACGACCGGCGCCGGGATCCTGATCGGGGGCGGCGCACCCGGCTCGGCGGTCTACGACAACACGATCCGCGACAACACCGTCGACCGGAACGGCCACGCCGGAATCACGATCCACCAGCACGTGGCCGGGAACCTGACCGGCAACGTGATCGAGAACAACACGATCGGCACGAACAACAGCCTCGGCGACGACGACTTCGCCGCCGCCGTCGACATGCAGACGACGGGCATTCTCGTCGCATCCGGTGCGCCGCCCGGCCCTGCCCTGCCGCCGTTCCTCCTGCCGTCGCCGCTCAGCGGCACGGTGATCAGCGGCAACAAGATCAGTGGGGATGCGATCGGAATCTGGACGCTGAACACGCCGGGCGACTTCTCGAACAACACGTTCGGCGCCGATGTCGCGACACCGGTCAGCTCGCACTGAGGTCGATCCTCCGGCGAGCGGGCGGCCCGTCTCGCGCGGGCCGCCCGCTTCCATCGGCATCCGCTTAATCTTGGACGTCGTGGAAGCGGGCGGCATCGAGGTGCGACTGCTCGGGCCCGTCGAGGCACTGGCCGACGGGCAGGCGCTGCCGCTCGGCGGCCCGCGGCAGCGCGCCCTCCTCGCATTGCTCGCGCTCGACCCGGGTCGCCGCGTGCCGGCGGCCACGGTCGCGGAGGAGCTCTGGCACGGCGCGCCGCCCGTCGGCGCGGAGAACACGCTCCGCACGTACGTGTCGCGACTGCGCCAGGCGCTCGGCCGCGCTGCCGTCGTCTCGCAGTCCGGCGGTTATGCGCTCACCCTCGACCCCGAACGTCTCGATGTCTGCCGGTTCGAGCGACTCGTTCGCGAAGGACGGGATGCTCTTGCGCGGGGCGCCGCCGGGCTCGCCGCAGATCGCATCTCCGCCGCGCTCGAGCTCTGGCGCGGCCGCGCGCTCGCGGACGTCGGCGACGGCGGCACGCTTGCAAGCGAGGCGCTGCGGCTCGACGAGCTGAGACTTGCTGCGCTCGAGGACCGCATCGACGCCGACCTCGCGCTCGCGCGTCATGCAGAGCTCGTGCCGGAGCTTCGCGCTCTCGTGCAGCAGGAGCCGTTGCGCGAACGGTTGTGGCGCCAGCTCGTGCTCGCCCTCTACCGGTCCGGTCAGCAGGCGGATGCGCTCTCCGCCTACCGAGAGGCGCGCACGCTTCTCGACCGCGAGTTCGGCCTCGAGCCGGGCCCGGAGCTGCAGGAGCTCGAACGCGCGATTCTTCGCCACGAGGTCGAACCGGTCGCGGCGGTCGATGCGCGACACAACCTCCCGGCCGCCGTCGCGGGCATCGTCGGCCGCGAGCGCGAGCTCGCCGACCTCGAGCGGCTGCTTCGAGAGCACCGATTGGTCACCGTCACGGGCCTCGGCGGCGCCGGCAAGACGCGACTGACGTTGGAAGTCGCGCGGCGCCAGGTCGATTCGTGGGCCGACGGCGTCTGGCTCGTCGATTTGACCGAGCTCGCCGACGGTGGCCTCGTGCTCGGCGCGGTGGCCGCTGCGCTCGGGGTGCCGGACGCTCCACAGGAGAAGCTGAGCGACGCGCTCACCGCGCACGCACGGGAGCGCGAGCTCTTGCTCGTGCTCGACAACTGCGAGCACGTCGTCACCGAATGCGCGAACGTCGTGCACGCCCTCCTGCGCGGTTGCGCGCACGTCCGCGTGCTGGCGACGAGCCGCGTGCCGCTCGCCGTCCGGGGCGAGCTCGACTACGCGCTCGATCCGCTGGCGGAGGAGTCCGCCGTCCGGTTGTTCGTCGAGCGAGCGGCCGCCGTCCGCCGCGACGTCGCCGATGTCGATGGCTCACTTGCGACGATCGCCGAGATCTGCCGCGAGCTCGACGGGCTGCCGCTCGCGATCGAGCTTGCGGCGGCGCGCGTCAAGGCGCTCTCGCTCGACGACATCGCCGAACGGCTCGACGACCGCTTTCGGTTCCTGCGCGCGTGGCAGCGGGTCGCCGACCCGCGTCACAAGACACTCGCGACGACGATGGACTGGAGCTACGGGCTGCTTTCGGCAGAGGAGCAGGCGATGCTGCGGCGTCTGTCGGTCTTCGCCGGCGGGGCGGCACTCGAGGCCGTCGTCGAGGTCTGTGGCGACGGTGACGACGAGCGTGCGATCGACGTGCTCGGTCGGCTCGTGTCCGCGTCGCTCGTCCGCGCAGAGGCCGGCGAGCGCATGCGCTACCGCCTGCTCGAGACGGTCCGGCAGTACGCAGCGGCCCTGTTCTCGTCCGACACCGACGCAGACGATGTGCTGCGTCGGCACGCGCAGCACTATCTGCGCCTCGCAGAGGCGGCGCACCTCGCGCTCGATGCGATCGGCCACGGGATGCAGCACCACGCACCGGTCCTGCGCGAGCAGCACAACCTCCGCGCAGCGATCGACTGGGCGACGACGGCCGATCTCGAGCTGGCGACGCGGCTGACGCTGGCGCTGGAGAACTTCTGGGTCACGCACGGCGTGGACGAAGGGAGGCGGCGATTCCGAGAGCTCGTGGAGCACGCCGACGGGCTCGATCGGCGGTTGCGGGCGCAGCTGTTCCGCGACTACGCGGGCTGTCTCGACGTGCTTCAGGACTTCGCGACCGCACAGTGTTATTACGAACGGAGTCGCGAGCTCTTCCGTGAGCTGGGCGACGCGGTTGCGGTCGCGCACCTCGACTTCCGCGTCGGTGTCGTCCTCCTCCACAAGGACAACGACGTCGAGGGCGCCCGCAGGCTCTGGGAAGCGAGCCTCGAGACGTGCCGGAGCGAACATGACGCGATCGGCGAGCTGCAGCTCCTCGGCAATCTCGGCTGGCTCGAATTCCGCGACGGCGATCGCAATCGCGGCTTCGCGATGATCGAGCGGAGCATCGCGATGGCGCGCGAAGAGGGATGGCTGTGGTGGCAGACGCAGTGGCTCAACCGCGTCGGCGGGATCCACTGCGCCGACGGGGACTGGGAGCAGGCAGAGCAGCGGGGGCGCGAAGCCCTGGAGCTTGCACGTGAGATGGGAAACGGGCACTACGCGCTGTATTCGCTCGCCGTCCTGGCCCGAGCCGCCGCGCTCCGCGGGGACGCGCAGCGCTCGCGGGCGCTGTGGTCGGCGGTCGAGGCCGCTGACGAGCCGCCGGGACGCTTCGGTCGGTTCGATCGCGACGAATACCGGGCTGCGATCCCGGAGGGGCCGCCGCCCGAAGAGCTCACCCTCGACGAAGCGGTCGCGCTAGCGCTCTCGGACTGAGATTGCGGGCGCCGCGAGGCGTTGCAACGTTCCTGCAACCCGTGCGCGCAATCGTCATCGGCGATGGATGACGACGTCCACCGCGCAACTCCGACGCTCGCCGAGGCGCTCGCGCGCGGCGACGCGGTGGGCGCGGCATCGCTCTACGCCGACGACGGCCGGCTCCTCACGTCGGCCGCCGAGCTGCTGAGCGGCCGAGCGGAGATCGAGGAGTATTGGCGGACCGGAATCGCATTCGGCTTGTCGCGCCTCGAGCTGCAGCCGATCGAGCTGCGTGTGACCGGGCGCGTCGCGATCGAGATCGGCCGTTATGCGGTTGCGCTCGCAACTGCGGACGTCGCAGAGCACGGCAAGTACGTCGTCCTCCATCGGCTGCAACCGGACGGCACGTGGCGTCGAGGTGTCGACGTGTTCAACCCGCACTCACCAGGCGACCGCAAGGAGATGCAATGAATCGATACGACCTCGCCCTGTTCCTCCACCTGCTCGCGTTGCTTGCGGCGATCGCGGGCTCGACGATCGTCCACGTCTCCATGTCGAAGGTCCGCGGCGCGCGTAGCGGCGGCGAGGCGTTGCAGTGGCTCGGCCTCGCGCAAGCGTTCGCACGCATCTTCCCGATCGCGCTCGCAACGCTGCTCGGGACCGGTGCGTGGATGGTCCACGGCCGCTGGCCGTGGGATGCCGGCTTCGTCGAGGCCGGTATCGCCGCCGTCGTGATCCTCGCCGTCTCCGGCGGCGTCGTCGAGGGTGGCCGCGCACGCAGGATCGCGACGGCGCTCGCCGCGCGACCGACCGAGTCGCTCGAGCACGCGGGGGCACTCGTGCGCGACCCGTTGTGGTGGTGCGCGTCCTGGGGCAACACCGGCATTGCGCTCGCCGTCGTCCTGACGATGGTCGCCAAGCCTTCGCCCGCAGCGTCGTTCGCCGTGCTCGCCGTCGGCCTGGTCGCCGGCTGGTCGCTCGGCCTGCTCGCGCGCGGCGCCTCTGTCCGAACCGTCTTCGAGGGGGTATCAGAATGAGACGCTGCTTTTTCGTACCGGCCGTCGCGCTTGCGGCCCTGGCGATCGGCTGCGCCCAGGCCCGTGCGGGCGTGCATGCGAGCGTGTCGATCGACGCCGACGCAGGCGCGACGGCGGGCCTGAGCGACTCGCCTACTGTGATCCTGCAGGACCTGAACGACGACGGCTCCGGCGGCATCGCCGGTGTCGGGTACGGCTGGCCGCCTCCGGCGTTTCCGCAGCCGGCCGGGGTCACCTGTCCGTTCACCGGCTGCGCCGACAAGTCGGCCGGCGCGACCGCGGCAGTCGACGAGCCGGCAGGCGTCCTCCGCGCCGGCGCCGGCGCGTCCGTTCTCGTCGGCAACGCACCGGGCTTCGACTACGGCGGGATCGCGTTCGTGAGCAGCAACTCGAGCGTGGACGACGGGATCACGCTCTCGAAGGCTGCAACCGTCCTCCTCGAGGGAACGGTGCACGGGGCGCTCGCGGGCTTGAACGGCGACCCGACCCAGCTGAGCGACCCGACCGTCGAGACCGAGGTGAAGATCGGGTTTTGCTGCGAACGCCACGGCGAGAGCTTCGGGCTGATCGGCGGCTACGACCAGCAGTTCTTCCCGGACGCCCTCGACGGCACGACGACGCCGATCGACGACACGTTCTCGATTCCCGTCGACCTGCCCGCGGGCGATACGGAGTTCAAGGCCGAGCTGTCGCAGGACGTGCACATGCTCGTCGACGGCGTGCCGGGGATGGTGCTGGCGGAGAACGGGCTCGCGGACTTCGCAGGCACGGTCACGTTCAAGGTGATCGTCCCCGACGACGTCGTCGCCACGTCCGACTCCGGGCTCCTGCCGATCCTCGGCGGTGCGGCGCCGGGCCCGACCGACACGACCGCGCCGACGAGCTCGGCCACCGTCGACCCGGCGGCGGGCTCGTCCGGCTGGAACAACGGCCCGGTCGCCGTGCACATTGCGGCGACAGACGAGCCGGGCGGCTCCGGCGTCGCGTCGGTCTCGGTCGTCCAAGCGGGCTCGACGACGACGACGGACGGCAGCTCGGCGGATGTGCCGATCTCCGCCGAGGGTGCGACGACGCTGACCTTCTACGCAACCGACGCGGCAGGCAATGAGGAAGCGCCGAAGACGCTGACCGTGAGGATCGACGAGACTCCGCCGACCGTGACGTACGGCGGCAACGCAGGCGCCTACACCGTCGACCAGCAGGTGTCGATCACGTGTGGCGCCGAAGACGCCCTGTCCGGGATCGCATCGAGCACGTGCAGCGACGTCACCGGCCCCGCGTATTCCTTCGCTCTCGGTTCGAACACGTTCGGTGCGACCGCGATCGACAATGCGGGCAACACGGGCAGTGGGCAGACGAGCTTCACGGTCGTCGCCGACCCTGCGGGCGTCGCAGCGCTGACGGCGCAGTTCGTGACGAGCTCGGCTGCGTACGGCGCGCTGTCGCCGCAGCGCCGGCAGGTCGTCGACAACCTCCTTGCCATCGCAACGCGGGCAGTGGCACGAATCACGCCGGCGCAGGCGCCGGCATTCCTGCACATCTACACGCACGCGCTTGCTCAGCTCGGGCGCCAAGGCTGGCTGACGGCGGCTCAAGTCGCGACGCTGACGCGACTCGCTGCGGCGCTCTGAGGGGGGAGGGGCCCCGGCGACGGGGCCCCACGGCCTCTCGGTATGTTCGGCCGCATGGAAGGCGGGTGCGCGTGCGGCGCCGTTCGCTACCGGCTCACATCCGAGCCGCTGTTCGTCCATTGCTGTCACTGTCTGAGCTGTCAGCGTCAGACCGGCAGCGCCTTCGTGATCAACCTCCTGATCGAGCGCGACCGGGTCGAGGTGGTCGGTGAGCCGGTGACGATCGACGTCGCGCGCGACAGCGGCGGCACGCAGAAGGTCTACCGTTGTCCGGACTGCCAGACGGCGGTCTTCAGCGAGTACACGTCTCCCGACATCTGGTTCGTCCGCGGCGGGACGCTCGACGAGCCGCGCGGCGTGCAGCCCGGCGTGCACATCTTCACGCGCTCGAAGGTGAGCTGGGTGACGCTGCCGGACGGCGTGCCGGCGGTCGAGGTCTACTACGACGTCGACGAGCTCTGGCCGCCCGAGAGCCTGCGGCGGATCGGACGATGATCTCGACACCGCTCGTCGCCGACGCGTGCATCCGCTGCGGCGTGCCGCTGCGCGCCGCGCCGGCGGGAATCGCCCCGGTGAGACGCGGCGCGCGCGTGATGGGACGCGCTCTGCCGACGCGCCATTACGGCAGCGTCGACGTCTTCCTCGAGGCGTTCGCGGCCGCCGGGCCGGGCGACGTGCTGGTCGTCGACAACGGCGGACGCGTGGACGAGTCGTGCGTCGGAGACCTGACCGTGCTCGAAGCCGAGTCGGCGGGAGTCGCGGCGCTCGTCATCTGGGGATTGCACCGCGACACGCCGGAGCTGCGCGAGATCGACGTGCCGGTCTTCTCGTACGGCACGAACCCGCTCGGCCCGGCGCGGCTGGACGCGCGCGACGACGCGCCGGTGCGGATCGGCGAGCAGGTGGTCACGCGCGACGACATCGTCGTCGCGGACGACGACGGCGTCGTGTTCGTCGCCGCCGACAGCATCGACGACGTGCTCGCGGTCGCGCGGCAGATCGGCGACGTCGAGCGTGCGCAGGCGGCGCGGATCAGGGCGGGGGAGACGCTCCGTGACCAGACCGCGTTCGACGAGTACCTCGCGCAGCGCGCAAGCGACCCGACTTACACGTTCCGCGCGCACCTCCGCCGCATCGGCGGCGCGATCGAAGAGTGACGGCTATTTCTCCGGCAAGGTGCGTGCGTAACCGACGCCGCGTGCAACCCACGCGGCAAGGTCGTCGCCGGCGTCGACGCGCAGCCAACCCGCCATCGCCCGTCCGCGCATGACCATCGTCTCGGCGCGCGTCGTTCGCACGAGCTCGTCCGACTCCGCAGGGTCGACGCGTACCAGCAATCCACCCTGGCCGCTCGCGGCGACGGCCATGTTGCCGCCGACGAGGAACGCGAGCCCACCGAACATCTTCTGCTCCACGGCGTCCTTCGGCACGAGGGCGCGGATCTGGGCGGCGAGCTCCTCGTCGTACGCCATCAGTCCAGCCTCCTCTGCAGCTCGGCGACGACTCGCTCGAGCTCGGCGACGCGGGCTTCGAGATCGGGCGAATCGACGACGGGCGACGACGGCTCCTCGCCGTCGCCGAGCAGGTGCTGCCAGCGATGTCGCGAGCCTTCCGCGACGAGCTCCCGCTCCGCCAGCTCGCGCAGGGCCTCGTCGACCTCGTCGTTCGACGCGAAGGCGTGCAGGCGCTCCGAGCGCGAGCGCAGCTCCGCAGCGGTCTGCGGCCCGCGCAGCATCAGCACCGCCAGCAGCGCGAGCTGCGGCGACGTCAGCTGCAGCGCGTCGTCGAGCAGGTGGCGGAATTTCGCCGCCCGCGAGCCCGGCCCCGAGGCGAGCCGCGTCCAGCCGCGGTCGCCGAGCGTCTCGAGCGCCCTGCGGATCGTCGCCTCGTCGTAGTCCGTGACCGGGTCGCGGCTCGTCGTCTGGTTCGCCGCGAGCCGCAGCGCGTTCAGCGAGAGCGGGTACTGGTCGGGCGTCGTTCGCTGCTTCTCGAGCAGGCAGCCGAGGACGCGAACCTCGACGGCATTGAGTGTCATCCTCGAACCGTGCCACACTGTCGACATGAAAGGTCAACAGAAGCCCAAAGCTCTCGCGAAGAAGGCCCCGCAGAAGTCGCTGAAGGAAAAGCGGGCAGCGAAGAAGTCCAAGAAGGGCTAGCTCGAGAGCTAACCCCCGCTGATCGCGGCGATCACGTCGAGGCGGGCGTTCGCGGGCACGGGCGTGGCGAGATCGCTGCGCTCCCCGTCGACGTAGACGTGGATGTGTTGCCGCAGCGACGGACCTTCCGCGCAGAGGCGGTCGCGGAGCCCCGGCCAGCGCCGGTCCAGCTCCGCGATCGCCTCGAGCACCGTCGGCGCCTCCACGT
>Ga0105240_10005138_pt1 | contig 19588 bp, 23 predicted proteins | sample KBSC54metaG_FD_80426 | JGI IMG/M metagenome (GOLD analysis project Ga0105240, IMG submission 80426) | Corn rhizosphere microbial communities from Kellogg Biological Station, Michigan, USA - KBS C5-4 metaG | ecosystem: Host-associated > Plants > Roots > Rhizosphere > Soil | place: Michigan, USA... | reverse complement strand
TTCCAGGTCGAACTGCAGGTCCGAGACCCGCTGCGCGTCGATCGGCTGCTTCGCCTGCACGGCGCGCAACATTGCGCGCAGGATATCCACCGATTTCAACAGCAGGTCGGAAAGCGCCACGCTCACCGCCATCGAGCCGCTTCGCAGCTCATCGAGCAGTGTCTCGAGGCTGTGAGTGAAGGAGGCGATCTCCGAGAATCCGAATGTCGCGCTCCCTCCTTTGATGGAGTGCGCCACCCGGAAGATGGTGTTGATCAGCTCGGGCTCCGGCGCGCCGACATCGAGCTTCAGAAGAGCCGCCTCCATGGCATCGAGAGCCTCGAAGCTCTCTTCGAAGAATGCATCGTGAAACTGTGTCAGATCGACTGTCATCAGCCGTCCTCACCTGGAAGCTGGAGCATGCCGCGTAAGCCGAGAAGGTCGGCCGCAGCATCCAAGGCAGGCGCCCGACCACGCCACTCGACCGCGCGTGCAGTCGCGCGCCGGTCGCGCACGAAGGCGGCAAGGAGTTGCAGGCCTGCGGTGTCGATGCGCTGCAGCGCGCGCACGTCCAGTGTGACCGCGGCCGCTTCATCGACGAGGCGCGCGAGACCGGCTTTGAGAGAGTCCGCCTCGGCGACCGTGCACTCCGCCGCCAGCGTGAGTGCTGCCGGCCGTGGCGCCTTGGCGCGCGCAGCGGCCGGACGTCGTTGTTTCGTGCCGCGCTTGAGAGATCGGCGGTCAGCGCGCTTGGTGACCAGCGTCTGCTGCTTGCGATTTTTCATAATCTGGTCGGGCGCGCGGGTTCGGAGCGTGACTGCCGGTACAGCGCCGGTATCGGCTCGTGTGAAGTGCCTCTTGAGGTGGGCGCTATGAAACTTGACGTAGTTCCGGGGTGTGCGGCCCATGCAGCCGCCGGACGAGCTCGGCTTCTGCGAGCGTCAGTCCGCAGCCGGACATGAGCTCCTCACGGCTCGCGCCGCCGCGCGCCAGGCGGATCGCGATCTGGTAGCCGGGGGAGGGCGCCTGGGCGGGAGCGGCTGCGGCGGGGCGGTCGAGGCGTGCGCCGAGCTGCGCAATCGCGGCTCTCGCGCCATCCACACGCGCCTCGAGCTCCGCGAGGCGCTGCAGGACGAGCTGCGTCTGCGACAGCACCTCGGAGGTCTGCCGGCGAGTCGCGCGGCGCCAGGCGGTGAAGCTGACTGCGGCAACGATGAAGGAGAAGACGAGGAACACCGCACGTCCCGCAATGAGCAGGAATTCGGCGGAAGGCAGAGTCATGCGCGACGGCTCCTGTGATGTAGGTCACATGACGCGCCGATCGTGTCGGAAATCCGGCGCGGGCCGCGCGTCAGGTGTTATCGTGCAGGAACCGTGCCACTGGCCGCGACCGCCTCGTTGTTGGGTAGGCCTGCGGGATCGGACGAAGCGCCGGGCGCGGTCGAGAGTATGACGACTGACACGCGGCGGTTAGCATTGCGTCCCTGGGACGTTGCGTTGCTGGCGACGGGATGTTGGTCGGCGAAACCGACGACCGCCAGACGGTCGCTCGCCAATCCGTGATCGGACAGTACGTGCACGACGCTGCCGGCGCGTGCGGCCGAGAGCTCCCAGTTGGAGTAGAACTGCATCGTGCGGATCGGCCTGTCGTCGGTGAAGCCTTCGACCCGGACCGGGTTGGGGAAATGCGCGAGCACGGCGGCGAGGCGTTGGATGATGTCCACGGCCTTCGGGGAAATCTGGGCGCTGCCGCTCGGGAAGAGAATGTCAGTGCGGATCTCGACCTCGATCCAGGATTGCTTGCGCCGCACCACCACGAGATTCTTCTTCACCAGGCCGGACATCGCCTTCGCCACATCGTCGGCTACGCGCGTCAACATGACTGCCGCCGCCTGAGCCTTCGCCGCCTGCTCGGCATCGGCCGGTTTCGCAGGTCCGCTGGCCGCCTTGACGCCGTTGTCGTTACCTGGGGGCGGCGCGAGGTCGTGGTAGGGAGCATTGGGAACCGGAGTGGAGACGGCGAGCGGCACCGGGGCGAGGAGCGCGCGCGGCTGGCCCTTGAGAATGGCCTGTTGCACGATGCTCACTTTGATGTCGGCGCCGGAGCCGGCGCGTTTCTGACCGACCTGGATCGGCTCGAGGGTCCGGGGCTCGCCACGAAATGCGGCGTAGAGAGAGTCGGAAAGGACGCGGTACTTGCCGGCGTTGACCGAGGAGATCGAGTACATCACCACGAAGAAGGCGAGCAGCAATGTCAGCAGGTCGCCATAGGGGATCGCCCAGCGCTCGTGGTTCTCGTGTTCCTCCTCGTGTCTTCGCTTGCGGCGCACGGCGGGCTCCTAGTGGAGGTATCCCTGGAGCTTCGCTTCGATGGCGCGCGGATTCTCACCCTGCGCGATCGACATCATGCCGTCGATGATCATCTCGCGGATCTGGGTCTGGCGGTGAATGATGCCTTTGAGCTTGGCGGCCACCGGGAGGAAAAAGAGGTTGGCGAGGCTGATGCCGTAGATCGTGGCGGTGAACGCCGAGGCGATCCCGGCTCCGAGCTTGGCCGGATCCGTGAGGTTCTGCAGCACCGCCATGAGGCCGAGCACCGCCCCGATGATGCCGAGCGTCGGCGAGTAGATGCCGGCGCCTTCGAACATCTTCGCCGCCGTGATGTCGGCGTGCTCGCGCATGCTCAGCTCCACGTACATCGCGTTGCTGATGGCTTCGGGCTCGCTGCCATCGACCACCAGCTGCAGCGCCTTCTGCACGAACTGATCCGACTCGCGTGCGATCAGCGGCTCGAGGCCGAGCAGCCCCTGTTTGCGCGCGGTATTGCTCCACTCGACGATCTTCGTGATGATGTGACGACCATCGCGTGACGGCGGCCGCACGATCCAGGGAAAGATCCTGAGCGCATGCTTCATCACCGGGAACGGCGTCTGGATGCAGGTCGCGGCGATCGTGCCGACGCCCACCACCATGAACGCCTCGAGGGAGATGAGCGCCATGAGGCCGGCGCCGCGCAGCACTGCGCCGAGCAGTACGGCGTTGGCTGCGAGCACCAGTCCGATGATGCTCAGGATATCCATCGTATGCCTTACATGCCCAGGCCCGACAGAAGCTCATCGACATCTGTCTGGCCTGCGGCGACGTCTCCTCGTGTGACACCCGGCACCACCGGTCCCTGGCCCTGGTCCGGGCTCTCGCCCAGCGTGGTGTGCTCGACGACATCTCCGGAGAGCTCGGTGAGGCTGGCGAGCGCTTCCTCCAGCTCCCCGACCAGCTTGATGACACTGCGGATGATCTGGCCCGTGAGGTCCTGGTAGCCCTGCGCGAGCAGCACATCGGCGAGATTCTTGCGGATCTGGTCGGAGTCGGTGCGCGCGGCGGGCAGGAAGGCTTCGACTGCCCGAACCAGCGGCAGGAAGGCATCGATGGAGCGCACTGCGCTCTCGAAGCCGGAGCCGCCCGACGGACGCTCCCGGTAGGTCTTCAGTGAGTCGATGAGGGCGCCTGCCTCGCGCGCGGTGCGCTCCGCCAGCGGCCCTGACTGCTCGACGAGATCGAGCGTCTTGTGCGCCGCCTCGTCGGTCATCTTGATGACGTGCGTGAGGCGGGTTCGCGCGTCCGGAATCTCGTTCTCCGCGAGATCGGCGAGGCGTGATTCGATGCTGAAGCGCTCGAGCGCCTTCTGCAGGTCGCCTGTGAGCCGGCGGATCTCGGTGACCGTCTGCGGCTCGCGCATGCGCACGATGTGGTCGACGGCAGCGAAGAACCCGGCCTCGTCATTGGCACGCAGCGCCTCCGAAAGGGCGTCGACGCACGAGCCGTACTCCAACTTCATGACCTGGAAATTCGACATCATGGTCTCACTTTCCCCCGCCGAGGATCTTGTCGAGCTTCTCTTTCAGCGTCTCGGCGGTGAAGGGCTTGATCACATAGCCGTTCACGCCCGCCTGCGCCGCCTCGATGATCTGCTCGCGCTTGGCTTCCGCGGTCAGCATGAGAACCGGCATCTTGGCGAGCTTGGCATCGGCGCGCACCGCCTTGATGAGGTCGAGGCCGGGCATGCCGGGCATGTTCCAGTCGGTAATGAGGAAGTCGAAACCGCCCGCCTGCAACATCGGCAGCGCCGTCTTGCCGTCGTCCGCCTCGGCGACGTTCGGATAGCCGAGATCGTGCAGGAGGTTCTTGATGATGCGTCGCATGGTCGAGAAGTCATCGACCACCAGGAATTTCAGATCTTTGCTCACTGCCTGCCTCGTCTCGTTGCACTCGTGGCGGCCGCACCGTCACGCCAGTCCGCCAGCCGCGCCTTGAGCCGCACGAGCGCCTGCCCGTGGAGCTGACAGGCGCGCGACTCAGTCACCTTCAGCACCGCGCCGATCTCCTTGAGGTTCAGTCCCTCGCTGTAGTAAAGGGACATCACCAGCTTCTCCCGCTCCGGCAGCCCCTCGATCGCCTGTGCGAGCGCGCCCCGGAACCCTTCCTCCGCGGTCTCCCGGAAAGGATCCGCCGCGCCTTCGGCGGTTGCCGCCGTCGTGTCATCGAGCGCCGCCAGGCGGCAGCTCGCCGCGTCCTGCACGATGGAGTGATACTCCTCGAGCGGCACTCCCATGCGCTCGGCGATCTCCGTATCGCGCGCATCCCGTCCCGTGCTTCTCTCGATCTCCTGCACCACCGCCGCCACCGCGCGTGCCTTGCGGTGTACCGACCGCGGCGCCCAGTCGAGCTTGCGCAGCGCATCGATCATGGCGCCGCGAATGCGGATGCCGGCGTAGGTCTCGAAGCTGGCCCCGCGGTTGGGCGCGTAGTTCGACGCCGCCTCCAGCAACCCCAGCATCCCGGCCTGCATCAGATCATCGACCTCCACCGAGGGCGGCAGCCGGCCGACCAGGTGATAGGCGATCCGCTTCACCAGCTCCGCGTGCCGGGTCACCAGCTCGCTGGCCTCGCCCACGGCGCGGCCCGCACCGTATGCGCTCGCCGCGTTCATGGCACTACTTCCAGCCGCACCGTATTCCGTCGGACCAGCCGCTCCACGAAGAACTCAATGTTCCCGCGGGGACCGGGCGGCACTGGCCATGTATCGGCCGTGATAGCCAGTTTCTTGAACGCCCGGGCTGCGGGGCTCGCCGGATAGGCCTCGAGCACCGGGCGCTGCTCGCGCACCGAGCGGCGCAGGTACTCGTCCTCCGGTATCTCGCCTGCGAATTCGAGCACAACATCGAGGAAGCGCGCCGTGACGCGCTCGAAGCGGCGGAAAAGCTCCGCGCCGCCGCCCGGGGAGCGAATGCGGTTTGCCAGCACCCGAAAGCGTCCGACTCCGTGATTGCGACTCAGGACCTTGACGAGCGCGTACGCGTCGGTTAGCGAGGCCGGCTCGTCGCAGATCACGATGAGGACGTGTTGCGCGGCCTGAGAAAACTGCAGGACCCCCGGGGAGATCCCGGCCGCGGTATCCACGATGAGCACATCCAGCCGTGCCGCTAGCGAGCTGAAGGCGCGGACCACCCCCAGATGCTCTGCGGCACCCATGCTCGCCAGATCCGCGGCGCCGGACGCTGCGGGCACGACCTGAAATCCCTGGGGGGCCTCGACGATCACCTCATCCAGCGTGCGCTCCCCGGAGATCACGTGCGCGAGCGTGTAGCGCGGCGAGAGGCCTAGAAAGACATCGGCATTGGCGAGGCCCAGATCGCCATCGAGCAGCACCACGCGCCGGCTGGCAGCGGCAAGCGCCGTGGCCAGATTGACCGACACGCTCGTTTTGCCGACGCCCCCCTTGCCGCCGGTGACGGCGATCACCTGCACGGGCTGCCCGAGGGACTGCAGCTTGGAGTTGTTGATGAGGCTCAACTCAGGTACCGGCATGTGACAGCCTTCCGAATCGTCGGCGCAGCAGATCTTCGTCAGCGGCCGCGCCGCTCGCCTTGGCGAGCCGCACGGCATGGGATACGAGCTCGAGCGCCCGCGCGGGCCTCAAGTCCTCCGGCACGCGCTGCCCATCGCTCGTGTAGGAAAGCGGCAGCCGTGCGCGGATCAGCACCGAGAGTGCACCGCCGAGGCTAGCCGCCTCATCGAGCTTGGTGAGCACGCATGAGGCCGGGTTGAGGGGGCGGAAGCGTTGCACCGCTTCCTCGAGGGCGCCGGCCTGAGTGCTCGCCGCGAGCACCAGCGCGATCTCCATCTTCGAGGCGCAGTTGGCAAGCACCGTGAGCCGCGAGGCGAGCTGCGCATCGCGCACGCTCGAGCCCGGCGTGTCGACGAGCACCAGGCGGTGGTGCCCGAGGCGCGAGATCAGATCCGGCAGAGCCTCGAAACGGTCGGGCACGTGTACCGGTACGCCGAGCAGCTGCCCGAGCGCCTGCATCTGGTCCTGCGCCCCGATACGGACGGTGTCGGAAGCGACCAATGCGAGGTCGTTCGGCCCGTGTCGCAGCATCCAACGCACTGCCAGTTTCGCGAGCATCGTGGTCTTGCCGACACCCGTGGCTCCTACGAAGGCAACCCGCCCGCCGGTATCCAGCCAGCGATCGCCGGTCACGAGAAGATATTGCGACAGTCCCGCGATCGCGAACCGGCGGCCCTGTGTCAGGTCGATGCCCTCGTCGAGCTGGCCGACGAGGTGGTCGGCAAGGTCCTGGGCGATGCCGATCTCGGTCAGCTCGCGCAGCAGCTCGGTATGTACCGGCGCGCGGCGCGTGCGGTCGTTCCAGGCGAGCTGTGCGAGTTGGGTCTCGAGCATGCGCCGCAGCGACTTGAGCTCGTTTCCCATCGCGTCCTCGACTGACGCCATAGCGGACCTTGGCGCGTCCTCGTAGAGCCGAGGGATTACCACGGACGCTGGAGCCTGCTCTTCAGGCTTGGCTGCGGCGACGGATGCTGTTGCCTGCTCGTGAAGATTAGGTGCGGTGACAGACGCAGTAGCCTGATCGATGCGTGAGGCATCGAAATCCACGGCGGCGGTGACTTCGACCCCATGCGGGATGCGGCGCGATGCAAGGATGACGGCTTCTTCGCCGAGCTGTTCGCGGATTGCGCGCAAGGCCTGGCGCATGTCAGGAGCCGTATGCCGTACGATCTTCATCGGATTTTCCCGCGGTTAAAACGTGTTAACATACTCTTGCCGGTCTGATTGGCGCTTACGCCGCCGGCACTGACAATTCGAGTCTCGAGCGGCGCACCTGTTGCCGGTGCGTGCGACGGCGCGGAGGCCATACGCCCTTCCAGGCAGGTGGCTTCGAGCGAACGTCGGATAAGGGCCCATTCAGTGGGCTCCGGTTGGAATGCCAATCGCAAGATCCTTGGAGTCTTCGCTTTCATGTGCGAGAAGGCATTACGTTTACCTGCCGACCGCGGTGACGACGCGGACCTTGCGGTTATCGGGAATCTCGTTCCAGGCGAGGACGTGCAGACTCGGCATCGCCGCGCGCAGAAAGCGCGCCATCTGCGCGCGCAGCGGCGGAGGCACGAGGAGCACCGGCAGCTCGCCCGAGGCCTCCTGGCGGCGCGAGGCTTCGGCGACACGTTGTTGCAGCCGCTCCGCGAGCCCCGGCTCGAGGCCCGGGCTCGTGGAGTTGGCGGTGAGTGAGCCGGAGAGCAACCGCTCGAGCTCCGGCTCGAAGGTGATGACGGGCAGATCCGCAGCGATGCCGGCGATGTCCTGCACGATCTGCCGCCCGAGGGCGACACGAACGTGACCGAGCAGCACCGCGGGCTCCGTCGAGCGCGGCGCATGCTCGGCCAGCGTCTCGATGATGGTGCGGATGTTGCGAATGGGAATGCGCTCTGCGAGCAGACTCTGCAGCACCCGCACCACGGCGGAAAGCGGCAGCACGCGCGGTACCAGATCCTCCACCAGTTTCGGCGCGGTCTTGGAGAGCCCATTGAGCAGCTGCTGAACTTCCTCGTGACCGAGGATCTCGTTGGCATGCGACTGGATGACGAAGGAAAGATGAGTGGCGATGACGGTGCTGGGGTCCACCACCGTGTAGCCGAGCGCCTGCGCGTGATCGCGAGTCGCGGCATCGATCCACACAGCCTCCATGCCGAAGGCCGGGTCGCGGGTCGCGATGCCCTGCAGCGGTCCGAAGACGCGCCCGGCGTTGATCGCGAGCTCTTTGTCGGGATAGATGACACTTTCGCCGACCGGCACGCCGCTCAGGTTGATGCGGTAGACGTTGGGAGCGAGGTCGAGGTTGTCGCGGATGTGCACGGGGGGAACCAGGAAGCCGAGGTCCTGCGAGAGCTTGCGCCGCACGCCGCGCACCCTCCCGAGCAGATCGCCGCCGTTCTGACGCTTGTCGACCAGAGGCACGAGACGGTAGCCCACCTCGAGGCCGACGAGATCGACCGGCCGCACGTCCTCCCAGGTGAGCTCGCGGCTCTCGGGTGCCGGCGGCGCGGGTTTCGGCGCGGCAGTGACCGCCGCCGCAGCCGCACGGCGCCTGTTGATGAAGTATGCGACCGAGCCGCAGACCACGGCGATGAGGAGGAATGCGGCGTTCGGCATCCCGGGGATGAGCCCCATCACGCCGAGCAGGCCCGCGGCCACGCCGAGCGCCTTGGGGTTGCCGAAGAGCTGCCGGCGCAGCTCTCCGCCCATGTCCTGTGGCCGCGACATGCGGGTCACGATGAGCGCCACGGCGGTTGAGAGCAGGAGCGCCGGAATCTGCGCCACCAGGCCATCGCCGATGGTGAGCAGCGTGTAGGTGTGGATCGCGTCCATCACCGCCATCCCGTGGCCGACCGTGCCGATCGCGAGCCCACCGATGATGTTGATGAGGAGAATCAGGATGCCCGCAATGGCATCGCCGCGGACGAACTTGCTCGAGCCGTCCATCGAGCCGTAGAAGTCGGCCTCGGCGCGGACTTCGGAGCGGCGGGTGCGCGCCTCGTCCTGGGTGATGAGACCGGCATTGAGATCGGCATCGATCGCCATCTGCTTGCCGGGCATCGCATCCAAGGTGAAGCGGGCGCTGACCTCTGAGATGCGCCCCGAGCCCTTGGTGACCACGACGAAGTTGATGATCGTGAGGATGATGAACACCACTACGCCGACGGCAAAGTTGCCGCCCACCACGAACTCGCCGAAAGACTGGATGACGTGACCGGCCGCCTGCGGGCCGCTGTACCCGTGCAGCAGCACGACACGCGTCGACGCAACATTGAGCGCCAGGCGCACCAGCGTGGCGAGGAGGAGAACGGTCGGGAAGACGCCGAACTCGATCGGCCGCGCCACGTAGAACACCGCCATCACGATCACGATTGAGAGCGCGATGTTGAAGGTGAAGAGCACATCGAGTGCCAGCGGCGGCAACGGCAGGATCACCATGGCCAGCACGCCGAGCACGCCCGCCGGCACGCCGATTCCGGCACGCACCAGGTCCCGCCAGGTCGGCATGTTGGGGCTGGATGTGGTGGTGGCGCTCATGGATCAATGACGGACGGCATCGATGCCCGGATCGATGGCAGGAGGCTCCGGCTGCCGGGCACCGGAGGTGCGCGCCGCCTTGACCTGGTAGATGTAGGTGAGGACCTGCGCGACGGCCACATACAGCGTCGCCGGCACCTCGCTGCCGATCTCGACGCTGTGATGGAGTGCCCGCGCGAGAGGCGGCGCCTCGAAGATCGGAACTGAGTGCTCGGTCGCGATCTCGCGGATGCGGGCGGCGACCAGGTCGGTGCCCTTGGCGACGACGAGCGGCGCACGCATGCGGCTCTCGTCATAGCGCAGGGCAACGGCAAAGTGCGTCGGGTTGACGACGACGACGTCCGCCTTGGGCACCTCGTGCATCATCCGGCGGCGCGCGTACTCGCGCTGGGTCCGGCGGATACGGCACCTGACTTCGGGCGCGCCTTCACTTTCCTTGAATTCCTGGCGGATCTCGTCCCGGGTCATTTTCAGCTTGTCGGTGTACTGCCAGAGCTGAAAGGGCACATCGATTGCCGCAATGATGACGAGGCCGCCCGAGACGGCGAGCAGAGCGTCCGAAGCGAGGTTCGCCGACTGCGCGATCGCCACCGGAAGAGGCGCGGCGCCGAGTGCGAGAAGGTGCGGCGATTGTTTGCGCAATACGACCACCGCGATGGTGGCGACGATCAGGAACTTGCCGAACGCCTTGCCGAGCTCGACTGCGCCGCGGGCGGAGAAGAAGCGGCCGAATCCGGCGATGGGATCGAGCCGCGTGAAATCCGGCGCGAGCGCACCAAAGCTGAGATTCCAGCCGCCGAGTGCGAGCGGCGCGACCAGCGCCGCCACCAGCGTGAGACCGAGCACCGGCGCGCACGCCACCAGGCCACGCAGCATCTCTGCAGAGGCGGCGGAGAGCGCAAGTCCTGGATCGACCGCCTCGCTGGGGCTGATGCTCAGCGCCGACTTCATGATGTCGAAGAGGGCCGCGCCGATGGAGCCGCCGAGGAAATGCAGGCCGCCGGCCGTGACCAGCAGCACCGCCGCGGCGTTGAGCTCCACGGACCGGGGAACCTGACCTTCCTCCCGCGCCTTCTCCAGGCGCTTGGCTGTCGGTCGTTCTGTGCGTTCCTGATCGTTCTCGGCCACGGTGTCAGGCTCCGCTCAGGTGGCGCAGGAAATCGAGCGCGCCGGCAAGGAGGCGGATGAAGCTCGCCTCGAGCGCGGGCAGAGTCGTGATGAGGACCAGCAGCCCGAAGACGAGCGAGACCGGCAGTCCCACGGAGAAAATGTTGAGCGTCGGGGCGGCACGGCTCACCACGCCGAAGGCGAGGTTGGCGATGAGGAGCGCCGTTACCCCGGGGAGCGCCACGGCGAGTGCGCCGGAGAAGAGCTCCGAGCCCCAGTTGACCACCGACCAGAGACCGTCGGCGCCCAGGCCGGTAGTGCCGATGGGCAGGGTGTGGAACCCGTCGACGAGGGTGCGGATGAGCGCGAGATGCCCGTCCAACACGAGGAAGATCAGCGTGACGAGGATGGAGTAGAGCGTGCCCACCGTGGGGGTGCTGGCGCCGTTCTGCGGATCGAGGTTGAACGCGAGCGAGAGGCCCATGCTGTTGGACAGGAGCTCACCGCCCAGGGACACGGCGTCGAAGAGGATCTGCAGCGAGAACCCGAGGGCGGCGCCGATGATCACCTGCTGCACGGTGATGACCACGCCGGCGGCGGAGAGCGGAGTCACGTCGGGCACCGTGACGAGCGGTGCGACGAGCAGCGCCACGGCGCCCGCCAGAACGATGCGCATGCGCACCGGCACTGCAGTGGCGCCGAATGCGGGCGCGATCATGAAGCAGGAGCCGATGCGCACGAACGGCCAGAAGAGTCCGGTGACCCAGCCGTTCAATTGATTTGCAGTGACTGTGATCATGGCGTCCGGCGGGATCTCAGTTGATGAGCCCCGGAATGCTCACGATGAGCTCGTGCGTATAGCCGACCAGCGTCTTCAGCATCCAGGGGCCGGCGACGCTCAAGGTGAGCGCGATCGCGAGCAGCTTCGGGATGAAGGAGAGCGTCATCTCGTTGATCGAGGTGGCGGCCTGGAACGCGCCGATGACGACGCCGGTGACGAGTGCCGCGAGCAGGAGCGGTGCAGCCAGGGCGAGCGCAATTTCGAGCGCGCGGCTGCCGATGGTCATGATGGTATCGGGTGTCACGATGCGCCTTGGGCTCAGTGATAGAAGCTCTGGGCGAGGGTGCCCATGACGAGCGCCCAGCCATCCACGAGCACGAAGAGCATGAGCTTGAAGGGCAGGGAGATGAGCACGGGCGAGACCATCATCATGCCCATGGACATCAGCACGCTCGCCACCACGAGATCGATGATCACGAACGGAATGAAGAGGAGGAATCCGATGAGGAATGCGGTCTTGAGCTCGCTCGTCACGAACGCCGGAACGAGTACGCTGAGCGGGACGTCGAGCGGCGTTGCGTAGCCCTTGCCGCCGGCGATGTGCACGAAAGTGGCGATGTCGCTCTCGCGGGTCTGATGGAGCATGAACTCCTTCAGCGGCGCCTCGGCCCGGGTGAGCGCCGTCGGGCCGTCGATGCTGCCGGCCGCATAGGGCTGATAGGCCACCTGCTCGATCTGGTTGATCACCGGCGACATGACGAAGAAGGTCAGGAAGAGCGCGAGCCCGAGCAACACCTGGTTGGGTGGGGTCTGGCCGGCGCCGAGCGCCTGGCGGAGGATTCCGAGCACGATCACGATGCGGGTGAAGGCCGTCATCATGAGGAGAATGGCGGGCAACAGGGTCAGCGCCGTCATCAGCGCGAGGACCTGCAGCGTCAGGGTGTAGGTTTGGCCGCCGCCAGCGCCGGTCTGGACGCTGAAGGCGGGGATGCCGGGGGCCGCGGCCGAGGCTACCGCGGGAGCGAGCAGCAGCACCACGAGGGGCAGGGCGGTGCGCAAGGCCTTCACTTGCCGAGACTCCTCTTGAGGAGGGCACGGAAGGAGCTCGCGTCGGGGATGGAAGGTGTCGGGACTTTCGTGACTTCAACGGGCTCGCGCAACACGTGCAGAGCGCTCACACGGCCGGGTGCGACGCCGATCAGGATCTGCTCGGTGCCTACTTTGAGGAGCACGGCGCGCTCTTTGGGGCCGAGGGGAACGTCGGCCAGGACGTCGATGGCGTTGCCGACACGGTTGCCGATGCCGCGAACACGGCGTGCGAGCCACGCGACCGCGAAGATCGCCGCGAGTACGACGAGCAGCGCGAGCGTAACGGAAGCGAGACCGCCCGCGCCCACGGGTGCCGCGGTAGTGGCAGCATGCGGAGCGGCGAAGAGCGGGCTCATTTCAGCTTGCGCAGGCGCTCTGCAGGACTGATGACATCGGTCAGGCGGATGCCGAACCGCTCGTTGACGACGACCACCTCGCCGTGGGCCACCAATGTTCCGTTGACGAAGACGTCCAACGGCTCGCCGGCGGCGCGCTCGAGCTCGACTACCGAGCCCTGGTTGAGTTGCAGGAGGTTGCGGATCGGGATGCGTGTGCGGCCGACCTCCATGGAAAGTGTCACGGGGACGTCGAGGATGACTTCGAGGTTGACGTCACGGTTGGCTCCCGGCGCACCGTCTTCGGTGAGCTCGTGGAGCTCGGCGGGGCGTGCCTCGGCAGGATTGGCAGACATGGGGACCTCGGTTGCTCGCGTCGTTTGCTTGAGTTACTTGCCGGGAACGGCTGCGGATTCGGACCTGCCGCGGCGGATGCGTTCCTGGACCTTCACGGCCTGGCGGCCGCGTGAGATGCCGAGGCCGCCGCGGAACACCGGAACGTCCTCGGCGACGACCGTCACCTTGCCGCTGAAGTCGCAGGGGATCACGTCCCCGGCCTTGAGATTCAGGAGGTCTGCGAGCGTCACCGAGGAGCGGCCGAGAATCGTGGTCAGCTCGATTTCGGCATCCTCCATTTCCTCGCGCAGACAGTTCAACCAGCGCTCGTCCTTCTCGACGCGGTCGCTGGCCACGCCGGCATCGAGCACTTCGCGCATCGGCTCGATCATGGAGTAGGGCATGGTCACGTGGAGGTTGCCGCCCGCGCCGTCGAGCTCGATGTGAAAGGTCGTGACGACCACGATCTCGGATGGCGAGACGATGTTGGCAAAGTGAGGATTGATCTCGGAGTTGAGGTACTCGAGCTCGATCGGGGCGACGTGCGACCACGCCTCGCGCAGGTCCGCGAATACGCTGCGCAGCACGATATGAATGATGCGCTGCTCGGTTGCCGTGAACTCGCGCCCTTCGATCTTGGCGTGCCGGCCCGTGCCGCCGAAGAAGTTGTCGACTACCGCGAACACCATCTTGGGGTCGAGCACGATGAGCGCGGTGCCGCGGAATGGGTTGATCTTGACCAGGTTCAGGCTGGTCGGTACGTGCAGCGTGTGCACGTATTCGCTGAATTTCTTGATCTCGACCGCACCGACCGCGATCTCCGGCGAGCGACGCAGCAGGTTGTAGAGGCTCACGCGATAGAGGCGGGCGAAGCGCTCGTTGATCATCTCGAGCGTCGGCATCCTGCCGCGCACGATCCGCGACTGGCTGTTGAAATCGTACGACCTGGCCTCGCCGGGTACAGGCGGTGCCTCGGTGCTCACCGCGCCCGTATCGACGCCGTGGATCAGGGCATCGATCTCGGCCTGATCGAGGATCTTCTCTTGGCTCATGGATGTCGGCGGCGCTGTTGGCTTACTGCATCACGAAGCTGGTGAAATACACGGCTTCGACCAGCTTGGGATCGCCGCCCGCCTGCACGAGATCCTTGCGGATGGCGGTGAGCGCGTCGGCGCGCAGCTGCTCCTTGCCGGCGGGCGTGGAGATCACGGCGTACTTCTGGTTGGCGAGGAGGATCAGCAGGTCGTTGCGCAGCACCGGATCATTGGCCTTCAGGAGGTCCAGGGTCTTCGGGTCGCGCGACATCACCTCGACCGAGACCTGCAGGAAGCGCACGAGCTGATCGGCCTGGAAGTTGACGACGAACGGCGGATCGAGCGCCAGATAGAGCGGGGGGCTGAGCGGCTTGTGTGCCTCGGCAGCCTTGGAATGGCTCGCCCCAGAGTGGCCGCGCATCAGGAAGAGCGTGGCGCCGAGTCCGACGATGAGCACCGCCGTGCCGATGCCGATGATCAGCCAGGGAATGCGGCGCTTGCCCGCCGCCGCGGGTGCCTCGGCACCGGCCGGGGCTGTCGGCGGGTTGAGGACGTGTACGTCGGCCATCGCTCTGTCGTCTCCTGCACGCGGCAAGTTGGTTTGTGCACCGTGAGGTGCAACGCCCATGCCACGGGAGTCGAAACGTGCCTAAGCGGCTGAGCGATAAGGGTTTTGTGGCAGTTCCCGGAGTGTGAGACGCGTCGCAGTCGAAGGGGGGCGACGGTTTATTGACTCAATCGCCTGGAGCGATATGAAACGACATGCGGCAGACGTGTCGGCCCCCGTGGGAGTGGGGGCGAGGTCCAGGACGGGCCGAGTCCTCACGCGTAGGTGTCGAGGAGATTCAGTCCCGCGATCGAGATTTGGCCGGCGGAGCCATCGGAGTTGACCGCAGAGATGCCGGCGACCGGCGCGGCCATCCGCGAGGACTGCGGCCGGCCCTGGCCGCGGGGCGGCTCCCGCGAGACGCCCGTGTCCGTGAGACTCAGACCCTGGCTCGCGAAGAGCTGACGCAGCTGCGGCAGCGATTGCTGCAGCGCCGTGCGGGTATCCGCCTGTGCGGCGCCGAACCAGACGCTCGCCTGGCCGTCGTGCACGGAAATGGTGACCTGCAGCGGGCCGAGATGCTCCGGCGAGAGCTGCAAGGAGGCCGACTGGATACCCTGGTGCGCCATCCATGTGACTTTGGCGCCGAGCTCATCCGTCCACGCGCTCGAGCCGACGGGTGAGCTCAGAGCCATCGTCGAGCTATCGGATGCTCGTGCCGATCCGACATGGGGCGGCGCGATCAACTGGGCCGCCGTGAGTGCGGCGGTGGCGGCGACCGCCGTCGGTGCAGCTGTCGGGGCGGTCGACGGGCCATCATTCGAGGCGGCAGTGGACGGGCTGGCTTTCGGGTCCGCCGCGAGATTCTCCGTGAGCAGAGAGCCCAGCAAAGCGCCGCTGCCGGCGTCATTGCCGCCGTTGCCGAGGGCAGCAATGGTCGCACCGGGGAGGCCATTTGATGACGAGCCGTCTCCTGCAGATGCAGATGGAGGTGCAGACGCCGAAGCGGCAGTGGGCGCGGCGGCAGGTGGCCCGCCGACCAGTGCGCCGGCCAGCGCGGCAGCGAGCGCACTCTCGAGGGGTGTCAGCGCGCTCGACACGGGATCCGAAGCGCCATGCTTTGCGGCGGGCTCGCTCGGTTCGCCCGCGTCGGAGGCCGCACTCGCTTTTGCAGCCGCGGTGTTGGCCGGCACGGCGCCGGCTGACGGCGTTGCGGCTAGTGACTGAGCGAGGGCCGCGGAGAAATCGTCAGTCGCGGCGGCAGCTGCGGTCGTCTTCGTGGCGGACGCTGACGTGGCCGTGGAAGCTCGCGCCGTCCGCCCGCCGGTGCGTGAATTTTCGGTGGGCTTGGAGTGGGTGGAGCGGGGCTTGGCTGGCGACCTGGAGCTCGACGAATCCGAGCTGCCGTGGGCGGGCCGGTCAGTCTTGGAGGATCCCCGGGCGGATGGCAGCGAGGTCTTCGGCGTCGAGGACTTTTCCCCCGCGGGATCGCTCCTGTGGCCGGCAGCATTCGAAGCCGCCGGCGGCGCGCTCGCAGCGGGCGGGCTCGCGGTGGCCGCGGGCGCATTGGATGGCGCCGCGGCGGGAACCGGCAAGGGGCTCAACGTGAGCATCGAGTCAGCGGCCATGGGCGAGTGTCCTGCGAGACCAGAGTTGCTGTGAGCGCTCGTCGGTTTCCTTCTGCTCGGTCTTTTCCGATTCCAGCCGCTCCTCGGCCTGCCAGTGGGTCGCGAGATTGCCGACCGCCGTTGCGCGGCGGGCTGCATTGCGCCAGATCTCGAGCTCGGCGTCCCGCTGCAGCCGGCCCTGCGTGAGGATCTGGGCCTGATGCCGCAGCGCCTCATCGAGTCGGCCGAGGAACACCTGATACTCTCGCACGCCCGCGCCGTTCAAGCCGGACTCGGCGCGGCGCGTGTAGTCGCGCAGGTACGCGGCGCGGTATGCCTCGAGCTCGTCGAGCTTCGTTTGCGCTGCGCGCACGTTGCGCTCGCATTCCGCGAGTGCTTCGGCCTTGCGGCGCTCGTGTGTCTCGACGACACGTCGGACCATGCCGATCCGTTCAGTCTTTTTCATTTGGCTTGTTGCTCGGAGAGAACTTCATTGAGCGCCGTGAGACTCGCAGAGAGGTTGACCCGCTCGCGCATGTCCTGCTGCAGGAAGCGCTGGATGCGCGGCCAGAGCGCGAGCGCCTGGTCGACGCGCGGGTCGCTGCCCCGCTGATAGGCGCCGATGGCGATGAGGTCGCGATGCTGCTGGTATGTCGACAGTATCTGGCGGAACTGCCTCGCCGCAGCGAGATGCCCGTTCGAGGTGATCTCGTGCATCGCACGGCTCACCGAGGCTTCCACGTCGATGGCCGGATAGTGACCGCCTTCGGCAATCCTGCGCGAGAGCACGATGTGTCCGTCGAGGATGGCGCGGGCGGCGTCGGCGATAGGATCGTTCTGGTCGTCGCCTTCGGTGAGTACGGTGTAGAACGCCGTGATGGAGCCGGATCCGCTGGCGCCGTTGCCCGCTCTCTCCACGAGCTGCGGCAGGCGCGCGAACACCGAGGGGGGATAGCCCTTGGTGGCCGGCGCCTCGCCGATGGCGAGCGCGATCTCGCGCTGTGCCTGAGCGAAGCGGGTCAGAGAATCCATCAACAGCAGTACGCTGGCGCCCTGATCGCGGAAGTATTCCGCCACCGCGGTGGCGAGCCAGGCTCCATGCAGCCGCATGAGCGGCGGGTGATCCGCGGGCGTAGCAACGACCACGGCGCGGGATCGATCCTGCGGACCCAGGATGCGCTCCACGAACTCTTTCACTTCGCGGCCGCGCTCACCGATCAGCCCGACGACGATCACGTCCGCAGCGGTGTAGCGGGCCATCATGCCGAGGAGCACGCTCTTGCCGACGCCGCTGCCTGCGAAGAGGCCCACGCGCTGGCCGCGGCCGATCGTCAGGAGCGAGTTGATCGATCGGATGCCGACATCGAGCGGCTCGCTGATGGGATGGCGTGACAGCGGATTGATGGGCCGCCCCGTGAGTCGCGCGGATGCGGCGCAGGTGAGGGGACCGAGACCATCGAGTGGTTGCGCTGCGCCATCGACGATGCGTCCGAGGAGCTCCGGCCCCACGCCGACGGTGCCCGCGCGCTGGCGGGGGATGACGCGTGCGTTCGGCCCGAGGCCATGCGCATCGCCGGAAGGCATGAGATAGAGGCGATCACCCGCAAAGCCGACGACCTCCGTCGGGGTCCGCGAGCCATCGCCGGCGATGACATCACAGTGGTCGCCGACCGAGGCCTGGCAACCAGCGGCCTCGAGCGTGAGTCCCACCATTCTGGTCAGAGAGCCTTCGACGGGCGGCGGCTCTGTTTCCTCGACTGCACGGAGTCGGCGCCGCAGGTCTTCGCGCCAAAGCGCGCCACGCGCCAACTCGAGGGCCGCGCTCATGGCGTCTCTCTCGTTGCGGTCCGCTCATCGCCGAGAGTGCTCGCCGCAACGGCGGCGATGCGGCTCTCGAGCCTTGCATCGATGCGCGAGGACTGACTGTGTACGACACAGCCGCCGCGCGACAACGTGGGGTCTTCCACGAGGGTCCACGCTCGCTCGTTCGCCGGCGCTGTCAGATGCTCGCGCACCGTCGCGGCGTCCTCGGGATGCAGATGGACCCGCACTTCGCGGGCCGCCGCCGGAAGCAGGGCGAGCGCCTCGCGCAGAATGGCGATCACCTGTGCCGGTTCGATGCGCAGCTCCCGTCGCGCGAGCTGCTTGCCGACGGCCAGCGCAAGCTGCGCCAGCTCATTTTCCATCTCGCCATCGAGCTGCTCGAGCGGCCGGGCGAGGAGATGCAGCGCCGCATCGATGCGTTTCACACGCTCTTCGAGCGCCGCCAACTGCTTGCCCGTTTCCGCGTGCGCCCGGGCAATGCCCGCCTCGTAGCCGCGCGTCTCCGCCTCCTTGAGTGCGCGCCGTACCGATTCCTCGCTGGCACCGGCGCGACGGTCTTCGAGAGAGCGTCCGATGATGGGTCCCTCGACCTCAGGCAGTCGCCAGCGCTCGATGCTCGTGGGTGCCGGTGTGCGGCGCGGATCAGACATATTCCTCGCCCTTGCCGGCGAGCGCGATGGTGCCGGACTCGGCGAGCTTGCGGGCGATCGTCAGGATCTCCTTCTGCGCGCCCTCGACCTCCGAGAGGCGCACCGGCCCCTTCGCCTCCAAGTCATCTTTCAGCATTTCCGCCGCGCGCTGCGACATGTTCTTGTAGATCTTCTCCTTGAGCGCGTCATCGGACCCTTTCATGGCGAGCAACAGGCGCTCCGCCGGTACCTGACGCAGCAGCTCCTGCATGCTCCGGTCGTCGAGGTCGATCAGGTTGTCGAACACGAATACGAGATCGAGGATGCGCGCGGCAAGGGCCTGATCGCTCTTCTCGATCTGCTCCATGAGCGCGCTCTCCTGGCTCGGCTCGAGGAAGTTGATGATCTCGGCGGCCGCCTTGGGTCCTCCCAGCCCGGAAGTCTTGCCTGTCGCCTTGCCGGCAAACTGCTTTTCCATGATGTCATCGAGCTCGGTCAGCGCGCTCGGCTGCACGCCATCGAGGGTGGCGATGCGTGCGACGACGTCCGCGCGGACGTTCGCGGCCAAATGAGCCAGTATCTCCGCCGACTGATCGGCATCGAGATAGGCGAGCACGATGGCGATGATCTGCGGGTGCTCGAGCCGGATGAGCTCGGCCACCTGGCGCGAGTCCATCCACTTCAGCGCGTCGAGCCCCTTGGTGGAGCGCCCGATGTTGATCCGGTCGATGATGCTCGTGGCCTTGTCCTGGCCGAGGGCATCGACCAGCACCTTGCGCAGGAACTCGTCGGCGCCGACGCCCACGGAGGTCTGACTCTCGACCGTCAGCGCGAAATCCGAGATCACCCCGTGCACCTCCTCGCGCGAAACATTGGCGAGCTTCGCCATCGCG
>Ga0105240_10005137_pt1 | contig 19588 bp, 19 predicted proteins | sample KBSC54metaG_FD_80426 | JGI IMG/M metagenome (GOLD analysis project Ga0105240, IMG submission 80426) | Corn rhizosphere microbial communities from Kellogg Biological Station, Michigan, USA - KBS C5-4 metaG | ecosystem: Host-associated > Plants > Roots > Rhizosphere > Soil | place: Michigan, USA... | reverse complement strand
TGACGGCCGCGGCGTCCGCGGCGGCGCGTTCCAACTCATCGGGATCGGTCACCCCGGCCCGGTGCGGAACTTCGACGATCTCGAGACCGAAGCCGACGGCGAACGTCTTCACGACGTGGCGCACCTGTGGGTTCGTCGCCTCGGTGACGACGACCTTGCTCCGGCCCGTCGCGTGCTTGGCGACGTAGCACGCGTCCGCGGCGACGCTCGTCCCGTCATAGCCGGACGCGTTCGAGACGTCCATCCCAGTCAGCTCGCAGATGGCGGTCTGGTATTCGAAGATCGCCTGGAGCACGCCCTGGCTCATCTCCGGCTGATACGGCGTGTAGGCCGTCAGCAACTCGCCGCGCTGCATGATCGTGTCGACGACCGCGGGCACGTAGTGGTCGTAGATGCCCGCGCCGAGAAAGGACAGCTCGCGACTTGCGTCGGCGTTCCGCTCGGCGAGCCCGGCAAGGTGCGCGAACACCTCCTGCTCCGACAAAGCCCGTTCGAGCTCGAGCTCGCGTCCGAGGCGAACGGCTTCCGGCAGATCGCGGAAGAGCTCGTCGACCGCGCGGACGCCGACCGTCGCCAGCATCTCCTCCCGGTCGGAGTCCGTGAGCGCGAGAAACGGATGCGTCATCTCCGCTCCCGGCGCCGGCGAAGCCGGCGCCTCCGCTCCCTGGTGAGCTCCGTCGAGCCTACGCTCACTGGTCTGCGAGAACCTGCTGATAGGCGCCCGCGTCGAGAAGCGCGTCGAGCTCGCCGGGGTCCGAGAGCCGAATGCGGATCAGCCAACCGTTGCCGTAGGGGTCGTCGTTCACCGTCTCCGGCGCGCCGACCACCTGCTCGTTCACGGCCAGCACCTCACCGGAGAGGGGTGCAATCACGTCCGAGACGGCCTTCACCGACTCGACCTCGCCGTACGACTGATCCTTCGTCACGTTCGACCCGACGTCGGGCGGCTCGAAGTGGACGAGCTCGCCGAGGGCGTCGGCGGCGAACCATGTGATCCCGAGCATGGCCTCGTCGCCCTCGACGCGCGCCCAGTCGTGCTCGGAGTGGTACTTCAGGTCGTCGGGATAGCTCTCGGCGGCTGCCACTCAGTCCTCCCTCTTCGTCCCAGGTTTGTAGATCGGCTTCTTGACGACACGCGCGCGGCGCGGGCGGCCGCGGACGTCGATCGTCAGCTCGGTTCCAGGCGACGCCTGGGCGACGGGGACGTACCCCATGCCGATCCCAACCTCGAGCATCGGCGAATGCGAGCCGGACGTCACCTCGCCGCCCCCCTCGATCGGCATCCCGGGCCGGGGAACTGCCTTGTCCTGCATTACGAACGCAACGAGCCGGCGGTCGGGCCCCTCGGCCTTCACGCCTCGCAGAACCTCGACTCCCTCGAAGTCCTTGTCCAGCGCGCACGCCCATCCCAGGCCTGCCGAGATCGCGTCCGTCTCCGGGCCGATGTCGTTGCCGTGCAGCGGGTAGCAGACCTCGAGGCGCAGCGTGTCGCGCGCGCCGAGGCCGCACGGGACGGCACCGCGCTCGAGCACGGCATCCCAGAGTCGCACCGCATCTTCGATCATGCACAAGAGCTCGCAGCCGTCCTCGCCGGTGTAGCCGGTGCGGTTCACCATCACCTCGACGCCGTCCAGCACGGTCTCGGCGTAGGTGAAGGCCGGCGCCGGAGGCAGCCCGAGCCGCTCGATCGCCCGCGGCCCCTGCACCGCAAGGAGCGCACAGTCGTCGGAGACGTCGCGAACGTCCGAGCCGTTAATTTCCCGCTCCTTCAGCCAGGCGTAGTCGATCTCGCGGTTCGCCGCGTTCACTACGAGCAAGTAGGAGCACTCGCCGGCGCGGTAGGCAATGAGGTCGTCGACGATCCCGCCGTCCTCGTTCGTGAGCAGCGTGTACTGCGCTTCGCCGATCGAGATCCGGTCGAGGTCGTTCGAGAGCACGCCCTGCAGGAGCTCCGGTGCGCGCGGCCCTTCGACCTCGAGCTCGCCCATGTGCGAGACGTCGAAGACCCCGGCGTCGGTCCGCACGGCGCGATGCTCAGGGATCACTCCCGCGTACTGCACGGGCATCTCCCAGCCGGCGAACGGCACCATCCGCGCCCCGAGCTCGACGTGTCGGTCGTGGAGCGGCGTGTGCAGGAGCGTCTCGGGCATCGGCACGGCCGATCCTAGTGGTGGCCGGGAACCCCCGGCTCAGTCGAAACGCCCCCAGAACGGAGCCGCCCCGGCTTCGTCCAGGGACGAAACCGGGGCGGCGGACCGGGTCGTGAGGTTGACTCGAATACGGTCAACCCTGTTGAGGGCACCGACCAAGTGCCCCGTTTCAACCGCGTCAAACCTGTTGCGGCGAAACGCGCGAAACGCCGCTCGCGCGGCCTACTCGTTGCGCAGGAAGGAAGGCACGTCGAGGGTCTCCTCGCCGACGTGCTCGGGCGTGTTCGACGGAACGGAGACTGGAGCCTCCACACTGCCACGGCGCCGGCGGCGTCCGCCGCCGAAGCCCGTCGCGATGACGGTGACGCGCACCTCGTCTCCCATCGCCTCGTCGATCACGGCACCGAAGATGATGTTCGCGTTCGGATCGGCGGCGCTCGTCACGACCTCCGCCGCTTCGTTCACCTCAAACAGGCCGATGTCCGGGCCGCCGGTGATGTTGAGGAGGATCCCGGTCGCCCCCTCGATCGACGACTCGAGAAGCGGCGAGGAGACGGCGGCACGCGCCGCGTCCGTCGCACGGCTGTCTCCGCTCGCAGCGCCGATCCCCATCAGAGCCGAGCCGGCTTCGCGCATGATCGTCCGCACGTCTGCGAAGTCCAGGTTGACGAGCCCGGGGACGGTGATCAGATCGGTGATCCCCTGCACGCCCTGGCGGAGGACGTCGTCGGCCATGCGGAAGGCGTCGACGACCGAGGTCTGCTTCTCGACGACCTGGAGCAGCCGGTCGTTCTCGATCACGATGAGCGCCTCGAGACGATCGCGCAGGTTCTCGATTCCCTGCTCAGCCTGCTGCGCACGCCTGCGGCCTTCGAAATTGAACGGCTTCGTGACCACACCGACTGTCAGCGCGCCGAGCTCACGGCCGAGCTCGGCGACGACCGGAGCGGCACCGGTGCCCGTTCCGCCGCCCTCGCCCGCCGTGATGAAGATCATGTCGGCGCCCTTCAGCGCCTCCTTCAGCTCGTCGCGACTCTCCTGAGCAGCGGCCAGGCCGACGGCCGGATCCGCACCGGCCCCGAGGCCACGAGTCGCCGCGGAGCCGATGTGGATCTTCACGTCTGCGTCGCACACCATCAGTGCCTGCGCATCGGTGTTGACCGCGATGAACTCGACGCCCGACAGTCCGGCATCCACCATCCGGTTGACGGCGTTCGTGCCTCCGCCGCCGACACCGACGACTCTGATCAGGGCGAGGTAGTTCCCGGCTGCGTCGCTAGAGCTCATTCGCTCGGAACCTGAACCTTCAGTAGAGGATTGGGGCAAGATTCAGCAACAACGCGGGCCAGGGTATGTGCGCGCAGGCTTGTTGTCAACCACAGGTAGAGGTTGTGACGCTCAACCTCTACTGGAGCCTTGCAGTACGTCAGCCACCGAAGAGCCGGCCCCGGAGACGGCTCGGCCGGGAACGCTCACGTCGAGGAATGTCGATCCCGAGGGCAGCACGGCAAGAGCTCGTTCCGCCACTGCGACCTTGAGCTTGACGTCGGCCGCCGCGCCGAGCACGACCTCGAGCCCTGACCGGAGATGAAAGACGAGTGTGCCTCCGGAGTACGTCGCCGTGGCGACCCGGGGAGCGAAGGCACCTGCGAGACCCACTGCCCTCACCGCCACGCGGGCCTGGGAACGGCCAAGCAACGCACCAACGGGCGCGGGTGTGCGCGCAGGTACCCAGACCCGCGGCAAGCTCGGCTCGGCGCGGAGCGAAAGGCGCTCCATGATGCGACCGCGGGTCGAGACGAGCCAGCTGTTCGCACCGCTGCGGACGACGGCCGCGGAGCGCTCGGGTACCACCGTGACGCGCAGTGTGTGGGGAAAGCCGCGGTCATACGTCGCGCTGACCACCGTGGGGAGAGTGTCGACTCTTCGCAGCACCTCCGAGCCGTCGAGCCCGACGAGCGGCCGTCCGACCAGCGAGGCAAGCGCCTGGCGAACCTCGCCGGCGACGCGAGGCGATGCCCCTCGAACCTCGATGCGGTCGATCGCGAAGAGCGGCGTCTCCCGCGCGAGCATGTAGGCAAAGAGAGCGAACGCGACGATGCCGAGCCCGACGGCAAGCGAGCGACGCGTGGGGACGAACCGCACGAGCCACGCTCGTGGGTGAAGCTCTGGCCGTCGCATCCGCCACGGGAGGACGATGGCCTCGGCGCGCACCACGGACCGGCTGAAACGAGCCCTCGCAGGCACGCATAGGAATTCGGCGCCGGGGCGTCCCCTCCTACAGGTCGCGCAGTTCGAGCTCTCCCAGAAACTCGACCTCGTGCTCCAGCCACACGCCGAACTGCTCGTGAGCGCGCCGGCGCGACTCGGCCATGAGAGCGAGGGCGTCGGCGGTCGTCGCGCCGTCTGCGTTCTCGATGAAGTTCGCGTGCTTCGGCGAGACCTGGGCTCCGCCGATCCGATGGCCCTTGAGCCCGCACGCCTCGAGCATCCGTCCGGCGCTCAGCTCATGGTCGGGATTCTTGAAAACGCTGCCGAACGTGCGCCGGTTCGTCGGCTGAGCTGCTTTGCGGCGCGCGTTCATCTCGCGCACCTCGGCCTTGATGTCGTCCGGAGGCCGCTGCCGCAGCCGAAGCTCTGCCCGGAGAACGACCTGCCCGTGCCGGAGCTCGGAATGCCGGTAGCTCAGCCCGAGCTCCGTGGGAGTCAACCAGCCGCTGCCGTCAGCCGTCGCGAGGAACGCGCGCTTCAATACCGCCGCGAAGTCGCCGCCGTAAGCACCGGCGTTCATCCACACGCCGCCGCCGATCGTGCCCGGGATGGCACACGCAAACTCGAAGCCGCCGAGCCCGGCCGCACGGGCACGGTGCAGGGCGACCGCGTTCGCCGCTCCACCCCCCGCTCTCAGGCCGTCTCCGTCGGCCTCGACCGTGGCCAGCTCGCCGGCGAGCTTGAGGACGAGCGCATCGACTCCCTCGTCCGCTGCGAGGAGGTTCGAGCCGAGTCCGACGACCGCGACGCCCAGAGAGCGCTCCCGCGCCCAGCGCAACAGCTCGTCCACCTCTTCGTCCGACTCGGGCCGCGCGAAGGCACGCGCCGTGCCCCCCGTGCCGAGCGTCGTGTACCGCGCGAGCTCGACTCCTTCTTCGATCTTCATGCAAGCGCCTCGAGGATCAGCTGCGCCGCTCGGTCGACGTCGCCGGCGCCGAGCGTGAGAACGGTGTCTCCCGGCCGCGCCCAGCCGGCGACGAGACGCGCTGCGTCGGCGAGCTCGGGCGCCCAGCCGATGCGCATGCCGGGACGCAGACGCGCGAGCTCGTCGACGACCAGCCTTCCGGTCACGCCGGGCAGCGGCTCCTCACGTGCCGGGTAGATCTCGGTCACGCACGCCGCATCCGCGTCGGCGAGCGCCTCCGCGAAACCGTGCGCGAGATGGAGCGTCCGGGAGTAGAGGTGCGGCTGGAAGAGCGCGAGAAGCCGGCCACCGTTGCGGACCGCGGCGAGGTCGGCGGCAAGCTCGGCCGGGTGGTGGGCGTAGCTGTCGAGGACGGTCACACCTCCCGCCTCGCCTCTCGGCTCGAGCCGCCGCCCGGCTCCACGAAACTCGAGCAGAGCCGCCTCGGCGTCGCTGCGCGACACGCCCGCGAGCTCGAGCACCGCAACCGCGGCCGCGGCGTTACGCCGGTTGTGGTCGCCCGGCACCGCGAGGTCGAGGTCCGCAGGCTCGAGCTCCTCGGCGCGCACGATGTGCGGCACGTCGCGCAGCCACTCCTCGAAGAATGCCGCCACCTCGGCCCGCGAGACGAACGTCGTGTGATGGTCGAGGTCGACGTTGAGGAGAACGGCGATCTCCGGACGCAGCGCGGCGATCGAGCGATCCGACTCGTCACCCTCGACCACGAGCCAGCCGGAGCCCGCTCGCGCGTTGCCGCCGAGCTGCGGCACGTCGGCGCCGATGAGGAACGCCGGGTCGAGACCCAGCTGGTCGAGGCAGAACGCGATCATTGCCGTTGTCGTCGTCTTGCCGTGAGCGCCGGCGACGACGATGGTGCGCCGCTTGTCGACGAGCTCGGCGAGCAGGTCTGCGCGCGGTCGCCCCTCGACGCGGCCGGCGAATGCGGACGAGACGTACGCCTCCCATCCGGACGGCGGCGACGGCGGATCCGGTGAGATGTCCACGGCGACGTCGTCGAGATGCCGCAGGTACGGCGTCTCGACTCGGTCCCAGCCGGCTACCTCCGCTCCCCAAGCTCGCGCAAGCAGCGCGTAGCCGCTCATGCCGGCGCCGCCGATCCCGGCGATCCAGATTCGCCTACCGGCGAGCGGCTGCGAGGGAGACGAGCTCATCCGCTATCTCTTCGGCTGCGTCGGGTTTCGAGACTGCACGCATCGCCACGGCCATTGCCGCGAGGCGGTCTGTGTCGCCGAGTAGCTCCTCGACCACCTGCGGCGCGCGCGCTGCCTCGGACTCGGGCACGACGACCGCGCCGCCGGCGTCCACGAACCAGCGCGCGTTCTTCTCCTGGTGGTTTCCCGTCGCGAAAGCGCCGGGCACGAGCACCGCCGGCAGACCCGCAGCGGCCAACTCCCAGACCGAGCCGCCCGCCCGGGCGAGAGCGAGGTCCGCAGCGCCGTAGGCCGCGCCGATTTCGTCGATGAACGGCCGGAGGATGTAGTCCGGCCGCGAGACGCGCCCACTCAGCTCGGGATAGTCGCGCTCGCCGCAGAGGTGAACGACGGCCGGGCCTGTCTCGGCCCAGGCGTCGAGCGCGAGCTCGTTGAGGAGACGCGCGCCGAGGGATCCTCCGAAGACGAGGACGACGCGCGCGTCCTGAGCCAGCCCGAGCCGGCTGCGGGCGTCGCTCCGCTCGACCGCCTGCGAGGCCTCCGGGATCGGCCGGCCGACTGCGCGGTACTTCTCTCCGTGCAGGCCGAGCGGCAAGGCGAGGAAGACGCGCTCCGCGAGCGGCGCAGCCAGCCGGTTCGCGAGCCCGAGGTGGGCGTCTGCCTCGGTGAGCGCGCACGGGATCCGGCTCAGCCGGGCGGCCAGCACCATCGGCCCGGCGACGTAGCCGCCCGCGCCGAGGACGGCGTCGGGCTTGCGGCGGCGAAGGATGCCGAGACAGGCGAGCGGCGCGGCGAGGGCCTGGCCCGTCGCGCGCACCAGCTGTGGCCCCGGTCGTCGAGGCAGCCCGGAGACGGCGAACGCGTCGAACTCATAGCCGAGCTCAGGAACGAGCCGCGCCTCGACGCGATCCGGCGACCCGGCGAACGTCACCAGCCCTCCGCGGCGTCGAAGTGCTTCGGCGACCGCCAGCGCCGGCGCGACGTGTCCGACCGTCCCGCCCGCCGCGATCAGGAACCGCAACTGCCGCTCGTCCGCCATTACGCGCGATGTTAAGGAGGACGCCGACCGCAGCGAGCATCACGACGAGGCTCGACCCTCCATACGAGACGAACGGAAGCGGGATTCCGGTCAACGGCGCCACGCCGATCGCGGCAGCCATGTTGATCGCGGCCTGTCCGCAGACGAGCGCCGTAATCCCTGCGGCGAGCCGCTTTGCGAACGGGTCGCGGGAAGCGATGGCAAGCCGCACGCCCGCGTAGGCGAAGGCGCAGAAGGCCATGAGCACGAGCGTGACTCCGACGAGCCCGAGCTCTTCGCCGATCACCGCGAAGATCATGTCCGTGTGCGCTTCGGGCAGGTAGTAGAGCGGCTCGATCCCCTGTCCCAACCCGCGCCCGAAGACCCCGCCGGAGCCGAGGCTGATCAGCGCCTGCACGTTCTGGAGGCCGGCGCCGGTCGGGTCCTTCCACGGGTCGAGGAACGTGAGCAGCCGGTCGCGCCGGTAAGGGGTAGTCCACGCCGCGACGGCGGCCAATCCGAAGACGAGGCCGTACGCGGAACCGAGCAGCGGCAGCCTCGTTCCCGACACGAGCAGGATGGCACCGACGACGAGGAGGATGGTCAGCGCGGTGCCGAGATCCGGTTCGACGAGCACGAGCGCCGCGAAGAAGAGGACGAGGAGCCCGATCGGACGGCCGAGCTCCTTCAGGTTTCGGGGCGGCCGATGGCGCGAGAGGTAGGCGGCGGTCCAGACGACGAGCGCGAGCTTCGCTAGCTCCGACGGCTGGAAGGCGAGCGGCCCGAAGCTGATCCAACGGCGTGCCCCGTTGATGCGCGCGCCGACAGCGAGCACTGCGAGGCAAAGGAAGAGCGCGGCGACCACGAGCGTGGGAGCGGCCATGCGGATCCGCTCCAGGTCGACGCGCGAGATGACGACGAGCAGGACGACGCCGATGATTGCGTACGCGACCTGCCGCTCGACATAACCGAGCGGGTTGGCGTTGCCGAGCGCGGCGGAACCCGAGGTCGCGCTGTACACCATCACGAGGCCGAAGAGAACGAGTGCCGCCGTGACGAGCACGAGCAGGTTCCACTCGAACTGGAGCCGCCTCGGGCGGCCGCTCATTTCCCGCTCCGGCGCCGGCCGAGCCGGCACCTCCGCTCTCTGGTGAGCTCCGTCGAGCCTACGCTCACTCAAGCTCCTCTACGAGTCGGCGGAACGTGTCGCCCCGCTCCTCGAAGTTCGCGAACTGGTCGAAGCTCGCGCAGGCGGGCGAGAGCAGCACGATGTCTCCCGGCTCGGCGTCGGTAGCGGCTCGGGTGACGGCCGCTGGGAGGTCACCGGCTCGGACGTAGGAGCGCCCCGCTCCATCGAGCGCTGCCGCGAGCTCGTCGGTGGCGGCACCTAGGAGGTAGATCGAGCTGACATTTGGGGGGAGGTCGCGGGCGAAGGGTCCGAAGTCCTCGCCTTTGAGCGAGCCGCCGAGGATCAGGCGCAGCGGGGCTTCGTAGGCGGCGATGCCGCGCCGTGCAGCCGCCGTGTTCGTCGCCTTCGAGTCGTTGATCCAGCGCACGCCGCGCAGCTCCCGGACGAGCTCGAGGCGGTGGGGCACGCCGGGGAAGGTGCGGAGCGCGTGCGCGATCGCGTCGTCCGGGACGGCCGCGGCGCGCGCGGCCGCCGTCGCGGCAGCTGCGTTCTCACGGTTGTGTCGACCGGGAATCAGCGGCTCGGCGGGCAAGGGATCGTCGGCGGAAAACTCGATCCCGTCCATCCCCAGGTCTCGCGGGACGACCTTTGCGCGCGCCCGCTCGAAAATGCGGAACTTCGCGGCGCGGTACGCGTCGAAGGTGCCGTGCCGGTCGAGGTGGTCGGGCTCGAGGTTGAGAAGGACCGCGACGTCGCACGCGAGCATGTGGACGTCCTCGAGCTGGAAGCTCGAGAGCTCGCAGACGACCCATGAGCCCTCCGCGGCGGTCTCGGCTGCGTCGGTGAGCGCGCGGCCGACGTTCCCCGCGACCTCGACCGGCTGGTTGGCTGCGCGGAGGATCGCGCCGAGTAGCTCGGTCGTGGTCGTCTTGCCGTTCGTGCCGGTGACGCCGATGAGTCGAGCGCCGTCTGGGAGCAGGCGGTAGCCGAGCTCGACCTCGCTCCAGAGCGGGATCGCGGCGGCGCGCGTCGCCGCGACGAGCGGCGACTCCGCGGGCACCCCCGGACTCTTGACGACGAGATCCACCCCAGCCAGCAACGCCTCCTCCTCCGTTCCGAGTCGGAGTTCGACGCCGAGGTCGCCGAGCCTCCCAGCCTCCACGTCCGGAGAGCGGTCGGCCGCGACGACGTGCACGCCGCGGCGCGCGAGCGCCGCCGCCGCCGCGCGGCCCGAGCGGGCGAGCCCGAGGACGAGCGCCCGCCGCGGCAGCCACGCCTCGTCCGGAGACGGCTCTTCTGGACGTGGCCCGCTCACGACGCACGCTCACCCCCAATGGGGGGAGCGGGTCCCCTGAGGTCAGCGTAGGCGCTGAAAGGTGAAGTCACTGTGGAGGCTTGATCGAGGAGGCGATACGGATTCGGCGTCCCGTCCCCGCCTCCTCAGCCGAGCCGGCCGCTCACCACGGCCTCTTCGCCCGCCTCCGCAACCTCGAGATCCTCGAAGCCTGCCTCGGCGAGCGAGCGAGCCAGCTCGCCTCCCGCCGCCGCATCCGGCTCCGCGAACGCGACCCGCCCGCGGGCAGCGAGAACCCGCGCGAGCTCCTCGGCCGCGGCATCGAGCGCTCCGTCCTCGGTCGCGATCCGCCCGACTGCCGCAGTCACGGCGTCGTCCGGGAGCGGCAGCACAGGCGCCTCTCCGACCAGGTATGCCACGCCGCTCGCCCCAACTGCGTGCGCCTCTCCCAAGAGCTCCTCGAGCTCGTCCACCTGCGATCTCACGACGTACACCCAGCCGTCACCGACCCGGTCGTGCGCGCCGAGGGCGAGCGAGCCGCCGCCGAGCACAAGCACGTTCTCCTCGGGCTGCAACCCCGCGGCGTCGAGGATCGCCGCGTCGACCTCAGAGCCGCTCATCGCTGGCCGAAGTAGTAGCGGTAGTAGACGGCGAAGCCCAACGCGCAGAGCAGTCCGGCGATGATCCAGAAGCGCACGGTGATCTTCGTCTCGGACCACGCCTTCATCTCGAAGTGATGGTGGATCGGCGCCATGAGGAAGACGCGCCGACCGAAGCGTTTGAACGAGAACACCTGGATCATCACCGACAGCGCCTCGATCACGAAGATGCCGCCCAGCAGGAGGAGGAGCACCTCGACCTTCATCATGATCGCGAACGCCGCGAGCGCTCCGCCGAACGCCATCGAGCCGGTATCTCCCATCTGCACCTCGGCTGGGAAAGCGTTGAACCAGAGGAACCCGACCGCGGCGCCGATCAGCGCCGCGCCGACGATCGCAAGGTCGAGCTTCGTCAGGTTGCGGTGCGAGGGGATGTTGCTCGACCGGACGTACGAGACGACGTTCATCGCCATGAAGGTGAAGAGCGCGATGATCCCCGTACCGGCTAGGAGCCCGTCGACACCGTCGGCGAGGTTCGTCCCGTTCGCGGCGCCGGCGATCACGAAGAAGAGGAAGCCGTACCAGGCGTACGACAGGGGCACCGTCACGTCGATAACCGGGATGTAGACATCGGTGCTCAGGTGCAGGTGGCGGGCGACGATCGCGACGACAGCCGTGACCAGCGCCAGAAGCAGGAGCTTCCAGCGCCCCGGCAGGCCAAGCGACCGCTTGTTGGTGACCTTGATGAAGTCGTCGAGGAAGCCGATCGCTCCGCACGCAAGCGCCGTAAAGAGCACGGTCAGCGACTGCAGCCGGAAGTGGCTGACGGGCAGGAACGCGACGGTCGCCGCGAAGAGGATCAGAAGACCGCCCACCGTCGGCGTCCCCTGCTTGGCAATGTGGTGGCGAGGGCCCTCCTCGCGGATGTGCTGGCCGAACTCGTGGCGACGGAGGAACTCGATGAACCTCGGCCCGATGCCGATCGAGATGGCGAGCGCGACCGCAGCCGCGATGACGACGCGAATCATGCGCGACGCTCCGTGAGCGCCTCGGCCACGATCTCGAGCCCCACCGAGCGGGAGCCCTTGACGAGGACTGCGTCGCCGGGCCGCACGAGACCGAGCACGGCCTCCACCGCCTCGGCTGCGGTGGCAACCCACTCGTCCGGCTCGTAGCCGCGCGCGAGCTCCCCGACGCCGAGGACGACGTCGATCCCGGCAGCGTCCTCTCCGATCTCGCGGTGGTAGCGCAGAGCATCCGACCCGAGCTCCGCCATGTCACCGAGGATCGCGACTGTGCGACGTCCGTCGGCGCGCTCGACGAGATGCGTGAGCGCGGCGCGCATCGCCACCGGATTCGCGTTCCAGGCGTCGTTGAGGAGAAGGCCGCCACCCGGCAGCTCCGTCTCCTGCGAGCGCCAGCGGGAGAAGACGACCTCCACCGGCTCCTGCGGCGGCTCGACGCCGAGCGCCTCGGCCGTGGTCAACGCCGCCGCGGCGTTCGCAGCCTGGTGACGCGCCGCGAAATCGAAGACGACGTCGCGGTCGTGCCACCGCACGCGTGTGTGGCCGTCGCGGATTTCTGCATCCGGCGGCGCGAAGCGGCGCACGTCGAGGCCTTCCGGCACGAACGGCTCCAGTTCCGGCACATCGTCGGGGAGGATCGCAACCGCACCGGTCGGCAGCTCCTCGAGCAGCTCGGCCTTGGCGCGGGCGATGTTCTCGAGGCTCCCGAGCGCCTCGAGGTGGACGGGCGCGATCGACGTGATCACGCCGATGTGCGGCCGCGCGATCCGGGCGAGTTCGCCGATCTGACCGAGCCCGCGCATTCCCATCTCGGTCACGACAACTTCTGTATCGCGCTCGATCTTGCACAGCGTGAGGGGCAGGCCGATCTCGGTGTTGAAGCCGTCGGGCGCCGCGACCGTCCGCAGGTGGGGCCGAAGGAGCGCCGCCAGGATGTCCTTCGTCGACGTCTTCCCGACCGAGCCGGTGATCGCCACGACGCGAGCATTGCTACGCGCGCGGACGGCGCTACCGAGCGCGGCGAGGGCCGCGTGCGCGTCGTTAGGTACTAGCGTCGCCGCTGCCCCGCGTTCGCGAGCATCGTCGAGGAACGCGTCGCCGCCGGAGACCGTGACGAAGAGATCCCCGGGCCGGATTCGCCGCGAGTCGACGTCGACACCGGTGACCTCGTTCGCGTCGCCCTCAAGCCGCCCCAGCGAGAGCGCCCGCACCTCGGCGAGCGGCAGCGGGATCAGGTCCGAGCCTCCAACGCCCTCAACGCCTCCTTCGCCGACTCGCGATCGTCGAACGGGACTGTTCGATCCGCGAACTCCTGCCCCTGCTCGGCCCCCCTGCCGGCGATGACGACGACATCGCCCGGCCGTGCCAGCTCGATCGCGCGCGCGATCGCAGCGGCGCGGTCGAGCTCGACCCGGGCCGCCCCGTTCGCACCGGCCAGAATCTCGGCCGCGATCGTCGCCGGATCTTCGCTGCGCGGGTTGTCGGTGGTGACGATCGCCACGTCGGCAAGCTCCGACGCCAGGCGCCCCATGGGTGCCCGCTTCGCTCGATCGCGGTCGCCACCGGCGCCGAGGACGCAGATCACGCGCTTGCCGTGCGCGAGCTCTCGTGCTGCGCAGAGCACATTCGCGAGTGCGTCCGGCTTGTGGGCGTAGTCGACGATCACGTGGAACGGCTGGCCTGCGTCAACCGACTCGAAGCGACCGGGGACGCCTCGAACGGACTCGAGCCCACGCCGGATCGCTTCGTCGCCGATGCCGAGAGCCCGTGCCGCGCACAAGGCTCCGAGCGCGTTCTCGACGTTGAAGCGCCCGCGGAGCCTCAGGTCGATCCGGCTGAGCGCGCTCGCCTCGTCCGCGCTGAACGTGATCGCCTCCGGAAGCTCCTGTGCGAGCCGCCGGCCGTACTCGTCGCCGACGTTGACGACCGCAATCGGCTGCGGCTCGGCGAAGAACAGCCTCCGCTTCGCCTCGAAGTACGACGCGAGATCGCCGTGGAAGTCGAGGTGCTCGTGACTGAGGTTCGTGAAGACGAGCACTCTGAAGCGGACACGGTCGAGCCGGTGGAGGACGGAGGCGTGCGACGAGGCTTCCATCGCGCACGACCGGTCGCCCGCGTCGAGCATCTCGCGGAACAGCCGCTGCAGGTCGATCGCCTCCGGCGTCGTCCGCACGACGCCCCGCCGCTCGCCGCCGACGCGCGCCTCGACCGTCCCGAGCAGCCCAGGACGCCTGCCGGCAGCGGCGAGAATTGCGAATAGGAGGAAGCTCGTCGTCGTCTTGCCGCTCGTACCGGTGACGCCGACGACCTCGAGCTCGCGAGTCGGCTCGCCGAAGAACACGTCCGCCGCGGGCGCCATTGCAGCTCGGGCGTCCGCAACCACGACCTGCGGCACCGGCAGCGCGAGCTCACGCTCGGCGACGACCGCCACCGCCCCCGCCTCGACTGCAGCACCGGCGAAGTCGTGCCCGTCGGCGTGCTCGCCCGGAACGGCGAAGAAGAGGACTCCGGGAGTGACAGCGCGAGCGTCGTACGCGAGATCCCGTACCTCGACCGCAGGGCTCCCGAGCACCTGCGACGGCTCGAGCGCTGTGACGATGCGCTCCAGGTCCATCCGGCAGAATCTACTCGTGCGCGGTGACGGGCATGCCGGCTCGGTCACCGGCTTCCTCCTGGCTGTGTCGGCGTTCTTCGTCGCGATGGTCGGCACGACACTGCCGACGCCGCTGTACCCGCTCTATGAGCAGCGCTACTCGTTCGGGCCGCTGCTCGTCACCGTGATCTTTGCGATCTACGCCTTCGGCGTGATCGGAGGGCTCATCCTCTTCGGGAATCTCTCCGACCGAATCGGCCGGAAGCCGGTCCTGCTGCTCGGGCTGGTGCTGTCCGCGGCGAGCGCCCTGCTCTTCCTGTTCGCCGACTCGCTGGCGCCGATCTATGTGGGGCGCGTGGTCTCTGGCCTGTCGGCCGGGATCTTCACCGGGACGGCCACCGCGTACGTGATCGACCTCGCGCCTGCCGGGCGCCGCCGCCTTGCGAGCTTCGTCGCCGTCTTTGCGAACCTCGGAGGGCTCGGCACCGGGACACTGCTGTCCGGACTGCTCGGCCAGTGGGCGCCGCACGCGCTGCGGACGCCGTTCGCGGTCGATCTCGGGCTTGTCGTCGTCGCGACGGCGGGCCTTCTGCTCGTGCCGGAAACGGTGCCTCGCCAGGCGTTCAGCTTCCGGCTACAGCGGCTGGGCGTGCCCGCGGAGGTGGTGTCCGTCTTCGTCCGCGCCGCGCTTGCGGGGGTTGCCGCGTTCGCGGTGTCCGGCGTCTTCAGCTCGGTCGCGCCGGAATTCCTCGGCGTCGGGCTGCACCACCACAGCCCTGCACTCGCCGGGATGCTCGTCTTCTTCCTCTTCGTCATGTCGGTTGCCGGCCAGGCGCTCGTCCTCCGCCTCTCGAACGCGCTGGCAGCTGGCTGCGGCCTGCTCGTCGCCGGAGTCGCACTCCTGGCCGTCGCCTTGGCGGCAGACTCGCTGACCGCGTTGTTCGCGAGTGCTGCCGTCGGCGGCCTCGGCCAGGGCGTCGTCGTCAGCGCCGGCCTCGCAGCAATCGCCGAACGCGCACCCGCCGAGCGCCGCGGCGAGACCGCCTCGAGCTTCTTCGTCGTCCTCTACCTCGGTCTCTCGATCCCCGTGATCACCGCGGGTGTCGCGATCCACTTCACGTCGCTGCGCGCGGCCGGGATCGGGTTCTGCGCCGGTGCCGGAGCGCTCGCTCTGGCCGTGCTCGTCAGCCTGCTCGGCTCGCGCGCGCCTACCTGATCTTCAGATCCGGCGGGACTTCGAGGTACTGGAGGTCGAAGGACGCGATCTGCTCGAACGCGGGCGCAGCAACGATGCCGCCGTAGATCCCCCCGCGCGGCTGATCGACGCTCACGAGCACGACGAGGCGCGGATGCAGCGCGGGCACCATCCCGACGAAGGTCGCGACGTAGGCGCCGGGCTTGTAGCCGTACCGGCCAGGCTTCTGCGCCGTCCCGGTCTTGCCGGCGACGGTGTAGCCGGGGATGGCCGCGAGCTGCGCAGTCCCCTGGTCGGAGACGACGCCCTGCAGCATCCTCCGCAACTCGTAGTCGACGTCGGGCGTGAGGATCCTGTGCCGGTGCAGACTTGACGGCTGGTCCCCGAGCACGTGGTCGACAAGGTGCGGCTCGATCCAGACGCCGCCGTTCGCGATCGCCGCATAGGCGGAGGCGAGCTGGATCGACGTGACCGAGACCCCCTGTCCGATGGGGACGTTGCCGATCGTCGAGCCCGACCAGTACGAGGGCAGCAGGCCCTGGCTTTCGCCCGGGAAGTCGACGCCCGTGTGCCGGCCGAACCCGAAGCGCGCCATCCACTTCTTCAGGCCCGTCTCACCGAGATACCGCTCGGCGATTGTGATCGCACCCACATTCGAGGAACGCTGGAGGATCTGCGCCACCGTCAGCCGCTCGGTCGGCCGAACCTCGGCGTCGTGGATCACGCGGTCGGCGACGTGAATCGAGTACGGCAGCGTGAACGCCGTCTGCGGGGTCACCTTGTGCTCCGCCAGGGCGCCGCCGATCGTCACGACCTTGAACACCGAGCCGGGCTCGAAGACGTCGTTCACCGCGTGGTCGACCGTCAGGCCGTGCTGAGTGGCCTCCGGGAAGCCGTTGGCGTTGTAGCCCGGCTCCTGGGCCATGGCGAGAATCGCGCCGGTGTGCGGATCGAGGACGATCGCCGTCGCGCTCTTCGCCTGCCACTGGCCCACCGTCTGCTCGAGCACCTGCTCGGCGTTTGCCTGCATGTGGCTGTCGAGCGTGAGGAAGACGTCGCGTCCTGCGCGGGCCGGGCGGTTCTGGATCGTGTTCACGGCCTGGCCGAGCGCGTCCCGCACGACCGTCACGCTCCCGGGCGTCCCCGACAGCTCCTTGTTCAACTCGAGCTCGAGCCCTGCGAGGCCGGTGTTGTCGATGCCCGCGTAGCCGAGCACCGGCGCCGCGACGGTGTCCTGCGGATAGACCCGACGCTCGTCGGCTTCGAACGTGAAGCCGGGCAGCTTCCGCTTGGCAAGCGCCGCCGCACGCTCCGTCGGCGCTTTCCGCTGGACGTAGACAAACCCGTGGCTGCGGTCGGAGAGCTGCCGGTAGACGGATTTCACGGGGAGATCGAGCACCTTCGCGGCGATCCGCGCCTCGTGCAACGGATCCGAGATTTGAAGCGGATCGGCGATGACGTCGGTTGCCTGCTCACCGATCGCGAGCGGCGTGCCAAGCCTGTCGTAGATCGTTCCCCGACCGGCGGGAAGCACGAGGTCAGCCTTCGCTTGCCGTTGCGCGAGCGAGGTCAGCGACGAGGCGCGGACGGTCTGGATCCACGCCGCCCGCGCCCCGAGGGCCGCGAACGCGAGGAGGATGACGAGAAGGAGGAGACGGAGCCGCGAGTTGACGACGCGCGGCTTCAACGGCGTCCGGAAGGAAGGACGAAGTAGGACGTGCTTGCCGCGGGAGCCGGCACCATGCCTAGCCGCCTCGCCGCCGCCTCGATCCGCGGCGCCGAGTTGACGGCCGAGAGGTGAGAAGCGAGCGCCTGGTTCTGCGCCTGCAGCTGCGCGCGCTGCTCGTCGAGATGTGTGACCGCGACGTGCGCCCGCAGCACGGCGACGTTGACGGCGACGACTCCGGCGAGGAGGAGCGCGAAGAGGATCATCCAGACGATGTGAGCGCGAACACGGCGTTGGACCGGCGTGCGCCGCGAGCGTACGGGCGCCGCCGGACGCTCGGCCGCGGCCCGGCGCCGGCGCGGAGCCAGAACCGGCTCTGCGACTTCCGCCTGCGCGAACCAGTCCACCGCCGCCATCTAGTCCTCCTCCGCCCCGGTCTTCACCGCGACGCGCAGCCGCGCCGACGTTGCGCGCGGATTCGCCGCGACCTCCGTCTGGCTCGGCCGAATCGGCCGCCGTTGCAGGGCGCGAAGCTCGGGCTCGTGGCCGCAGACGCAGACGGGAAAGTCGGGCGGGCAGGTGCAGCCGCGCTCCCGCTCGCGCAGGAAGCGCTTCACGATCCGGTCCTCGAGCGAGTGGAAGGCGATCACGGCGAGCCGGCCGCCGGGACGCAACATCTCGAGCGCGGCGGGGAGTGCGCTCGCGAGCGAGTCGAGCTCCGCGTTCACCTCGATTCGCAGTGCCTGGAAGACGCGCTTCGCCGGATGGCCGTCGCCGAAACGCGCAGGCGCCGGGATCGCGGCCTTGATCACATCGACGAGCTCGCCGGTGCGCTCGAACGGCTGCTCGCGCCGGCGGCGACCGATCGCCCGCGCGATCTGCTTCGCGTACCGCTCCTCGCCATAGCGCCGGAAGATCGTGACGAGGTCGCGTTCGCTCCACGTGTTGACGACCTCGCGCGCGCTCACCTCTTGCGTGGGATCCATGCGCATGTCGAGCGGTGCGTCGGCGGCGTAGGAGAAGCCGCGCTCGGGCCGGTCGAGCTGCATCGAGGACACCCCGAGGTCGAGGAGGATCGCGTCGGCCTGAACCCCGTTCTCCGCGAGCTGCGGAAGGACGACGCCGAAGTCGCCTCGCAGGAGCCGCGCGTTCACCGTCGTGCGCTTTGCGAGCTGCTCGAAGTACGTGCGAGCCGTCGGGTCGCGGTCGATCGCGATCAACTTCCCCTTGCCACGCAGGTCGGCCGCGAGGATCGCGGCGTGCCCGCCGGCGCCGAAAGTCGCGTCGATGACGGTCTCGCCGGGTTGCACGGCGAGGCAGGCCCGCACCTCCTCGGCGAGGACGGGGACGTGGTCAGCTTCCCTGGGCTGCAAGACGTTCGGCAACATCCTCAGCACTCCCTTCGACCTCGGCGAGCTCGCGCTGCCATGCGGCGCGGTCCCAGATCTCGAGGCGGTCGTTGACGCCCGCGACGACGACGTCGCGGCCGAGCTTCGCGTGCGCGAGCAGTGCGGACGGAATGCTCACGCGCCCCTGTTTGTCCGGCGTCGTCTCGCTGGCGCCGGAGAAGAAGTGGCGATGCATCCGCCGGCCCTGCTGGCTCAGGGGATGCAGGGTGGAGAGCGTCGAGTCCCGGTAGTTCTCCCAGCCGTCCGGCGTCCACGCCCAGAGACAGCCGTCGAGGCCGCGGGTGACGACGATGCCGTCCTCGAACGCCCGCCGGAACTTCGACGGAAGCGTAAGACGGTTCTTGTCGTCGATCGTGTGCTCGTACTCGCCTAGGAGCATGGGGCCTCTTCCCGATCCCGCCACTGCGCCCCACTATAAACCACAATCCTCCACAAGTCCACCCTTTTCGGACCACGGCGAAGCCGACTGCGACCGGGAATCGAGGGATCAGACGGTCTTCTCGGCGGAGCGAAGACGCGCTGCCAAAGTCCGCAAGAGCTCGTGCGAGAGCGCGGGCTCGCTCCGGAGGAGCTTGCCGAACGCGCTGCGGCTGATCGTCATCACAAGCACCTCGCCCTCGGCGACAACGTCCGCGGAACGCGGCGAGTCGTCGAACAGGGCCATCTCGCCGAAGAAGTCGCCGGAGCCGAGTCGCCGCGCGCGTCCCTTAGGCGGAACGACGCGTGCCGCACCGTCGATGAGCACGAAGAACGCCGTGCCGGCGTCGCCGGCGCGGACGATCGACGTCCCGGGGCCGTACCGGCGCAGGCGGGCGAGCGAGGCCACACGCTTCAAATGACGCCGCGACAGACTCTGGAAGAGCGGGACATCGGCGAGTACGGGAACCCAATCGTCCGCCGTCAGACCGCTGGCGCGCGGTCGGGAGATTGCCGCCCGAGCGGCCGTACCGGCACCGATCTGGCTCATGCGCGGAGCCTAACGCCCGTCAGTCAGCCTGTACATCGTCAGCAGTCAGCTGGTACCCATATGCGCCGCGCCCCGTGAGAACGGCTGCACCGCACTGTGCGCCCAGCGCCACCGCCTCATCGACGGGCTTGCCGAGCGCGAGCCCATACGTCAACCCCGCTGCGAAGCAGTCTCCGCAGCCGTACGCGTCGGACAC
>Ga0105240_10005134_pt1 | contig 19591 bp, 17 predicted proteins | sample KBSC54metaG_FD_80426 | JGI IMG/M metagenome (GOLD analysis project Ga0105240, IMG submission 80426) | Corn rhizosphere microbial communities from Kellogg Biological Station, Michigan, USA - KBS C5-4 metaG | ecosystem: Host-associated > Plants > Roots > Rhizosphere > Soil | place: Michigan, USA... | reverse complement strand
GTTCTACCCACGGAACGGAAAGCGTGAACACCGGGACCTGAACGGGATCAAGGCGCGGGGACACCCGGTGCGAACGACTGACGACTGGCGCGACCAGAGCCAGCGTGAAGGTGACCGAATCCGATGTGGAATCAGGCCAGACAAAGCCCACGCCCGTGGCACGTGCCGCGGCGAACGCGTGCATGAGCAGTGCGGACCCAGTCGTGTCTCCGCTGTTGCGTTCCAGCCGCGCGACCATTCGACCATCGCGCCACGCGCTGACATCGATGGGCTCGTCGAGGGCGCGCCAACTCACCAGTGGCGCGCCGGCGGCCAGGGTATCGCTGCCAGCGCCAAACATTGTCCGGATTTGTTCACCTACCGCCTGCGCCACGACGGCCACATTCGGCATGGCGAACCGGTTGACGTGACGCACGGTGTCGGGATGGTCGAATGGATGCCTGACCGTGTCAGCGGCGACATATACGACAACGCGTACCATGGAATCCGCCGAAATCGATTGCAGGCACGCTGGCGGAGCCGTGAGATCGACCGCAGAGAACTGCGCACGCAGTGCGTGCGGCCAGGTGAGTCCGGACAGCGCGAAGACAACCCACAGCAGCGACTGCGACCCGGGAGATGGTCTCATATGAATCGCGCGGCGTGTCGGAGTCGGAGATCTGATACTGACGCGGGGATTCAGCACGGCGGGCGTCCGATATTACAGGTGCGTGGCACATGTCGCCAGATGCGTTTGGCGCCAGACCACGAACGGAGAGAGAACAGGCACCACCCTCTCCTCTGACGATTCGGGACCCTGCGGAGTTTTCCGGCGCTGGCACCGCCTGCGACTACTTCGCTATCGCCTGCCGCGCGAAGTACTCACGCTTGAATGCGTCGAAGACCTCATCGGTGAAGAGCTCGTCCGCGATGGCCGCAATTTCCTCCGCCTCGCGCCAGGCATCGCGCAGCGCCTGCAGCTCGCCCGCGAGGGCGCGCCGCTCGTCATCTTCGTTGGCGGCCATTTCAAGAGCGAGGCGATCGGCGACAGGCAGCCTGTACAATGGAGTGCGCAACTCGCTGCCGGTTCCACCGCGCGCCCAGAACGATCGGCTGGCGAGCCGCACGGCCAGACGTTCCGCGAACGAGTAGCCGGCGGGGAGCTCGGCCTCGCCGTTGCGGACATCGGGCACACGCCCCCACGACGTGCGCAGCGTGAGCGAGGCCACGCGGGAGAAATAGCCGTCGGGGTTGCCGGCGTCATCCAGCTTGCCGATCGCCGTGCGCACGTCGCCCGTGCCCGCGACGCCGCCATTGAGTGTCGCCAGCAGCTTGGCCGCCGTTCGCAGACTCGCGCTCTCGTCGAGGGTGGCGACGCCGTCATCGTGCTCCACGACGAGCCGCCACGGCGCGTCGCGATCCGGGCGCAACAGCTCCGCGTGACGGAGGTGGCGATAGCGAATGAGCACGGGCGCTCCCTGCGAAGTCCTTGCGCGCGCCAGCACCGAACCCTCGCGCCCGAAGGTGCGCATGCGAAGCAGTGTGTCATCGCTCAGGCCGAGTGACGAGGCATAGCTCGCGAACGCCTGTCCCGCGTGGCGGGCGAGGAATCGCCCCCCTCGGCGCATCAGACCGCGCCGTGACGCCGTACCGGACAACTGGACGCGCGCGCCGTAGCGCCACGAGGCGATTTCCGGGAACAGCGCCGGCCCGATGCGAATGAGCTCGAATCCCGGCTGAAGATGCGCGAGGCCAATGTTGTCGGTGGACACCCGGAGCCGCGTGCCGCGATAGAGTCGCTCGCAGCAGTCGAGGGCTTCCCAGCGTTCGTCGAGCGGAGTCAGGTTCCAGCAGCCGCACCGCGTGCACACGACCCAGAGTCGCCCTCGGGCGGGATCGAACGCCAGGCGTCGCCCCACGGGGCACTCGGGGACCGCGTCGTTCGTACCGAGATGCGTGTTGCAGAACAGACAGGTGGCGTACATGACGATGCCCGAGTGCGCGAGTCGCGACGATGGTGGGCGCCGGCCTCGTTCCGTCCACGGCCGGCGTCGCATCCATGATGCATGACAGTACGGTCGTCGTGCCAGCCGGGTTCCCACGATGCGGCGCGGCGGTGAGGCGGGCGCGCACGCACCGTGGGTACCTTTCTCCGGGCCGGTGTCGCACCATGCGCGGCGGGCCGGCCCGCACCAGTCATCGCGCCGCGCGCGGCCCGCACCGTACCTCCCATGTCATCCTACGCCATCGTCACCGCCAGGGGCGCGCGCCGCTGGGCACACGGCCACCCGTGGATTTATCGGAGTGATCTCGCCGCTCGCCCGTCCGGTCCGGCAGGCGCCGTCCTCGTCATGGACGAGGAGCGCTATCCGCTGGGACGCGCGCTCTGGAGCCCGCAATCGGAGATCTCGCTGCGGCTCCTCGAGCGCGACGCGGACATCGCCATCGACGCACCGTGGTGGCGCGACCGGCTGGCGCAAAGCATCCAGCGGCGTGCGCCGCTCGCCGCCCGCGCGAACGCGTATCGACTGGTGCACGGCGAAGCGGACGGATGCCCATCGCTCATCGTGGATCAGTACGATCAATGGATCATCGTCCAGCTCCTGAGCGCCGGGGTGGAGCACTTTCGACGTGACATCGTGGTCGCGCTGGAGGAGCTGCTGTCGCCCGCCGGCATGCTGGCGCGCAACGACGCCGCGGTACGGGAGAAGGAAGGGCTGGCGCGCGAGACGGTGCTGCTTGCGGGCGACGTGCCGCGCGAGATCGAGGTGCGCGAGGGGGACGTGCGTTACCTGGCGGCGCCGTGGGATGGCCAGAAGACCGGCGCGTTTCTCGATCAGCGCGAAAACCGGGAAGTGGTGGGCGGACTCGCGCGCGGGCGGGCACTCGACTGTTTCTCGTATCACGGATCGTTCGCGCTGCATCTGGCCCGGCGAGCCGAGCAGGTGATCGCGGTGGACTCCTCGGCTGGCGCGCTCACGCGCGCGCGGGCGAACGCTGCACTCAATGGGCTGGGGAACGTCGAGTTCGTGGAAGCGAACGTGTTCGACTATCTGCGCGCACAGGAGAGCGCCGGCGCGCGTTATGAGACGATCGTGCTCGATCCCCCCGCGTTCGCGAAAACGCGTGCGGCGCTCCCCGGCGCGCTGCGCGGCTACAAGGAAATCAACCTGCGCGCCATGCGGCTGCTGAGCCCCGGCGGCGTGCTGTTCACGGCGAGTTGCAGCTTCCACCTCACGCTGCCGCGTTTCCTCGAGATGCTCGCCGCTGCCGCGGCCGACAGCGGCCGGCGCATCGCGCTGCGTGCCGTAACGGGACAGCCGCTGGATCATCCGGAGATTCTGACGATTCCGGAGAGCGGGTACGTCAAGGGGGCGGTGGTGGAAGCGATGGCGTAGTCGTCGCTTCCACCACCGCCCCCCGGGGAATCGGAAATCGGGAATGGGGAATCGGGGAGGAAGACCTCCACGCCCCGCACCCCACCGCCTTTTTTTCACCGCAGCCTCCCCCCGCTTCATCATTCCCCATTCCCACGATTCCCAATTCCCGATTGCCGATTCCCAGGGGGAGGGTGGTGGGGCGTGGAAGATTCCCCATTCCCGTTTGCCGATTCCCAAGGGCGGGGTGTTGGCGAAGTGCTGATTGCCGAATCCCCGAGGGCGGCGGTCGGAAAGGGCTCGCCTTCCCGCGTCCGTCCGCCATCATTACACTGTTTCCGTGCCTCCCCTCCCCGCCGCTGCCGCACGCATGGCCCCAGCAACGAACGAATTCCGCGCGATCCATGCCCCCGCGGTCCGGCGCACGCTGGCGGTCATCCTCGCGCTGAACCTGATCGTGGTCGCCGTCAAGGTGATCGTCGGCGTGCGAACCGGTGCACTCTCGGTGCTGGGAGCAGCGCTCGAGTCCGGGCTCGACCTCCTCAACAACGTGGTTGGCATCGTGCTCGTGCGCGTCGCGGCCCGCGGACCCGATGAGGATCACCCCTACGGCCATGAGAAATTCGAGACGCTCGGCACGCTGGCCATCGTCGGCTTTCTCTCGATCTCCTGCTTCGAGCTGCTCCGAGAGGGGATACACTACGTCATCAATCGACACGTCCCCAAGGCGCCCACGCTGCTCGAGCTCGCACTGATCCTGGCAACCATGGGCATCAATCTGCTCGTGGTCTGGTACGAGCGGCGTCGCGGGAAGGAACTGCGCAGCGCCTTTCTCAGCGCCGACGCGGCCCACACGCAGAGCGACATCTACGTCACCGCCGCAGCCCTCGGCTCACTCCTGCTGGCTCGCGCCGGCTACGGCGTCGTGGATCCGCTGCTCGCGATTGCCGTGGCACTGGTCATTGCCTGGAACGGCTATCAGATCGCGCGCGGCAGCGTGCCCCTGCTCGTCGATGCACGGGCCGTGGATGCCGATGCCATCCGCGCCCTGCTGTCCGCCATTTCCAGCATCCGGGAGGTGCGCACCGTCCGCTCCCGCGCGGCACCGTCGGGCGTGTTGTTCGCCGAAGTGAGCATTGCGGTCGATGGGAATACGACGGTCGAGGAAGCGCACCGCATCGCGGATACCGTGGAGCAACGCATTGCCAGCGCGCTCGGCGAATCCGAGGTCACGGTGCACGTCGAACCCGTGTAGCCCTTGCGTGGCAGCCAGAATGTCCTAGTTTCATCCCATCTTTTCCACTCCCCTGCCATGACCCATCGACCGCGCTCTCTGCAGCACGAGTACGAGCTGTACGTCGACCGGGAAATAGAGACCTACAAGGATTCGGTTCCGCGCCACGTGATTCTCGGAGTCGGCGCGGAGGCGGTGGAAACGCTCACGTCGCAGGCCCAGCTCGCACTCACCGAGATGCTGCTCTGCGCGGAAGTCGACCGCATCATCAAGGCCCGGCTGCGCATTCCGGCGTTCGCGACCTGGAGACGTCGCCGGCTCAAGGCCATCAAGGAGTTCAGTCGCCCCGAGCGGTGGGGCATGCGCCCGGACAGCGCCATCGTGCGCACGGCTCGCAGCGCGCCCGATGGGCACGTGCTGCTCGCCGGGGTCAGCGAGGAAGGGCCCGCCATCTATCTCGCGGCGAATGGATGCGCGGTGACCGCGCTGGACAGCACCGAGCAGGTACTGGAGCGTGTGATGAATGCCGCAACAGAGGTCGGGCTCACGGGCCGGGTCCGAAGCGTCATGACCGACCTCGCCAGCTGGTCGCCCGACCTGCCGCTCAATGCGGTGGTCTGCGCCGCGGCAGCGTTCCACGGACTCTCATCAACCGAACGCATCCACGCGATCGAGCTCCTGCAGAACGCCACGACCCTCGGTGGGGTGCACGTCGTGGAAACGGGGAGCAATGGCGAGATGGTCATGCCCATCGATGAGCTTCGGGCCCGCTACAGGGGTTGGCAGATCACGGTCGAAGGAGGCACGCAGAATCACGGCACCTTCCTGGCGCGCAAGGCCGTGGCGTAATTGCCCGAGGCGGCGTCGCAGTTCGACACAGAATGTCCTCGAATTTTCGTGTCACTCCGTGACAGCCGACTGCCAGCAGTCGGCTGTAGTCGTATTAAGCCATTGTGTGACACATAGTTGAGTCGCTCGGTTCAGATGGCATGACTGCTGCTCATACTGGCGGATCGCCCACGGCTATTCCGGGGCAATTTCCTACGGAGACCAGGTTATGAGTGCAGCTATTGAGGTCGGCCAGACCCGAAAGCGCGGGCAGCGCCAGCCGAGTCAGCAGCGGGAGGCGAGTGTCGAGCCCGTCGGAATCGTGATCTCGCGCGGGACGCGCGAGGAGCCCAGGCCCACGTTCTGGTCGTACGAATGGAGCGCGCCGCCCACCGCGCGGGCGCCACGAGCAAAGCATCGGGCTGCCTGATCGGTACGACAACCCGTTCGTGAGGAAAACAAAGGGCCGGCGCACATCGCGCCGGCCTCTTTGTTCTACTACTACATACTGCTACCGCGATACAACCTACTTCCGCTTCTTTGCCGCCTTGCGGGCAGTCTTCTTCTTCGCGCCACCCTTCCTGGCGGTCTTCTTCGTGGCCTTCTTCTTCGCGGCCTTCTTTTTCGCTGCCATTGATGTTCTCCAGTACTGGAGTTTGGCTGCCGGCCGGTCCCCCGGTGGACCGGCGGCGGTGTGGACGGGCCGAAACCCGCCGCACTCGGTTACACGGCCTCGGCGAGGCTCGTGACGCTGAAGTCGCGCATCGCCATCTGCGACGCGACGATTGTGAAACCCACGCGTGCATCGCTCTCCGACGCGATGCCATGCATCGCGTTCATCCCATCGGTGCTCGCGCTCCGCGAACCGATCGTCTCGCGCATCGCGCTGAGGAATTGACGATCGACATCCGCAGGACAGCACGGCGAATCGGCTGATGCCAGTCTCTCATCCACGAGTGCATTCCGACGATCGCCGGCCGCGACGCGACCCTCGACGGATGTCGGGGCGCGGTGAGCGGGCATGGCGAGTTGTTTGAAGGAGGTGTCGCTGGTCGCGACCGCTGCGGCAGGAGAGAGAGAAGAAGACGGCGCTGGCGACGGGGGCTGCGGAGTGGCGCCGCACGCCGCGAGTCCAACCGCCGCGGCTGCGGCTGACGTACTGATGACAAATTCTCGACGGGCTTGGGCCACTCACGAACCTCGTTCGATGTGCGCCACATTAATTGCTCCCGCGCGAATATAGAAAGGATGAAAAATCAACGCAATGGTTTTGTTCACGAAATTTTTCACCACGCATCGCATCACGTGCGTCACATGCATCATCCGCGCCGCGTACATCGCACGCGACGCGCATCCACGTGCCACCGCGCGTGTCGATGACTGACCGCCGGCATCTTGTCGTCATCGGCGGCGGATTCGCGGGTATCGCCGCGGCGGTGCGGCTGCGCGAGCACGGCGCGAGGGTCACGATGCTCGAGCGCGCGCCGACGCTGGGTGGCCGCGCGCGCAGTGACGACTTCGGCGGCGTGACGATCGATACCGGCGCGCAGCTTCTCTCGACGATGTGCACGCGCACGCTTCACCTGCTCGGCGAGGATCGCCACGCCATGCTGCGGCCGGCGCGCGGACGCGACGCGTACGTGCGCGCGGGCGTGCACTACCCGCTGCAATTCGGCTCGCTGCGCAGCCTGCTCGCGTTTGGCGGGATCGGCGCAATGGACAAGATGCGCCTGGCCCGCTACGTCCTCCCCATTCTCGCGACGCACGCGCGTGCGCTGGATGCCGGCGCCGCGCACGTCACACCGGCCCACGACGCGGTGGACGCCCGCACCTTCATCGCGCAGCACATCGGCGACGAGGCCGCGGACGTGCTCGTCGAACCGCCCCTCAACGGGTTCTACGCGCTGCGCGGGAACGAGACGGCGCTGGCGTTCTTCCTCATGCTGGGCCGCTACGGCGGTGAGGGCGATGTGCTCGAGCCGGTAGCCGGCTGGTCCGCCACGCTGGATCGCGTACTGCACGGGGTCGTGGTGGAACGCGGCACGACGGTGACGGCGATTCACCGTGATGGCGCGGCGCTCGACGTGCAGGGCGAGTCGGGCAGGTCATGGCGGGCCAACGGCGTGGTCGTTGCCACGAGTCCGCACCAGGCCGCGGCGCTGCTCGCCGGACTGCTTCCGTCGGATGCCGAGATGCCGGACTGGCTGCGCGGGATTCCGCTGCGGCAGACGTGGACGCTGGCACTCGCGCTCGACACGCCAATGCCGCGCGACGCGTTCGGCCTCTTTCACGATGCAGCGCAGTCGCGCGTGGTCAGCGCGTGCGCCGTGTGCGGCGCGCGCTCGCGCACCGGGTGGAGAGATCGTGACGTGGTGCTCGCATGGCCCACGCCCGGGGCAGTTCACGCGCTGCCCACCGCGAGCGCGGACGAGCGCACGCGCGCCATGCTGCCGGAGGTGGAAGCGCTGATTCCCGCGGTGCGCGGTCACATCACACGCGCGCGGCTCTATTCCTTCGCTGAAGGATCGCCCATCCCGGAGCCCGGGTTCGCCGCGAGTCGCGCGCGCGGCCGCGCGTTTGCCCGCGAGCTGGCCCGAGCGCCAGGCCCGATGATCACGGTCGCGGGAGATTATCTGACGGTACCGCTCATCGAAGGAGCGGTCGCCAGCGGAGAGCACGCAGCCGCACTCATCCTCTCACGGAGCGCGCCATAACCGGTGTGCATCCTCCGCTGCTTTGCCTGTGTCCGGAACGGATGTTACATCTATAAAAAGGAGACGGACGCCTTCTCTCTGGGATGTGATTCGCCATGCCTACGCTCACGATCAACGGAACCGAAATCAGCGTTTCTCAGGGCGCGACCATTCTGGATGCCGCCCGTTCGCTCGACATCGACGTGCCCACCCTGTGCTGGTATCCGAAGTTGCCCATCGTGGGCAACTGTCGGATCTGCCTGGTCTCCGTGGCCGGTAATCCGAAACTCGTCCCGGCCTGCGCCATACCAGCCGAGGATGGGCAAGTCGTCACCACCGAATCGGTCGCGGCGGTGGAAAACCGCAAGGCAGTCCTCGGCATGCTCCTCGAGCGATATCCCACCACCGACATCCCCGAGCACGAAGGCCGCAACGAGTTCGAACAGCTCGTCCATCGCTATCAGGTTCCGACGGCCAGGCGCTCCGATCTGCCGCTTCGCATGGGCGACGAGCGGGAAGGCGATCCGCTCATCCAGCATGACATGTCCACCTGCATTCTCTGCACGCGCTGCGTGCGGGCGTGCGCGGATATCCAGGTGGTTGGCGTCCTCGACGTGGCGCTGCGCGGCGAGCACGCGGAGATCATCGTGGGCGCGGATGGCGATCCCGAGCACGCAGGCTGTACCTGGTGCGGCGAGTGCGTGCGCGTGTGTCCCACCGGCGCGATTCACGACATCATCCCGCTCGCCAAGATGAAGGCCGAGTCGGTGCAGATGCCGGAGAAGTCCGCGCGCAGCGTGTGTCCGTACTGCGGCGTGGGTTGTCAGATCGATCTCGAGACGCGCGGCAACGACGTCGTCCGCGTGAACAGCCCGTGGATCGAGGAAGGCACCCCGAACATGGGATCCACCTGCGTGAAGGGGCGCTTCGGCTTCGACTTCGTGATGCACCGGGACCGCCTGCGCACACCGCTCATCCGGGACGGATGGGTGAAGCGCGATGGTGCCTGGCACTTCGAGCCGGACCCCGCCGTGACCGCGAAGTGGGGGCGCCGTGGCGGGCCGTGGCGTCTGATCGAGCAGGAAGCCGGGACGCGCAAGCGCCGTCCCAGGTTCAACCCGCTGCATTCCCTGCCCCTGCGCGATGAGCCGCTCGCCGATCCGCGCGATCGAGTCGCCACGCCGGAGGACTGGTACGCGCCGTTCCGGGAAGCCACGTGGGAGGAAGCGCTGGATCTCGCCGCGTCGCAGATGGTCCGGCTGCGCGACACACGCGGACCGGACAGTCTCGCGGTGTTTTCCTCCGCCAAGTGCACCAACGAGGAGAACTACCTGTTGCAGCGGCTGCTCCGGGCGGGCATCGGCACGAACAACATCGACCACTGCACGCGACTCTGCCACTCGTCGTCCGTGAGCGCCATGCAGCGCGCCATGAACACCAGCGCGGCGTCGGGGTCCATGCGCGAGGTGGAACATGAGAGCGACGTGCTCTTTCTTCTCGGCGCGAACACCACCGAGTCGCATCCCGTCTTTGGAGCGGCGCTCAAGCGCGCGCAGCGCCGTGGCGCCAAGCTGATCGTGGCCGACCCGCGCCGCATTGAACTGGCACAGCGCGCCGACATCCATCTCCAGATGCTCCCCGGCGCGGACGTCGCGCTCCTCAATGCGATGCTGCACCACATCATCGATCAGGGCCTCGAAGACAAGGAATTCATCCGCACGCGCACGCACGAGTTCGACGCCGTGGCGAAAGCGGTGCAGCCCTACACGATGGAACGCGCCGAAGCCATTACCGGCGTGCCGGCGGCGCTCATCCGCCAGGCAGCCGAGATGTACGCGCGCGGCCCCAGGTCGGCGACGCTCTGGGCCATGGGGCTCACGCAGCACCACACCGGGACGGACATCGTCACATCGCTGCTGAACCTGCTGCTCTGCTGCGGGATGATCGGACGCTGGGGCGCGCCGATGATGCCGATCCGTGGACAGAACAACGTGCAGGGCGCGAGTGATATGGGCGCCATCCCGATGAGCTATACGGACTACCGGCCGGTGACCGATCCCACGACCCGGCATGAGTACGCGACGGCATGGGGGGTCCCGGATGAGCGGCTGTCGCTCGCCGAAGGGCTCAAGGTGACGGACATCGTCAAGTCGGGCAGCCCGGTGGTGGGCATGTTCATCATGGGCGAAAACCCCATCATCTCGGATCCGGATCTTTCGCACGCCGAAGCATGGTTCCACGGACTGGAGTTTCTCGCGGTACAGGACCTCTTCCTCACCGAAACCGCGCGCTACGCGGACGTCGTGCTGCCCGGCGCATCGTTCGCGGAAAAGACCGGCACGTTCGTGAACACGGAGCGACGCATTCAGGTCGCGCACCAGGCCATCGAGCCACCGGGCGAGGCGCGAGCCGACATCGACATCCTGCTCGACCTGTCGAATCGCATCGGGCTGCCGACGACATTCCGGAATGCCAGTGACGTCATGGACGAGATCGCGCGCGTCACGCCGTCGTGGCGCGGCGTGTCGTTGGCGCGGCTCGAGGGAAACGGCCTGCAATATCCGGTGCCGGATGCGCAGTCAGAGGGGACCGATCACCTCTTCGCGGACAGGTTCCCGACGGCGGACGGCCGCGCGACGCTCACTCCGGTGGAATTCCTGCCACCCGCGGAGATGCCCGATGAGAACTTCCCGTTCTTCATGAATACGGGACGGCAGCTCTATCACTGGCACACGGGCACGATGACGCGCCGTTCCACGGGTCTTGATTCGCGCGAACCGACGCCCACCGTGGAGATCTCGGCGGCGGATGCGCGGGAGATGGGGATCCGGGACGGTGATCCCGTGCGCATCACCTCGCGCCGCAGTTCCATCGTCATTGCCGCGCGTGTCTCGCCGCGCGTCGCGCACCACCAGGTCTTCATCCCCATGCACTACCGCGAAGCGGCGGCGAATCTGCTCACGAATCCGTCGCTCGATCCGTACGCGGGGATTCCGGAGTTCAAGGTGTGCGCCGTACGGGTGGAACCGGTGTCCCGCTCGTATCAGGCCGTTGAAGACTGGAGCGACACGCAGGCGCACGAGCTGGTGGCCGGAGACGATTGAGTGAATCTCGGGATCGAGGGGCGCGTCGCGCTCGTCGCAGGCGCATCCAGCGGGCTCGGCCGCGCCGTGGCGCAGGAATTGGCCATGGAAGGTGCCTCGGTGGCGATCCTGGCGCGGCGTGGCGACGAGTTGCGGCGCGTCGCCGCGGAACTGTCGGCGCGTTCGCGCCGGCGTATCGTGCCCCTCGTTGCCGACGTCACGAGCGAAGACGCCACGCGCGCCGCGGTCGCCGAAGCCGTCGAGACGCTTGGTCCGATCGACATCCTCGTCGGGAACGCCGGTGGGCCGCCGGCAACCATCGTCGAGGAGACGACGCTGGAGCAATTCCGAAGTGCGCTCGAGCTCAATCTGCTATCATCCGTTCGGCTCGCGCAGCTCTGCGTGCCCGAGATGCGGCGCCGTCAGTGGGGCCGCGTGATCTTTCTCACCTCCACAGCGGCCCGGCAGCCCATCCCCTCGCTCATTCTCTCGAACACCGCGCGCGCCGGTCTGGCCGGCTTCGCGAAAACGCTCGCGACCGACTGCGCCAGGGACAACGTGCTCGTCAACACGATTCTCACCGGCCACTTCGACACGGACCGCGCCATGTCGCTGGCGGCCGGCCGATCGAGCCGCCAGGGGCTGTCCATTGATCAGGTGCTGGCCGAACGCCGGAAGCTGATTCCGATGGGACGCGCCGGACATCCAGCGGAGCTGGCCGCCGTCGTGGCATTCCTCGCCTCGGATCGTGCAAGTTTCGTCACCGGCACCGCGCTCGCCGTGGATGGCGGCCAGATCGCGACGGTCTTCTAGACCGTGCGCCGCGTGACTCCGGCTTCGCCTGCTTCCCTCCCCTTTCTCACTCTCGACCTCTGACCCGATTCCATGCGCGCGCTGGTGAAGGAGACCGCCGGTCCCGGATTCTCGCTGAAGGACGTGCCCGAACCCGTCATCCGGGATGACGAAGTGCTCATTCGCGTGCGCCGGGCCGGCGTGTGCGGCACGGACGTGCACATTCACGAATGGGACGACTGGGCCCGGGGGCGCTGTCACCCACCCTTCATCGTAGGACACGAATTCGCCGGTGAGGTCGTGCAGGTCGGTTCACTCGTGACCGACGTGCACGAGGGCGATCGCGTGACCGCGGAGGGGCATATCGTGGACGGCCGCTGCCTGCTCTGCCGGACGGGCAATGCGCACGCCTGTCCCTACAGCAGGGTCATCGGCGTGGACCGCGATGGCTGCTTCGCCGATTACATCGCGATGCCCGCCACGAACGTCTGGCAGCTCGACGACAGCATTTCGTTCGATGTGGGCGGCATTCACGATCCCATGGGCAACGCGTTCCACACGGCGCTCACCGCGGACATCCCGGGCGCCACGGTGCTCATTACGGGATGCGGTCCCATCGGCATCTTCGCTGCCGGAATCTGCCGCGCGGCGGGTGCCTCGCACATCATCGCCTCGGATGTGAACGAGACGCGGCTCGCACTGGCGAAGCAGATGGGTGCGCATGAGGTCGTGCACCCCGACGAGGTGGCGGATGCCGTCCGGCGCGCGACCGGAGGCCTGGGCGTGGACGTGGTGCTCGAAATGTCCGGCGTGCATTCGGCGATTCACCAGGCCTTCGCACTGGTGCGCCCCGCGGGACGCATCCAGATGCTCGGCGTGCCCGCGCGTCCGGTGGAGTTCAACTTCGCCACCGAGCTCGTGTTCAAGGGCGTGACGGTGTACGGCGTGACCGGGCGCCGGATGTATGACACGTGGCATCAGATGACCCGCTTCCTGCGTTCGCGGGAGTTCGATCCCACGCCGGTCATCACGCACCGTTTCCCGCTCGAATGCGCGGCGGAAGCCATCCAGGCCATCCGTTCGGGCGAGGCGGGCAAGGTGATCTTCGAGATCGCATAGCACATCGCGCGTGCGGCACCAGACTTCTTCACCTCCACCACTCCCACTGTCGTGAATTCCGCATTCGCCAACACGCTCGCCGCGTCGCTCGACCAGTTCCGGCGGGATGGTGTGTACAAGCGCCTCAACTACCTGGCGTCGCCGCAGAGCGCGCACGTCCGCATGGAAGGACGCGGCGACGTGCTGATCCTGTCATCCAACAACTACCTCGGCCTGTGCGATGAGGCGAGCGTGATCCAGGCCGGCAAGGATGCGCTGGACCGCTACGGTGCCGGCACCGGGAGCGTTCGCTTCATCTGTGGCACCTTCACCGTGCATCGCGACGTGGAAGAGGCACTGGCGCGGTTCGTGGGGAGCGAGTCGTCGCTCACGTACGTGTCCTGCTGGAACGCCAATGAGGGACTCACGGCGAGCATCGCGGATGAGGGAGACGTGGTGATCTCCGACGCGCTCAACCACGCGTCCATCATCGACTCCATCCGGCTGGCCAAATCCATCACGAAGTGCACGACGGCCGTGTACCGGCACTCGGACATGGACGACCTCCGGGCCAGGCTGGAGAGTGCACGCGGAGCGAGACGACGGATCATCTGGACCGACGGCGTATTCTCCATGGAAGGCGACATTGCCAAACTGCCCGACATCCTGGATCTGGCGCGCGCGCACGACGCCATTGTCGCCGTGGACGACTCGCATGCGACCGGCGTGCTGGGTGCGCACGGACGCGGCACGGCAGAACACCACGGCGTGCTCGGCGACGTCGACATCATCACATCGACGCTCGGCAAGGCCCTGGGCGGTGCGGCGGGTGGCTTCACCGCCAGCACGCACGCGCTCACCGACTACCTGACGCAGCGCTCGCGGCCGCAGCTCTTTTCCAATGCCCTGCCGCCCACCGTCGCGGCGAGCGCTCTGGCGGCAGTGCGATTCATCGAGGCGCATCCGGACCGCGTGACCGTGCTGCACGACAACGCGCGCTACTTCCGCGCCGCGCTCATTGACGCAGGCTTCTCACCGCTCGCCGGCGACACGCCCATCGTGCCGATCATCGTGGGCGAGACGGCGCTCGCCATTCGCATGAGCGAACTCATGCTCGACGAAGGCATTTTCGTCACGGGATTCGGCTACCCGGTGGTGCCCCAGGGGCACGCACGCATTCGCTGCCAGTTGTCCGCATCGCACACGCGTGAGGATCTGGACCGCGCAATCGCCGCATTCGTGCGGGTCGGGAAGAAGGTCGGACTGTTGAAGTAGGTCGTGCGGCGCGCCGCCCGCGCCGGCGCGGGCGTCACGCACCTGCGCAGGTGACGCGAATGATCACCCTGCGCCAGCTCGCGATGTCGTCCGTTCCGACCTTCACCACTTCGGCGCCACAGCACCCCCCGTCGAGCATCCACGGCGCGAGCCAGCAGGACACCGCGAACGGCAGGTGGCCCACCACGTCGCCGCCGCGCGCGTGCACCCACACTGCCGGATTGTCGGTGCCTGGCGGGTCCGGCACGAGAATCAGCCGGTCGCCCGAATGCAGCCGGTGCACCACATCCATCCGTCGCCCGAAGACGGTTCCATAGACAGCGCTGCGGAACTCCGCAACGTGCGGGGACGTCAGGAATCGGCTCATGGTCGCAGCGATGGCGCGACATCAGTTCGCTCGGGGCGCGCACCCATACTGGCAAGCTGCCTCCTGCGCGGCGGGTGGTCAAGCGAGCCCGCGGGTCGTCCCCGCGCGCGAAACGGGTGGAGCGCTCCGCTGCGCCGTGACCCGATCCTCGGCGTGGGCCGCGTGACCTCCGCCAAGCGGTCCTCGTCCCTGCCATGACCCTCGTCCCTGCCATGACCGGTTTCGCGATCGGACGCCGCTGGTGACGCGGTGACGGCTCGTGCGTCCCTCCATCGGCTGGACGACGGGCGTCGTTCCGATGGAGCGACATGGAATCTGCAACTCAGAATGTTCAACGCGCTGCTCGCGAGTGGCGAACCCGCGGCTCGCAACCTGTAACCCCTCTCACTTCACTGGAATGAGGAGTCTCACCATGCGCACGGTGCGGTGGCTGGCTGCCGGACTCACCCTCGTGGCGCTCACGCCAGCACTTGGTGCGGCGCAGACGTCACGGTCGTTCACTGATTCGTGGTTCTGGGGGGTCAAGGGTGGCGTGATCTCGTATTCGACAGTGGCCGAGCACAACAAGTTCGCCCCGTCGATCGGCGCCGAGTGGCTGATTACCCGCTCGCGTGGCGCGCTCTACCTCTCGGGCGAGCAGGCGTTCTTCACCGGGGCGAGCACGGTGTCCGACGGCACGTTCGACTACAACGTGGCCATCAAGGACATGCGCCGCTATACGGCCGCGCTGCTCGCGTTCCCCGTCACCTGGGGCGCGCTGCGGCCCTACGGCGGCATCGGCCTGTCGATGAACCTCATTCAGCACGCAGTACTGTCTGACGGGGTGGATCCCACCACGGCGGCGCTCCTGCAGAACAGCATCAATGACCAGAAGGATGCGGTTTCGTTCCTGGCCATGGCGGGCATACAGGCCCAGTACCAGCGCTTCTCCGTGTTTGGTCAGGCAGGCTACATGCCGATGAAGAACACGTCGCTGTTCAATGGGCGCACGACGTATGTGCTGGAAGGCGGCATTCGCATCAACTTCGGCTCGTCCATCGAGTCAACGCCCTGACGTCAGCACCTGCTCCATGACCCGGAGCATGTTTCCGCCCAGAATCCCTGTCACGTCACCGTCCGAATAGCCGCGGTCCAGCAGCGCCTGAGCCAGCCGCGGCAGGTCGGTGACGTCGGCCATCTGGTCGGGTGACGCACTGATCCCGTCGAAGTCGCTGCCGATGCCGGTGTGATCCGTTCCCGCCACCCGCGCGATGTGATCAATGTGATCAATGAGCACGGAGAGCGGGGTGGGCGGGAGCTGCGCGACGCGCTCTCGCGTGCGCATGTCCTGGTTCCGCGCCACCACCGCGGCATCGAGGCCGCGCGCGCGCTCCGCATCGGCGAGGGCCTGAACCTCGGCGTCAACGTCATCCATGGCTTTCCGGAAGCGCGCATCGATGAAGCGGGAGAAGAAGTTCACGTTCACCACGCCGCCGGTGCTGGCGATCGCGCGCAACTGGTCGTCGGAGAGATTGCGGGGATGATCCGCGAGCGCGCGCGCGCTCGAATGCGTGGCGATGACGGGCGCCGTGGATACGGCGAGCACGTCCGCCAGGGTCTCGTCGGAGACGTGCGAGACATCCACCATCATGCCGAGCCGGTTGAGCTCGCGAATGACGTCCCGGCCGAACGAGGTGAGGCCGCCCGTGCTCGTCTCGTGTGATCCGAGCGACGAGCCGGCCCACTGATTGCCGTTGTTCCACGTGAGGGTGAGATAGCGCGCGCCGAGGCGAAAGAGCTCCTGCAGCTTGCCAAGATCCGCCTCGATCGCATGCCCGCCCTCCACTCCGATGAACACCGCAATCGCGCCGGCCGCGCGCGCGCGCCGCACATCCTGGGCGCTGGTGCCGAAGTGCAGCGCGCCGGGGTGCCGCGCGACGAACGCGCGAATGGACTCCATGTAGCGCAAGGCGCGACGGAACGAGCCGTCGGGACGCTCGAGCGCGAAGGGAGCATCCACCCATGCGGCGAAAAACACGGCCGCGAGTCCTGATTCCAGCAGGCGTGGCAGGTCCGTCTGTCCTTCGGCGGGCGTATGGCGGACGTCGGGGTCGTACGCATCATCGAGTACCCTGGTCGGCATGTCATTGTGCATGTCGATGACGAGGGCGTCCCGGTAGACGCGGCGCGCGCGATCCGACACCCCCGCGATGCGGGACACGTGCGGTGCGGTCATCAGCTCACCGAATGGACGGGAAAGTGCGGCGGCGTGCGCGAGACGAACTCGCTGTCGCGCACGGCCCACCGCAGCGGCCAGTCCGCGGCGCGGCGGATGCCAATGCGCGGCGTGACGACAACCTGGCTGTCGGGAACGCTGCTGCCGCTCCGGATGCTGAGCGGCGGGCGGTCGAGCCGCAGGCCGTTCAGGGCGCCCGTGATGCCGAGCGCGCCGCACAGCTTGCCGGGACCATTGGTGAGATCACGCGCGCGCGCGGGCTGTCCGCGACGCGCGCGCATGAGCCCCACTCCCTCCACCGGTTCGAGCGCGCGGACGAGCACGGCGCTCGGCAGTCCTTCGGCGCGCGTGACGGCATTGAAGCACCAGTACATGCCGTAGATGAAATACACGTACGCGCGCCCGGGAGGCCCATAGAGCCAGCGCGTGCGCGCCGTGCGTCCGGCACTCGCATGGCAGGCTGCATCATGTTCACCGAGGTAGGCCTCGGTTTCCACGATGCGTCCCGCCGCGATGCCGTCCGGTGTCACGGTGCACAGGACGGCACCAAGCAGGTCGCGCGCCACCTCTTCGGTGTCACGCGCGTAGAACGAGAGCGGAAGCGGAGCGCCGAAACGAACGCGCCGCGCAGACCGCGCGGCGCGTTGCGTCATCCTGACTTCTCGTTGGCCGCCGCGGTCTTGCGGCGCCCGCGAGGCCGGCGCGATTTCGGCGTGTCCGTGGCCCCTGGCTCCGGCGCCGGCGGCGCCGCCGCCGCGGTCTTCTTGGTGGCCGCCTTCTTCGTCGCACGTGTGCCGCGTCCCTTGCGCGCGGTGGCCTTCTTCCCGGGCGCGGCGGGCGCAGGCGGCGCGATCTCGACCACGAAGTCAGGCTCGGGCTCCGCCGCAGCAGCCGCCGGCTCCGGCTCCGCGGGGCGCGCGGGTTCCACCACACCAATGCTGAGCAGTTCCGGTGGCAGCTCACCGCCCCGGCCGGGACGGGCCCCGCGGGGCCGAATGCCGCGGCGCAGCGACGCCGCGTGCGATGCACTGCGCGACGCCTGGCTTTCCGACACGTCCGGCGCGGGTGCGGCAGCGGAGAGCTGCTCGGCGACGGGTCCGGCCGACACCGCCAGCGCCACTTCGTAATCGTCACCGCGCTTGCGCAGATCGATCAGATTCGCGTCGTGCGCATCACGCAGGATGCGGTGAAAGAAGCGCTCGTTGAGCGTCTCACTGTCGCGGCCGAGGAGGTCGCGCGCCTTCTGACGTACAGCGCTCGCGGGCACGGCATCCTGCTCGCTCCCGGCGAGCGCGCGCACGGCCTGCTGCACGAGTGCGAGCGCCTCCTCGCGCGTGAGCCGTTCGCCGCCCATCTGCCCCGCGCCCGGTGCCGCAATCGAGACGGTGGCGGGTGCCGCGGGCACAAGGGGGGGCGGGGCGGTCACGATCGTCGGCATCTCGCCGGACGGGGCGAGCTCCGGCGTCGCCGCCGGTGTCTCGCGCTCTGCACCGCCGCGGCCACGATCGCGCCGCCCGCGACCGCGACGGCCGCGCCGCTCCTTTTCCTCGGAGACCACGCCATTGCGCGCGTCCGGCTTCGCCGGCGCCGCCGCGGGCGCCGCACCGTCGGGCGTCGCGACATCGACTTCCATCTGGCCATTCTCGAGCCGCGTGAGCTTGAGCAGTCCACGCTGCGCCGCTTCCTGGCAGAAGCGCGAGAACTTCGCCATGCCGAGGTTCTTCTCGTCGAACGAGGAGTCGATGTCCTGCATCACCTGCTTCAGGCGATCGGAGCGCATCACATCGCCGTTGCGCTTCATGCGTGCGACCGCTTCCACGACGAGCTCCCAGGGATCGCGCGACACCTGCTCGTCCTCACCCGCCTTCACGAGTCCGGCGAGCGCGTTGTAGCTGTAGTACTCGTCGCAATTCATGACGAGCAGGTCGCTCGACGATTCGCGAATGCCCACGCCAATCACGTACTTGCCATATTCCTTTAGCTTGATGACGAGGCTCGAGAAGTCGGAGTCGCCGGACAGCAGGATGTAGGTGCCGATCTCCGGGCGCGTGAAGACGATTTCCAGCGCGTCAATGGCGAGCCGGATGTCCGTGGCGTTCTTCTTGGAGGACCCGTAGGCCGGCGCGTAGATCAGGTCAATGGACGATTCGGTGAGCGGGACGATGTACTGCGGGTAGCGGCGCCAGTCGGCGTACGCGCGCTGGACGGCGACCTTGCCCTTGATGATGTCCGACGACAGCAGATTGCGCAGCTCGTGGCCGAGGTCCGACCGGATCCCCATCGTGACGTTGTCGAAGTCGATGAGCAGTGCGGCGTTGGGCGCGTGCACGTAGGGGGGGGCGCCGAAGGGCGCGGCGGATGCGTTGACGGCCTGTGGGCCGCGGTGCAGAGGGGCGACCGGCGGCCGGGAGGACGCCAATCTCGGGTTTCGGGAGTTCATGAACTTCCTATCGTCGCAGTGTACTCGAGCGCCACCATGCGCTCGAGCTCCCGTCGCTTCACCTTCCCGCTCCCGGTCATGGGGAAAGCATCGAAGAAGCGAACGAGATCAGGGAGTTTGAAGTCGGCCATCGTATCGCGCGCGAACTCCTTCAGTTCACTGCCGGTGATGACCGCGCCTTCCACCGGAACGACGCACGCGCAGACCAGC
>Ga0105240_10005132_pt1 | contig 19594 bp, 12 predicted proteins | sample KBSC54metaG_FD_80426 | JGI IMG/M metagenome (GOLD analysis project Ga0105240, IMG submission 80426) | Corn rhizosphere microbial communities from Kellogg Biological Station, Michigan, USA - KBS C5-4 metaG | ecosystem: Host-associated > Plants > Roots > Rhizosphere > Soil | place: Michigan, USA... | reverse complement strand
TGCACCACCGGCTCCTCATTCCACCACCACGCGCGATAGTAGTAGTAGTTGTCCTTCGGGAACCCGCACATATCCACGATCCCGAACTGGGAATTTATCGACGGCCACCCATAAGGAGTCGGTTCTCCGCGATAATCAAATCCCGTCCACGCAAATCCGCCTGCTTCCCACTCGCGCTCGCCGTAGTACTTCCACCACTCCTCTGCTGTCTCTCCCCACGGCACCACGCCGTCATACGAATTCACCGTATTCCGCAGCTTGTCTGAGCTGTACGCACCGCGCGTCCCAATGGCACTCGAAGTCTCCGACCCGTAAATGGGCCGAGTCGGAAAATCCTTGTGATACGACTCCGGATTCTTCAGGTTGTAGTTGAACCCCAGCACATCGAACGCATCCGAGATCCCCTGCCGGTTATCCCCATTTACGGCCGCCGAAACGACCCGCGTCGGATCCAGCTCATGGCACTTCCTCACCATCTCCGTCGCAATCTTTTTGCCTTGCTCCGCCATCGGTCCCTGCAGCAGAAACTCCTCATTTCCCACCGACCACAAGATGATCGACGGCGAATTCCGGAACCGCTTGATCATCACTTCGAGCTGCGTCATCCCCTCAGGATTCGAGCTCATTTGACGTGTCTCGCACATCATCATCATGCCCATGCGGTCGCATGCGTCCACCCACTCCGGCGTCGGCATGTTGTGCGAAGTACGCACCGCATTCCCGCCCATCTCCCGCAACACCGCGAGCCTGAACCACTGCATCGCATCCGGCAGCGCAGCGCCAATTCCCGCATGATCCTGGTGATTACAAGTGCCCATGATCTTCACTTGCTTCCCATTCAGCAGAAATCCCTTGTCCGCCGTAAACTTCGCCGTCCGCACGCCAAAGCTCACCCTCTCCGCATCGCGAGTCTCCCCGCCGGCCTCCACCGTCACAATCGCCTGATACAGATTCGGAGTCTCCACGGACCACAGCGCCGCATTCGTCAGCTTCGCCGTCGCCGTAAACGTCGCGCTTCCATCCGCCGCAACCTGCTGCGCCTGAGCCTCCGCCGTCGCCACCGTTTTCCCCGCAGCATCCAGAATCTGCCACTTCACCCTGGCAGATTCGGCCTTGTCGCCCTCGTTCTGCACCACCGTAGCCAACGTCAGAGTCGCATTGCTCCCCGACACCTCCGACCGCACATAGCTCTCCCACTTCCCCAGGTGCAGCGCATCAGTCTTGCTCATCCACACATGCCGGTATATTCCTGCGCCCTCGTAGAACCACCCATCGCCAAAACTCGCATCTACGCGCGCCACGATATAGTTCTTCTTCCCATAGCGCAAAAAATCCGTCAGATCGAACCGGAACGGCGCGTACCCATTGTTGTTCCGCCCGATGAAGCACCCATTCACAAACACAATCACGTCACGAAACGCGCCATCAAACTCCACGGCGATCCGACGCCCCAGATCGCTCTGTGGAATATCAAACTCGCGCCGGTACCAACCCACGCTCGTCTCTGGATACCGCCGTCCCAGCGGCTTGAACCCATGCGACTCCAGCTCTTTGTCCCGCACAAACGGCAACTCCACCGCCCAGTCATGCGGCAGATTCAGCGTCCGCCACTTCGAGTCGTCAAACTTCTCCTTCGCAAATTTGAAGTCGCCCGTCTTCGCGAAATCGCCCTGGTTCATTCCGAAGTCGAGGTCCTTTGCAGGATCGTCCCCGTTCCCAAACGTGAACTTCCATCCGAAATCAAACAACAGATGCTCTCGCGGCGCGACTGCCGCCAACCTCTCCGCAGAGAGCAGCCCCTCGGCAGGGCCCGACATCATCGCCATCGTCCGTCCCCACGCCGAACGACTCAGCACAGAAGCAGCCGAAAATCCCAAACCGGACACAAGCAAATCGCGACGAGAAAAACCGGACATTGCGCTCCTCTTCCTTCTTCCACCCGCTCAATTCAGCTGTCGCGAGCAAAGCGAAAATATATACGACCGCGCCGCAAGAAGTAAACGATTTCATCAGCCATCCACGCGCACTTCCGCACCGTCAGGGCAGACCGTTAGTGCCCGCAATCCGCCTAGGCCCATGTGATAAATTCAGTAAGTACAACACTGCAGCAGTCTGAGCAGCACCCCTGCCGCAGCAGCTGGAGAGGTGGCCGAGTGGCTGAAGGCGCACGCTTGGAAAGCGTGTTTAGGGGAAACTCTAACGTGGGTTCGAATCCCACCCTCTCCGCCATCGCGATCTGCCCGTTCCACAACCTTACTCGGCAGCTCTTCATTTCCGGCATCCACCATCCCAGAAGTGATCACCCTCACTGCCGACAGCCCATCGAGCCAAGTAACGTCCACTCGTGCACGCACGGAACCCTGGGACAGAACAAACTGACAAGCGTTCGCATCGATATGTGAGTGTTCAGGCGCTTCGCGGATTAGCCGCAATGCTCGTAGTGCTCGTCCATGCCATGGAATCAGCACGAGATCACCTGGGTGCAGGGCACGTGCTCTATTCCGGCGCCGCAGGAGTTGACATCTTCTTCGCAATCAGCGGATTCATCATGGTGGTGACCACTGCAAACTCTTGGGGTGTCCCCGGTGCCGGCAGAGAATTCATCCAAAGGCGTCTGATCCGTCTGGTACCGCTCTATTGGCTCGCGACCTGCCTCGGGCTCGGACTCCTCCTCGCATTTCCCGGTTTGGTGATCCACACGAAACTTCACCTTTGGCACAGCATTGCTTCGTTTCTCTTCATCCCTGCATGGAACTTCGAGCACATTCCCGTTCCCCTGCTCCCGGTGGGATGGACCCTCTCATACGAACTGCTCTTCTACCTCTTATTCGCCCTTGCGCTGACCACGTCACGTCGCCCCATCAGGTGGGCAGCCGGATTCCTTCTCCTTGCTGTCAGTATTGGCTATTTCCAGACTCCATCCTGGGGCGCTCCTGCCGTCATCCTGAATTCTGTCCTAATCGAATTCATCATTGGCATGGCGATTGGCTACGCTACGCTGCAGGGCTTCCATCTCAGAAGATCCATAGCCGTTCCAATATTTCTGATCGCGCTGGCAGTGTTGCTGGCAACCGATATCGCGCGCGCGGGAAGTCCACCGCGCGTCATCCTGTGGGGAGTTCCAGCGGCCCTGATCCTGCTGTCCTGTGTCTCGGTTGATGCCGATGTCGCCGGAGCATTGGCCGGAATGCCAAATCTCCTGGGGGATGCGTCCTACGCCATTTACCTATTTCACATCTTCGCGCTCGAAGGCATGTGGATTGTCTTCAACAAAACCCATCTGACCCGGCACTTGGGCGACATCGCAGCTATCTTCTGCGGCACCCTGGCTTCCGCTCTTCTTGGCGTTCTTGCGCACCTATATCTTGAGAAGCCAGCGATGAACTTGATCAGGTCAAAGATTGGCGCACGGCGCATGCCTCTACCGCTTCCCGTTGCGCAGCCGGAGTTGCTCGCCCAATAGCAGCCTGCCATGGGCAGACAATTCATCGTGCAGCCACTGCGCCTGTCTGTTGAATCTTCTCCCTATTCCCGCTAGCGCGCGGCCTGCCCCGAATCGGCCGCGTAGCCCTCCTTCGCAAAAAAGAGAACAGCCGCAGTTGCTCTTGCAGAGCCATCCACTGTCGATCCTTGATCTGAGGCGCAGATTTGAGTCGAACCAGCTTCACAAGAACCGTATCGTTACTGTTCATCGGAATCTCGATTTTCGCCGTTCCACCCTTACCAGGTTTGATCATCCTGGACATCTCACGAGCGTCTCGGGTCAGATCGTTCAGCTTTGCGATCTGCTCAGTAGTCAGCTGCGCAGGGGAGCCCATCTCCAGATAAGCTGTGTAGGCATCGTTGGCATGATAGCTCGTTCGACACACCTCGAGGCGATAGCTTGCCTTGGGGGAGAGGTGAGTCACCTACAACCTGACAGGCGCGGCCTGATGTGCAGGGATAGGCTTCGTGTAGAAGGACCGATTACTTACTTGCTGGTCTGGCTGTTCGAAATCCCAGATTACTCCGGTGAAGTTCCCGTCTTTCGTTGAGAGCATCGCCTTGGCGTCGCTCGTCGCTACGGTGTCTCCCACGAGCGCGTGCAGATATTTGTAGGCGAAATACGCGGGCTTGCGAATTCCTTGAGGATTCAACAGCCCGAAGCCACCTTGGAACGGAGCAGTAGGTGGCCCCGGCTCTTCGAAAAGATCCGTGTAGGTCCAGTAACTCATGCCCTGCACCAGGCCCTGTGCTCCCTTCAGCTCGCTTAGAACGTATGGCGCGCTGATGTAAGAGTCGTGCACGGAATCGCGCGGCGTATAGCTTGTGCTCCATTCAGTGAAGTACAGCGGCAGATCTTGATGGCCAGCAGCAGAAATCTGCTGGCGAACCCGACGAACGTCCCCAACGATTGCATCCGGAGAAGGATCAAGTTTGGTGTCGGCATGCCCGTATTCGTCCAGAAAGCCACCAATTACGCCGTAGGTATGTGTCGTCACAAAATCCACCGGCGAACCACTCTGTTTCGCGTACGCAAGGAACTCAGGAACCCATGCCGCACCAGCTGTACTTGGGCCCCCCAACTTCAAAGCAGGGTCAACAGCCTTGATCGTCTTCGCAGTGAGGTCGTATAGCTCAAAGTACGCCTTCTGGTCAGCACCTTCGAAAAATCCCGACAGGTTTGGCTCATTCCATACTTCAAAGAACCAGGTGCATACCTCGTCCTTCCCATATCGAGCTTCGATGTGGCGAGTGAATGCATCGATGAGATCACGCCAGCCTTTCGGCTTGGGGTGGGACGTGTTGCCGTGCCAATAAAAGATGCTATTTTGCGAGGTCGCCAGCGCCTCCGGTGTGAACCCGAGTTCCACAAATGGCTTGATATGCCTTGCCAGCAGTGCGTCGTAGAGCTGGTCGATCTTCGTCCAGTCATATATAGGTCTGCCGTTTTCGACCTTCACCGTTCCCAGCACATCGTGGAAGATGGCATGGAAACGGATGTTGCGAAAGCCCAACTCTTCTGTGGTCGTTTGGAATTCCTGAAAATCCTCCAAATTGATTCGCGACTCAGCCGAGTCGGGAGGCTGTTGCAGCAACTGCTCATAGAGCTTAATCGCCAGTCCCGCGTCTCTTTTGTCTAGAGCATCACCGGCCCGGTCATAAAGCGTCTGAGCAGATGGTTCCTTGCAAAGGAGCACTGAAGCGCCCAGCATCGACACCGCAATTCCGATGCTGAAGCACAATGCCATTCGTCGTAACCTTGCACACACATCAGATGCTTCTATTCTAGTTGAGTCTGAGTTTCGATCCTCATCGAACCAATATGTCCGAGGACCTCGAATGACAAGAGTTTGCTCAGGCCTAGCTCTTCATTGACCGCATGAAGAGTTCTTTCGCTCGGCTCTTCCCTCTTTGCTCAGATCACGCTATTCCCTCAACCTGCCGAGTGCATCGAGAGATAATCGGCTAGATAAGGTGCGGTCTTGCTACTGCTCGCTGTGGCGACCTCGTCTGGAGTGCCCTGCGCGATAATCCTGCCACCCTCATCACCCGCCCCGGGTCCGATATCGATGACCCAGTCGCTATCCGCGATCACTTGCATGTCGTGCTCGATGACGATGACAGTATTGCCCGCCCTTACCAATTTTTGAAGCTGCCGTTGTAGCCGCTCGACATCCGTCGGGTGCAGCCCGGTAGTGGGTTCATCAAGAATGTATAGACTCTTGCCATGTTCCAAACGCTGAAGCTCGGTTGCAAGCTTCACGCGCTGCGCTTCGCCCCCTGACAATTCAGTGGCAGCTTGGCCCAGTCGTAGATAGCCCAGGCCAACTTCCTGGAGAACCTTGAGCGATCGCTCGATAACCTCATCAGCGATAAAGAATTCCGCTGCGGCATCTACCGTCATCGCAAGTACTTCGGCGATATTCTTGTTCCGGTACAACACTTCGAGCGTCTTCTCATTGAAGCGGGCGCCACGGCATGCGGGACATGGACTATAGACGCTTGGGAGGAACAGCAATTCGACCGAAACAAAGCCTTCTCCCGCACAGGTCTGGCAGCGGCCCTTCGCAACATTGAACGAAAAGCGCCCCGCGTCGTATTTTCGCGAGCGCGAAACTCTAGTGGACGCAAACAATCTGCGGACGTGATCGAATAGACCCGTGTATGTGGCGATATTGGACCGAGGAGTGCGGCCGATTGGCTTCTGATCCACGACTACGAGCCGCCGGATATGCTGCATGCCTTCGGTGACCCGTCCCGATAGGGTTGCAACTGGTCTGTCTTCCAGGCTCTCGGTCTCCACCTCTTCCGTGCCGGCGCTCTGGCTAAGGTGTTGCATTAAAAGTCCCACGAGTGCCTGACTTACCAAGGTAGATTTTCCGGAGCCCGATACTCCGGTCACCGCTGTCATTACGCCCACCGGTAGGCTCACATCCAGCTGATTGAGGTTGTTGCGGGTCACACCGCTCAGTCGTAGCCAACCTTTGGGCTGTCTGCGTGACGCTCCACGCGAACGGTTCGGCGCGAATAAATGCCTCCGTGTCTCTGAGGACGCGACGCTTCGCAGTCCTTGTGGCGGACCGGAGTAGAGCACCTCACCGCCGTTCCCTCCCGCGCCCGGGCCCACGTCGACGATCCAATCGGCGCGGCGCACCACCTCGATTTCGTGCTCCACCACAAAGATCGAGTTACCTGCAGCCTTGAGCCCCTGAAGCGCTTCGAGCAAAGCCCGGGTATCTGCGGGATGAAGACCAGCGGAAGGCTCATCAAGCACGTAAATAACTCCAAAGAGATTCGAGTGCAGTTGCGTAGCGAGACGCAGCCGCTGCAACTCCCCTGGCGATAGCGTGGGTGTGCTGCGCTCGAGAGATAGGTATCCAAGTCCCAGGTTGAGCAGGACGGTCAACCGGTGTGTGAGTTCACTGGTGATTCGCCGAGTGACTTCCGCCTTCTCAGGGTTAGCAGAGTTCTTTCCTCTTTCCTGTTTGACGAATGGTTCAAGAACGCCAAAGAGGCGCTTCAGTGGAAGTGCCGCCATCTCAGCAATGTCGTATCCGTCGAACTTCACGGAAAGAGACTGGGGGCGTAGGCGTTTCCCGTGACAGGTTCCGCAAGGGGCAGAAACCATGAATTGGGCCACACGTTTCTTCATCCTGGCGCTATGCGTGTGAGCAAATGTCGAGAAGACGTGGCGTTTGGCACTAGTGAACGTTCCCAGGTAGCCAGGCTCCATCTTCTGCTTCAGCGCCCGGCGAGTCTCCGCTGGCGTGAAGCCGGGGTAAACGGGGACCTGTGGCTGATCTTCTGTGAACAATATCCAGTTGCGGTCCTTTTTCGGAAGATCTTGCCACGGCTTATCAACGTCAAAGCCGAGTGAAACCAATATGTCGCGCTGATTCTGCCCACCCCACGCTGTGGGCCATGCGGCGATGGCCCGCTCGCGGATGGTGAGCCCGGGGTCCGGAACCATCGAAGCTTCAGTGACGGTGTACACGCGGCCAAGTCCATGACACTCGGGGCATGCACCCTCTGCAGTGTTGGGTGAGAACGACTCCGCGTAGAGCAGCGATTGGCCGGCAGGATAATCGCCGGCTCGCGAGTACAGCATGCGCAAGAGATTTGAAAGCGTGGTAACCGATCCGACGGATGATCGCGGGGTAGGAGCGCCCCGCTGCTGTTGCAAGGCGACCGCCGGCGGCAGGCCGTCGATCGAGTCGACAGAAGGAACTGAGAGTTGATGAAATAGCCGCCGCGCGTAAGGCGAGACTGATTCGAGGTAGCGGCGTTGCGCTTCGGCATAAATCGTGCCGAACGCAAGAGAAGACTTTCCAGACCCCGACACACCGGTAAACACGACCAGTGCGTCACGGGGAATGTCCAGATCGACGTTGCGGAGGTTGTGCTCGCGGGCGCCGCGCACCCTGACCATATGGTTACTTCGCAGGCTTGATCTCAACCCTTTCCCTTCCACAGTCTTTGGATGCCCTGAACCCAGATCCCGGCTGACCAGCCGGCGGGTTCGCCTTTTTAAACTCCCGCAGCCCCCGACCAGTCAGATGCGCTGTGGTTAAGCATCCGGCCTAGCGAGGACACTGGACCAAATTTGTCGCCTTAGGTTTACAGGAGTTTAAAGCGATTTTGAGCCAAACTGAGCGAGCACCGCACTTGAAAGCTGCCAGCCGCGATCTAGACGAGAAGTTGGCTGCGCAGGCGGGAGTCGCTCCATCGAACACGCATTGCCCAGATCGGGTCTGCCCGCGGTTAGTTCGGATCAGTCGCACCAGTGGCGGACCTATAATTAGGGTCTGGATTTAGCTCTGGGGCGAGACGCCTTGGACGACATCCGTTGCAATCAGGAAGCCGCTGTGAGGTTGAGGAATATGACCGAAGGCGTTGCGGGCCAGATCACGGGCGACGACATCATCTCCGAGCTGATCCGGAATGCGGATGCTGGTGCCTTCAAGGTCCGCTATACAGTTCTCGTGCCCTGTATCTTCAACGTTTATCTACACCCCCGCGACCACGAACTCATCAATCCCGTCGTCGAACTCATCCGGGAAGAGGCGATCCGGGCGCTCCAGGAGCATCTCTCCCGCCTCAATAAACCAGGCTCCTCGTTTCCGCTGGCCAAGCGCTTCGGCTTGGCAGGCGAACCGCGTCCCGAATACAAAATACTTGAGAAGCAATGGAATATTAACTTCCATGCAGACCAGGAGGAGCGGCTACGGCCGGCTGAGATCGAGATTTACTCGGAGCTGGGCAGCGCTCGCCCGAAGGACTTCGGAGCCGGCGCTATGACCACCTTGATCACGCGAAACAGTCCGCGAGAACCGGCGACAGCCGTAGCCCGGCCGGATGGGTCGGACCATCGGGTTCTTGCCAGGTTTCGCTATCGCGATTCCGGTAGGGACAACACCTTCGCAATGTCCTCTGATGAGATCGTTATTGGGCGGGGCGGGAAAGCTGTCTGGGTGGATTTGAAGCTCGATGGTCCGGCAGATATTTCGCGGGAGCACTGCCGCATTCGGCGCGATCCGAGCGCTGGCACATTCTTCATTAAGGACCTCAGTCAATTCGGAACGAAGGTTAATGGGGAATCCATTCCCAACAGTGTGGACCGCATCGAGGGCGGCGACAAGGTCGATCGAAATCGCGAGGTGCCTTTGCCCTCGCCTGCGAAGATCACTCTAGCCGATGTCTGCACCTTGGAATTCGAAGCGGAGACTTCAGTATGACCACCACCACTCTCTTCTGGCTTCGCATCCCTTTCCTTATTGGATTTGTGACGTTCGTTCTTTTCCTTGCGTGGGCGTTCGTGCGCCGCAGCCGCTAAGCCATGATCGCGACATCTCAATTGTTGGTCGGTGGCCATTCCGACGCAGGACGTAAGCGGTCTGAGAATGAAGACCGCTTCTTCATCGATGCGCAACGCGGCATCTTTCTAGTTGTGGATGGCCTCGGTGGTCACGCTGCCGGGGAGCGAGCAGCAGATATTGCCGTCGACATTATCTCCACGCGGCTCTATCGGCGCACCGGCGCAAGCGAAAAGCGCATTCAGGAAGCGTTCGCGCTCGCCAGCACAGAAATCTATCATGCAGCTTCTCGCAATCCCGAGTGGGTTGGAATGGCATGCGTGGCTACGCTCGCGCTGGTTGAGGGCGACAGCGTTACTGTTGGGCACGTAGGCGACTCACGGCTCTATCTCCTCACGCGCGGAAACATCGAAAAGATTACTCGAGACCACTCGCCCGTAGGTGAGCTGGAAGATTCCGAGGAGCTGAACGAGTCCGCGGCCATGCGTCACCCCCGCAGAAACGAGGTCTATAGAGACCTTGGAAGTGCGGCTCACACGCCCAACGACACAAACTTTGTTGAGATCCACTCTTTCCCTCTTGCCCCAAAGTCGGCCCTCCTGCTCTGTTCCGACGGCCTTACCGACCAGGTAACTGCTGCGGACATTCGGCTGATGGTTGAGCAACACGCAGGAGACCCCCAACAGGCGGCCCGCGCTCTGGTCGATGCTGCGAATCAAGCAGGAGGTAAAGACAACGTTACCGTCATAGTCGTCGAAACCGAGGATTATGCAAGAGCGTCGAGTGCCGGAACCGATAACCAGGTCTCTCGTCCGCGCTTTTCCGGCTGGATATGGTTTCTTTTCGGTCTGCTTGTGGCGTCTACCGTGTTCCTCGCAGCGAGACCATATTGGGAGGGCTCTGCCTCAGGCCTCAAGCTTCGGTTTGGAAAAGTGACAATGGCTCAACGGTGGGTAGTCGGACCGAACGGAATCGCGACGATCGGAGCTGCCCTCGATCGAGCCCACCCCGGAGACACGATCGAAGTCAGTCCCGGCGAGTACCCCGAAGCCCTCCACCTGCGATCCGGTATCTCTGTCGTAAGCACCCAGTTTCACGGCGCACGGATAACATCCTCCGACATTGCCGTCTCCGCTGAGAACATTCACGACGCAGTTTTCGTAGGTTTTGATATAGCCGGCCCTGGGCGAGTCGGAATCCGAATCTCAAACTCCGATCTCCGCGTCACTGAGGTACGCGTAAGTGGTATGCAGACAGCGGGTATAGAGATCACAGGTAAGGGAGAGCCGGTCATCCAGGCTTCTGACATTTCGGACAATCCCGGTGCGGGAATCATCGTTCGTGAAGACTCCCGTCCACACCTTGACCACAACTTCATCCGTCATAACGGACACGGCTCCACCATGGAACCTGGAGTCCTTATCGAAAGTTCCTCTTCTCCTGCACTCTTCGGAAACATCATCGAAGAGAGCGGTGCGGAGCAGATCCGGGTGCCTCCGTCGTTTGCAGCAGGAACCCTGTTGACCGACAACGTGATCGCTCCGCAGACGCGCGATAAGAAGAACCATCTGAAGGTGAAGGCGCAGTGAGCGAGGAAACGGCAGGCCGCTTCACGCTTCATCGCAAGCTGCCGGCGGGCGGCATGGGCCGCGTTTTTGAGGCCGACGACCCGATCGCCCAGCGACGGGTCGCGCTGAAGCTCATCGATCTCGGCACGGATCCGGACAGTCTGGAGATCGTGAGCGCCGAGCGTCTCGGTGCGGAGCTACAAAGCAGGCTGTGCGCAATCGACTCGCGCGTCACCGTCATCTACGAGACTGGCGAGATGCCGCGCTACTTCTACATCGTCATGGAATATGTTGAGGGTCGCGACTTGTCGGAGTTGTACACCCAGAATGGCCTCGATCCGATGGTGGCCGCTCGCATCACTCAAGACGTACTGGAGGTTTTGGATCACGCGCATAGCTTCTCAACCACTCTGGATGGCCGCTCGATCCTGGGCATTGTGCATGGTGACCTGAAGCCCCGCAATATCCGCGTCACTCCGGCTGGCGACGTCAAGGTTCTCGACTTCGGCATCGCCAAGGCACTCTCGCTCACCCGCAATTACACTCAGAATGTCTTTGGCAGCGTGCAGTATTCTTCGCCCCAGAGACTCCTCACCGGAGAAGTTGACGTCGGTGCGGACCTCTGGGCTGCAGGCGTAATCCTGTACGAAATGATCGTCGGTCGTCCCTACTTCCAGGCGGAGAGCGGGCCAAAACTAGACCACATGATTCGCAGCTACGATCGCGTACTGCCTTTGCCGGAAGCGCTCCCGCCAGCCCTCCGCAATATCCTCGAGCGAGCTTTAAACCCGGATCAGCGCGTGCGCTACCAGACTGCTGCGCAATTTGCTCGGGACCTCCAGGCGTTCCGAAATGGTGAGCCCGTAGCGAGTCCATCTGATACGGAAGCCACGCGCAGGGTGCAGCCAAATGACGATGCAACGAGACGCACGTCGCGACCACAACCGCCGCCACAGCCGCAACCGCAGCCGCAGCCACCGCCACAGCTTCCGCCGATTGACCTGACTCGCAAAACCGTTGCGGCCCCTGCGTGGGCGCCAGTCGCAGTCCAGCAGTTTCCGCGGCGCCCCGCCAGCGTGGCAGGGACTTTGGTTCGCGCCATCGCCGGTTTCTTTCTCGCGATCGTGCTGTTCATCGGCTATCTCGTTGTGAACGAGTATCTGGTTTGGGGCAGCGCCCACCAGTTGGCCCGTGATCTTTCCAGCGAGAAGCAGCAGAATCTCGATGTAGCCTGGAGCGATTACCGGAAGCTTTCGAACCGCTCCCATTTGCCCATTAGCCTCTGGGCGGCTCGATCTGAGTTGCAGAGACACCTCGTAGCCGACGCAGACAGCACCATCGTGAAGTTTAGGGCGCCAAATGGACCCCCAGTGTCTGAAGCAGACTGGACACATGCTCGAGACGATCTGTCTCGCGCAATCGAACTTGATCCAGGCGACAAAACATTGCATGGAAAGATCCGGTTGGTCGACGGCCATCTGGCTCGCCTGCGCGGCACTGCTGAACAGGACTCTCGATTGCTGGAGAATGCGCGCCAGGACTTTCAGGCCGCTGCTGGCTCCATGAAGAAGTCGCCTGACCCGTGGCTCGGACTGGCTGCACTCTACTTCAGCTCATTTCATGACCTTTCGCACGGTGAAGCAGCGATTAAGCAAGCCAACCATCTCGGTTATGCCACCGGCAAACGAGAGACCGCGGAACTCGCAGACGGCTACCTCTATCGTGCGCAGCGCACTCTGGCGTTGGGAGATCAGGCAAACTCAGTCGCCCAGGCAACTCACTACTACCGGATGGCCGCCCCTGATCTGACCAGAGCACGCCGCTTGTATGAGAGCATCCTCCCATGGGACGGTGCAGCCGCAAACCTGAAGCAGGTGAATGATGCGTTGGACCGCATCTCAAGTTTCAAGTAGAGCGTACAAGGGAGGCGAATGGCGGTAACGCGCAGCACATCGGTTGACCGGACCCAGAACCCAAGCCTGCGAATAGAGACCCAGAGCAGAGCCATGGAGCGCGTCCTGCTGCTGGCGGCAGCCGTCCTGGTACTTGCGGCAATCAGCCTCACAGCGCTGGCGAAAATTGATCGCCTGGCCGGCTCGGAACATGACAGCCTTAACCTGTCCACACTGGAACGGCGTGAACAGCTTTATCCCTTTCTGCAATGGGTTTCCACTCCTGCGGAGCGCCAGTACATAAGCGGCAACATCTTCGAGCACTTACGCAGCGGAGAACGAGCAGTGTCGCACGTGGGAGAACTCAGCCAGATCCGCGTCCCCATCCATGAGGTGCTGAAGACGCGCGGTCTTACCGAGTTGCAAGCACGTGCCAAACAGGTGCGGGCGGCGCGTCCCGATGTTCAAAGCATTCTCCTGCTCAGCCCTACAGAGTTCTCGCGTCTCAAGCCACTTTTTGTTGTGCGGGACAGGTTGCAGTTCCGCAATCAACTGATCCTTGCATCCGTGTTGTTCCTTTGTGCCTTCGCCGCCGTACACATCTTCTGGTCGATCCGTCGCGTCGGCGTCTCACAATTTGTACTGCCGTCTCTTCTCCTTCTGAGTGGCGTCGGGCTTACTCTGATGATCAGCCTGCGCGATCCGGTGCGCGACACTCTTGCCTTTTTGAACTTTGCCGAGGGCGTTGCCGCGGGCTGCGTCGTGCTCGCGCTTGCCAGCACCATCGACTATCGCCGTAGCATCGGAAAGCTCAGCTACGTCTTTCTCATCGCGAGCTTCCTGCTTTCGGTCGCACTCATCCTCTTCGGGTCCGGGCCAACCGGCAGCGATGCGAAGGTTAACCTGCTCGGCTTCCAGCCGGCTGAGGTCATTCGTGTTCTGATCGTCTTTTTCCTGGCTGCTTACTTCGCGGAGCGATGGGAGTTTCTCCGCTCGCTGCGCGATCAACGTCAGGAGCTCAAAACAATTTCGCGTTGGGTCGAGGTGCCCCGCCTTGAATACCTGCTACCTGTCCTGGCGGGTGTCATTCTTTCACTCGCCTTCTTCTTTTTGCAGAAAGATCTCGGACCAGCGCTGTTGATTGCCTGTCTGTTCCTTACGATGTATGCCGTCGCCCGCGACCGCTACCTTTTCGCAGTCGTCGGATTCCTCCTGATCCTTTCCGGCTTTGCATCCGGCTACTATCTCGGCTTCCCGAACAATGTGGCGGGCCGCATGTCCATGTGGCTATCGCCGTGGGACAACTCAGTTCGCGGCGGCGAGCAGATAGCTCACTCGCTATGGGGGTTTGCCTCTGGGGGCGCATTGGGCACCGGCCTCGGGCTTGGCGATCCACAGAACATGCCTGCGGCTCACACCGATCTCATCCTCGCTGCGCTGGGCGAGGAATGGGGATTCTTGGGTGTACTTGCAGTGCTGCTCCTGTATGCCAGCCTGATCTGGTTTGGACTCCGCGTTGCACTGCGTGCGCGGTCCGATTACAATTTCTTCCTTGCCCTCGGACTTACCCTTGCGTTCGCCCTTCAGATCCTGCTGATCGCCGGCGGAGTGCTCGCGTTAGTCCCTCTATCCGGCGTGGTAGTTCCCTTCCTCAGCTACGGAAGGACGGGCCTCATCACTAACTTCGCCATCATCGGCATTCTCTTGTCGCTAAGCAGAGAGACCTCTGGCTCGCTCCCGACGGCTCAGACAACGGAACCCTTTCGCGCGAGCCTTCGAGGCGTATCTTACGTGCTCGCCAGCCTCGGCGCCTTCCTGCTGCTAAAGGCGGCTTACATTCAAGTCGTTCGTGCAGACGCCACTGCAGGGGCAGGCGCACTGGCGCTCCAGGCCGATGGAGAGCGCCGTTACGAATACAACCCTCGCCTGCTCGCCATCGCCCACTCCATTCCGCACGGCACAATATACGATCGCAATGGGCTCCCAATCGCCGCCAGCAACTGGCAGGAGATTGAGCAGAACCGCAATCGCTATCTTGGCATTGGACTAACCGTACCGGAACAGGCTCCCGCGGGAGAAACCCGCCACTATCCGCTCGGACCCGCGGCATTCCATCTGCTTGGAGATCTCAGAACTCGCGCCAATTGGTCCGCCCACAATAGCTCCTACGCAGAACGGGATTTTCTACAAGTGCTGCAAGGCTACAACGATCACTCGAGTGTTGTAGAAGTCTTCGACCCGCACACCAGAACCTCGCACACTGTTCTCCGATTTGACTACCGCGAATTGCTGCCACTGCTCCGCCATCGATGGCAGCCTGATCATCCTGACGTAAAGCGGATACTCGATCGTGACCGCAATCTGCACATGTCGATCGACGCTCGCCTGCAGATGAAGACTGCAGAACTGTTACGAAATCAGCTCCAGCAGCTCGGTCGCAGCAAGGGAGCCGTCGTGGTGCTCGACCCGGAAAACGGTGACCTGCTTGCGTCCGTCAGCTACCCATGGCCCGGCCCTTCCTCGTCCACTTCGCCACAAGACGAAGATGACGCCTTCTTGGATCGTGCGCGATATGGTCTCTACCCGCCCGGTTCTTCGTTCAAAATCGTGACTGCCATCGCAGCTCTTCGCAAAGATCCCGGCAATGGTGATCAGGTCTATGAGTGCAAGCGCCTACCCGATGGCCGTACCGGCAACTTCATTCAGGGATGGAAGCGCCCCATTCACGACGACATCAAAGACACCGCGCCGCACGGAGAGCTATCCATGCGCACGGCCATCGTCGTTTCGTGCAACGCCTATTTCGCGCAGCTAGGCACATACAAAGTCGGCCCGGAAGCGCTGCTCGATACAGCCACGCGGCTGGGCATCGCGGTGGCAAATCCTTCCGACGTCAAGACACTGCAGGCAGAGATGCCGCAAACGTCCTACGGTCAGGGGCAGGTCGTTGCGAGCCCCTTTCAGATGGCGCGCGTTGCTGCCACCATTGCGCGCGGTGGCTCGATGCCCTTTGGCCGATGGATCACCGATCAGGCCAATCCAAGGCAGGACCCGCCGCAGCCGATCCTCGACCCCAAACTGGCTGCCGAAATCGCTTCCGACATGCGGGGTGTTGTCACCTCGGGCACCGGGCGCAGCGCTAACCTGCCCGATATTCCCCTCGCCGGCAAGACCGGAACAGCGGAGCTGGAGCATGCTCCATCCCACGCGTGGTTCATCGGGTTCGCACCCTATGATGCATCTCACAAATTGGCATTTTCTGTTCTCATTGAGAATGGACAGTACGGCGGCACCGCTTCCGCTCCGCTAGCCGCGGAGGTGATGAAAGCAGCTAAATCACTCGGGTATCTACAAGGAGCCCCATGAGTCGACTACATGAGCTCGAGCGGCGCATCGATGAAAAGCTGCGCAGCCTTCTCCGTTCCTCATCCCCGGAGCAGAAACGCGAACTGCTGGAAATTCATCGAGCTGTGCTTGACGATGTCGCCGCTCATGTAGACACGCTGCCGCGAGGAAAACAGGCGTTCGTTTACACGCAATTAGACGTACGGATACTTCTGCCCGACCCCGCGCTTCGACGCTCCTTTGAGCTTGTCTTCATCGAAGGCGATGCCCTGTCTCGAGATATCCGCCAGCGGCTTGAGGACCAGCGCGTCGAAGTTCCGGCTCGCATCTCGGTGCAGGTGGAATTAGTGCCGGACCTATCGCCGGATGTCGCCGCTCGTGGCTTCGATATCCACTACGGAAACGCTCCAGTCCAGCAGCCTTCCGAAGAGGTGACCGAAGTCCGGTTCACGATCCTCTCCGGTTCTGCCCAGCAACCGGAGCTTTCCTTGAAGAAGAAGCGCATCAATCTGGGGCGCCTTGCAGAGGTAATGGACGCCGAGCAGCGGCTCACGCGACAAAACGACGTAGCGTTTCGAGATGATGCACCCGCTCCTAACCAATCTGTCTCGCGTGCTCATGCTCACATTGAGTTTGATCCGGAGACGGCCGTGTACCGCATCTACGATGATCGCAGCGCCCATGGCACCACCGTCATAAGGGATGGCGCCGTGATCCCAGTTCCTCCAGGACCAAGCAAAGGCGTGGCCCTGCAAGACCGAGATGAGATCCTCCTCGGACAAGCCCGCGTGCGATTTGCATCAACTCGTACGTAGTCGCTTGCGCTCAACACCGTACCCCGTGATCATCGGCAATTAGAACTGATACTTCGCCGCAAGTTGCAACTGTCGCAGAGCTCCAGTTCCGGTGATTCGGCCGAATGTGGGGGACGTAACCGTCATGTTGGGTGTGTTCCAGGTTGGATGGTTCAGCGCATTGAACGCCTCAAAGCGAATGGAGAGCTGGTGTTTCTCGTTGTAGGGCATTTGCAAAACCTTGTGGAACGAAGCGTCGAGGTTGGTGACGGCAGGGCCGGTGAAGCTGCCGCGATGTGCATTACCGAAGAAGCCGACCGGCGCAAGTTGGTATGCGGAGGGATTCACCCAGTCGTTGAGGGTTCGTGCGCTTCCCTGCAGGTACGGGCTCTTGCCCGTTGCGTTGGGCCGATCGTAATTGCCGCCCGCACCCTGGATGCTTGAGCGGTCAATGCCATCTTGAGGCGTCGCGATTGCCCCGGTTTGGTGAATAAAGATGCATCCCAGCTGCCATCCGCCAACAAGTGCATTCACACCGCGGTTGCTAACTCGAAGCAATTTAGCGGAACCGATCGGAAGCTCGTAGAGCGTCGAAATGACAACTCGATTCCTGATGTCGAACGCCGACAGCCCGTAATCGCAGCGGAGGCAGCGGTTGTCCTGCGGAAATAGGGGATCGTTGCCCTGCACGCGAACTCCGCTAGTGTCATCCAGAGACTTTGCCCATGTGTAGGACCCAATAACGTTGAGGCCGTTGCTGAAGCGGCGAGTAGCTTTCGCGCTCAGCGCGTTGTAATTGCCAATGCCCTCATCGTGCACGTATTGAATTCCGCCCATATTTGCGAAAGGAGTGCGGAACTTCACTGAAGAACCTGTTCCATTGGGAACGTACCCTGCAGGCGTCGCGATGTTGATATTCCTGAAGCCATACAGATGCCGGCTCTGTGCTCCCTGATAGCCCATTTCGACTGACCAATTCTGTCCAAACTGTCTTTGCATGTTCAACAAGTACTGCTCAGCGTAAGTCGTCTTGTGACTCTTTGCCATCACAAAAGCCACCGTGCTTGGTGGCAAATTGGCGACCGCTCCGCTTCCTGCTCCCGGCGTTGCATTGTCCCACGACAGTGTTGACGTCCCATAGGGTGCTACCCCATCCGCGTTTGTGTACGTACTGCGGACAACCGCCTGAGCCAGCCGGCGTACCTCAATCCCCGGGGTATTCCCTATGCGCGCGACGGATGCGGTTCCTTTCGGTGATGTCGAACAGCAGGAAAAATCACGCCGATCCGCACGAGGTCCAGCAAACGCTTTCTGCAACCTTGCAGAGTGTTCCTTTTCGTTCAGCGAAACAGATGCAGAAGCTCCTCCGATTCATCGTCTCGGAGACTCTCGCCGGACATTCCGACATGCTGAAAGAGCGAAGCATCGGAGCTCACCTCTTTGACAAACGACCGGATTACGACACCAACAGCGACCCTGTCGTTCGCTTGCGCGTTGCCAAACTTCGAAAGCGCCTTGCACTCTACTACCAGGGCTCGCCCGACGAAACCGTCCTGATCAATATCCCGTCCGGTTCGTTCCGGGCTGTCTTCGATCGGTTAAGCAAGCGCCCTGTTCCGCTCCCATCCGATCCCCTACACGGCCCGGAGCCTCTCTCGCCATTGGTCCTTCCCGTCACTGCCGCAGCAGAGAGCCTTATTGGGATATCTGCCGCGAAAGCATCTCCGTCCAGTTTTCGGTGGCGACGGTGGGCAGCAGCTGCGGTCGTGCTGCTGATTCTGGTGCTCGGATTTCTTCGCTATTCGGGCTCTCCCGAGGAGCAGTCCTTCGCTAAGTTCTGGGCGCCCGTTCTGGAAAACTCCCGCACAGTTCTGATCGGTATAGGAAACAATCCGATCTACGAGCTTTCCAATGCCGGAGAGGATGCCTACTACAGAGATCACCCAAGAAACAGATTTCAGGAGATGGGGCTTCACTCTTATCTGCCCCTGGCGCCGGGCGAAGCAATCGATAATCAGTACCTGCATCCCGCTGCAAACACCTATCTCACCATCGGTGATGTGGGAGCCCTGTCCGACATCGAGTACATCCTCGCGCAACAGCACATCAAGATCGATGTTCGATTTGTAAACGATCTGACCTACGGAGATGTGCGTCAGAATCCCACTGTCCTAATCGGTGCGCATAACAACATTTGGACCCTGAACATGACCGAAGATCTCCGCTTCGGATTCCAGGGGCATAGCACCATAGTCGACCGCTTTTCCCCTGCAAAGCAGTGGACAGCCAATTCAGATCGTTCAGAAACCTACGCGATTGCGGCCCGGCTCCTCAATCAATGGAACGGCAAAGTGGTTGTCGCCCTGGGGGAGTGGGATATGCGGCCACGCGGGCCGCGGGAGACTTCATCGCCGATCCGCAGTCCATCGCAACGATGGCGAAGTCTCTTCCAAAGGACTGGGAAAAAAAGAACGTTGAAATCGTTTTGCACACAACCGTGAAGAACCGGGTCCCCGGTCCCGCTGAGATTGTCGCTGCCTACTCCTGGTGACGCTTCCGAAAACCAGTGCCACCTGAATAAAACCTGCCCTCGGCCAAGCGGCGGGCGACTGACCACGGCTGCACCCCTGAATTCGCTTGTCAAAACGCCAAAGACGCCTTCAGCGCATATGACCGTCAGCTCGCATCGATCGCGTCCT
>Ga0105240_10005131_pt1 | contig 19594 bp, 19 predicted proteins | sample KBSC54metaG_FD_80426 | JGI IMG/M metagenome (GOLD analysis project Ga0105240, IMG submission 80426) | Corn rhizosphere microbial communities from Kellogg Biological Station, Michigan, USA - KBS C5-4 metaG | ecosystem: Host-associated > Plants > Roots > Rhizosphere > Soil | place: Michigan, USA... | reverse complement strand
GAACGGCCGCGGCCAACTCGCGCTCCTGAACAGCAGCGGCGTGACGGCGACCACCGACGCCGGGCCGGTCGACCTCGCGGCAACCCTGAACGGCCGCTTCATCTACCAGCTCGCGACCGGCGCTGGCGCGATCGACGAGTTCAAGGTGAATGACGACGGCTCCCTCACCCGCATCGGCACGATCACCGGCCTCACTCCCGACAACGGCACCGGCTACGAAGGAATCGCCGCCTCCTGACGACCTGAGCGCCCGAGATCAGGCCGCCGACCAGCCGATCCACCGACCGACGTCAACCGCGAGCACCGGCCCACCCGGCCGGTGCTCGCGGTGCTGTGCGTATCGCTCAGCTAGTTCGTCGATCGCCCGAGCAGCCTCGGCGTCGTCGACCTCGAGCACCCGCGCGGTTCCGTCGGCGCGCACCCACCACAGCGCGGCCCAATCAGTGTCGTCGTAGTGGTCAGCGAGCACGCTGACTCTCGGGTGAGCGCGCGCGTTTTCCAGCCGGCGAAGGGCTGTCGTGGTCTTCGGCTTGGCGTCGACCGCGGAATAGATCGTCTCGCCGACCAACACGAACACGATTGGAACTAGGTGCGGGCGCCCACTCGCATCGACCGTGGCCAGCCGCGCAACGCGCGCCCGAGCGAACCGCCTGCGTGCTTCGTCGGCGTCCACCTCGGTTTCTCCAGAATCAATGACCGTGCACTTCGTCGACCGCGGCTTCGAACCGTTCCATCGCGCGCTCGACGACCCCGCGACCGGCGGACGGCAACCAGTGCACGACGCGCTGAAACCCGGCCTCCTCGTATGCCTCGATTTCCTTCGGCTCCGCGGGAATTCCCATCACCATCAAGTCGATGCGCCGATCAGCGCGGGCCCGAAGCTGCGCAGCGCGGCCGAGCACGTCGTCCGAGATGTAGTTCGGGAACCATGCGTCGCCGAACGCCAGCACCCGGTCGAGCACGTTCGGACCGCCCCCGCCGACCAGGATCGGCGGGTAGGGCCGCTGCGCGGGCTTCGGCCACGACCAGATGCGCTCGAAGTTGACGTACTTGCCGGAGTAGCTCGCTTCGTCCGTCGTCCAGATCTGTTTCATCGCCTCGACCCGCTCGCGAAGCACGGTCATGCGGGTGCGCGGATCGGTGCCGTGATTGGCCATCTCCTCGCGGTTCCACCCCGCACCTACGCCGAACTCGAACCGGCCGCCCGAGAGGTGGTCGATGCTCGCGACCTCCTTCGCCGTCTGAATCGGGTCGCGCTCGATGACGAGGCAGACGCCGCTGCCCACCCGCAGCTTGGTCGTCACGACGGCGGCCGCCGTGAGCGCGACGAACAGGTCGTAGGTATGCAAGTACTTGCGCGGCAGCGGACCGCCGCTGCCATAAGGCGTCAGCCGGCTGGCCGGAATGTGCGTGTGGTCGGTGAAGAACAGCGACTCGTAGCCGTGCTCTTCAGCCAGCCTGCCCAGTTCGGCGGGCCCCATCGAATCGTGCGTGGGAAAAGTAGCAACACCGATCTCCATATCCCGAAGCCTAGACTCGCGACCATGAGCGTTCCCGCCCGCGTTTCACTTGTCACCCTCGGAGTCGCCGACGTCGCCGCCTCGACCGCCTTCTACGCGGCACTCGGCTGGTCGCTCTCGTCGGCATCGGTGCCCGGCGAGGTCAGCTTCTTCAAGACGGCAGGCGCCATCGTCGCCCTCTGGGGCACCGACGATTTGAGAGCGGACGCCGAATTGCCGGCCGATTCCGCGGTGTCGGCGTTTCGAGGGGTCGCCATCGCGATCAACCTGGCGAGCCGGCAAGAAGTCGACGACGCGATGTCGACCGTCGAAGCCGCGGGCGGCCGGATCGCCAAGGCGCCCCACTCAACCGACTGGGGCGGCTACTCCGGCTACTTCGCCGACCCAGATGGCCATCTGGTCGAAGTGGCGCACAACCCCTTCTGGCCGCTCGATGACCGCGGTCTGCCGACCCTGCCATGACCAATCCCGACTCGACGTGACCAAAGGTCGGATCTAGCGCAACCGTGGGCGTCTCTCGCACCCTGTAGAGGGACGGGGCCTGCCAAGGGGAGCGCCTGTGACTGCAACCGCTGAAGAACACGGGCCGACGACCAAGCCCGCGACGGGCGACCGATCGGTCCGGCTTCGCCTGGTGCTGTCGAGCGCGCTCATGCTGTTCCTCGAACTCGCGTTGATCCGCTGGACCGCGTCGAACATCATCCATCTCGGTTACTTCTCGAACTTCGTGCTGTTGGGCTCCTTCCTCGGGGTCGGGCTAGGCTTCCTGCGCGCCGGCCGGAGCAGCCGGAGCCCTCTCTACTTTCCGGCGCTGCTTGCGCTGCTCGTCGGCGGCGTCCTCCGGTTTCCGGTCACCGTCGACCGCTCTGGCTCAGATCTCATCTTCTTCACGTCGCTGCACACCTCCGGCCCGGCACCCTGGGTGATCCTGCCGCTCGTGTTCCTCGGTGTCGCAGGGGTGATGGCAGGTCCTGGCGAGCTCGTCGGCCGGTGCTTCTCACAACTCCCCCGGCTCGACGCCTACCGGCTGGATCTCGTCGGCAGCCTGGCCGGTATCGCGACGTTCACGCTGCTGTCGTTTCTTCGCGCTCCCTCGGTTGCGTGGGGCGCGATCGTCGCCGCCCTCAGCTCCGCGTTGTTGTGGCGTCGCAGCATCACAAGAACCGTGGTGGTCGTCGTTCCTGCGGTCGCGCTGGTCGTGATGCTCGCGGCAGAATCGATCACCGCCGGGGTGAGCTGGTCGCCGTACTACAAGGTGACGACCCACGAATACGGCTCCGGAAAGTCGCTCATCGTGACGGTGTCGGTGAATGGCGTGCCGCACCAGGCGGCGATGGACGCCGAACGCAAGGCGACAGCCGAACGGCAGTACGCACTCCCCTACGAGCGGATGGCGCGGTCGACGCCGGGGCGCGTGCTCATCGTCGGTGCCGGCACGGGAACCGACGTCGCGCTCGCACTCTCTCGAGGCGCAACCAGGGTGGACGCCGTCGAGATCGACCCACGCCTGTACCAGATCGGCCAGCAACGGCATCCCGACCAGCCGTATTCGGATCCGCGCGTGCACGTGCACATCGACGACGGCAGAGCGTTTCTCGAACGCAGCAACGCCAAGTTCGACCTGATCGTGTTCGCCCTCCCCGACTCGCTGACCCTCGTCGCGGGCGCAAGCTCGCTTCGTCTCGAGAGCTACCTGTTCACGGTCGAAGCGATGCGTTCGGTGCGTGCTCATCTCGCACCGGGCGGGGCGTTCGCGATGTACAACTTCTACCGGCAGAACTGGCTAGTCGGCCGGCTGGCGCGCACGGTCAGCGACGCCTTTCACCACAGCGTGTGCGTCGACACGCTCGGCAGCGTCGACGCCGTCATCAGCGCCGGCCTGACGACGCAGGACCAGCGCTGCGGCGCCGACGCCGCACCGGCCGGACCAGCCCCGGTCACCGATGACCACCCGTTCGTCTACCTGTACGGCCGCTCGATTCCGGGTTTCTACCTGCTGACACTGCTCGCCATTCTCGTCGGTAGCCTCGTGCTCGTGCGCGTCATCGGCGGTCGCCTGCGCGGCATGCGTGGTTACGGCGATCTGTTCCTTCTCGGTGCGGCGTTCCTGCTGCTCGAGACGCGCAGCATCACCGGTTTCGCCCTGCTGTTCGGTACGACCTGGATCGTCAACGCCATCGTTTTCGCCGGCATCCTCATCGCGGTGCTCGCAGCTGTCGAGATCAGCCGCCGATGGCGACTGCCGAAGACTCCGGTTCTCTACGCCGCGCTCGCCGCGGCACTGGCGCTCGCCGCCATCGTCAGACCGGGAACCTTACTAGCGTTGCCGGTTCTTCCCCGCGCAGCGGTGGCCGTTACCGTGGCGTTCCTGCCAGTCCTCGTTGCGAACCTCATCTTCGCCAGACGATTCGCCGAGACGGCCGACGCAACAGCTGCCTTCGCGGCCAACCTGCTCGGAGCCATGGTCGGCGGCTGCCTGGAGTACCTGTCGCTCATCGTCGGATACCAGGCGCTGCTGCTGGTCGCGGGCGTTCTCTACGCCGGTGCGTTCGCGGTGATGCGCCGAGCCTCGCCGATGCCGCTGTCGGTTACCCGCTGAAGCAACGCAGGCAAAGCATCCGACAGCGGCGCATCGACGATGAGTGCGGCATCACCATCGCCACGGGTGATGCCCTGATTCACGATCGCAACCGGAATCCGAAGCTTCGCAGCATGTTTGACGAATCGATAGCCCGACATCACGGTCAACGACGAGCCGAGCACCAGTAGGAGCGACGAGCCCTCGAGCATCTCGAAACAGTGCGCGACTGTCGGTCGCGGAACGTTCTCGCCGAAGAACACGACGTCCGGCTTGAGAATCCCGTCGCAGGAAGCGCATGTGACGACGTTGAACCCGGCGAGTTCTTCGTCGGCGATTTCGGCGTCGCCGTCAGGGTTCATCGCGACGACGTCGGCGCCGAACGACGGGTTCGCTTGACGTAACCGCTCGTCGAGTTCGGCCCGCGTAACGATTGCCCGGCACGACAGGCAGACGACGCGGTCGAGCCGGCCGTGCAGGTCGACCACGTCGAGCGCGCCGGCAGCCTGATGCAGCCCGTCGACGTTCTGCGTGACGATCCCCGACAGCAGCCCAAGTTCTTGCAGCCGGACGACCATGTGATGACCGAGATTCGGCCGGGCGGCCGCGAACCGACGCCAGCCGAGGTGGCTGCGCGCCCAGTAGCGGCGCCGGGCGTCGTCGTCCGCACTAAAGGTTTGAAACGTCATCGGGGTGTAGCGCCGGAGCGATCCGTTCGCGCCCCGGTAGTCGGGGATGCCGGAGTCGGTCGACAGGCCCGCCCCGGTGAGCACCATGACGTCGGCGGCGATGACGAAATCGGCCAGCGCCGCGAGCGGGTCGTGCATGCGCTCCACGCTACGCGAACGTGCCGATGATCTCCGGTCGGGCGACGCGGTTGTGACGCTCTCGATCTTGGGTATGCGATCTCGCGATGGCTACGACACCAGACCCGATCACCACCAGCGACGACCCGAACGCCGAGTTCCCGCCTCACGTACTGCGCGAATACGCGTTCTTGGCGGACGGCGAGCGCGGGGCGCTGGTCGGACCGCGCGGTGACTTCGCCTGGATGTGCGCACCGCGCTGGGATTCGGACGCGGTCTTCTCCGCTCTGATCGCCGGGCGCGGCAACTACGCCGTGACGCCGGTCGGCCGCCAGGTCTGGGGCGGCTACTACGAAGGGCCGACGTTGATCTGGCGGTCGCGCTGGATCACCGAAGCAGGCGTTGTCGAATGCCGCGAGGCGCTGGCGTTTCCGGGTGATCCCGAGAAGGTCGTCGTCCTGCGCCAGATCGTGGCGGTCGACCACGACGCCAAGGTGCGGATCGTGCTCGACCCGCGGTCGGGCTTTGGGCGGCATGTCACGTCGTGGTCGTGCGACGACGGCATCTGGTCCGGCCGCACCGGCAAGCTACGGGTGCGCTGGAGCGGAGGCGACCAGGCGACTCCCGGCGGCTTGGGGCATGACAAGCACACGCTGGTCGCCGAGCTTGGGCTGCGAGCCGGCGAACACCACGACTTGGTGCTCGAAATGTCGGAGAAACCGCTGCCCGACAAGCCGGTCGATGCAGACGAAGCATGGTCGGCGACCAAGCACGCGTGGGAAAACGCGGTGCCCGAACTACCGAACAACATGGCGTCGTCCGATGCGAGGCGGTCGTACGCAATTCTTCGCGGCATGACGAGCAAGGGCGGCGGGATGGTGGCGGCGGCCACCATGAGCCTGCCCGAACGGGCCGGCGCCGGCCGCAACTACGACTACCGCTACGTGTGGATCCGCGATCAGTGCTTCGCCGGCCAAGCGGTCGCCACCATTGGCGCCGACCCGCTGCTCGACGACGCCGTGCAGTTCGTAGCACAACGCCTGCTCGCAGACGGCCGCAACCTGAAACCGGCTTACACCACGCTCGGTGGTGATATCCCAGACCAGCACGAGATCCATCTGCCCGGGTATCCCGGCGGGTTCAACGTGGTCGGAAACCAGGTCAACAAGCAGTTCCAGCTCGACACCCTGGGCGAATCACTGTTGCTCTTCGCGGCAGCAGGGCGCTGCGATCACCTCGACGCCGACGGCTGGCGGGCGGCCGAGACTGCCGCCGACGTCATCGCGCAGCGCTGGACCGAACCCGAAGCAGGCATCTGGGAGCTCGACCCGCGCAACTGGACCGAGAGCCGGCTGATCTGCGTGGCCGGCCTGCGCGCTATCGCCTCGTGTGGCGCGCCCGGACCGCGAACCCGCGACTGGCTCGCGCTGGCCGACAAGATCCTCGCCGAGACCTCGGCCACGTCGACGCACAAGTCAGGGCGATGGCAGCGGGCGCCGGACGACGACGGGCTGGACGCCGCTCTGCTCCTACCGGCGATCCGGGGCGGCGTGACCGCCGACGACCCGCGCACGCTCGCAACGATCGAAGCGCTGATCGACGAACTCGCGAGCGACTACTACCTGTACCGGTTCCGCCATCGGGCCGGCATGCTCGGCGAGGCCGAGGGGGCGTTCCTGCTCTGCGGTTTCACGATGGCCCTCGCGATGCAGCAGCAGGGCCGCGAACTCGAGGCCGCTCGCTGGTTCGAGCGAAACCGGGCGGCCTGCGGCCCACCCGGCTTGTTCGCCGAGGAGTACGACGTCGGCCAGCGACAGCTGCGCGGCAACCTGCCACAGGCCTTCGTGCACGCGCTCATGTTCGAATGCGCAGCGCGACTGAGCAGCACCTGGCGCGACCACCAGCCGCCGCAGTAACGCAGTTAGACCTGTTGCCGCCAGCTGTGCTGCGGCTCGTAACCGAGTACCCGACGTGCCTTGTCGATCGACAGCAGCGTCTCGTTCGCCGCAACCCCCTCGCGCACCGGCACGCCGGGAAAGACCTCTGCAAGCAGTTCGGCGTTTGGCCGCGACATCACGGTGTCGGCGTTCGCGATGATGAACACGTCACACCCAGGCGCGTCGTACTCGAGAGCCTTGCGCACCGCCTGTGCACCATCGCGCGCGTCGATGTAACCCCACAGATTCCATTTGCGTAGCCGAGCATCGGCGTCGAACGACGGGAAGGCCGCGTAGTCGCCGGGCTCCATCACGTTGGAGAAACGCAGGCCGACCATCTTCAACGCCGGATCCCACCGGCACAACTGGCGGGCCATCTGCTCTTCGAGGAACTTCACGAGCGAGTAGGTCGACTCGGGCCGGCCGGTGTACTCCTCGTCGACCGGAACGTACGGCGGTGGCGTCTCGAACGGCAGCCCGAGCACAGTCTCGCTCGACGCCCACACGATGTTCTTGATGCCGGCGAGCCGCGCCGCGGCGAACACGTTGTACGTCGTCGTCATGTTGTTGTGGAAGATCGCGGCGTTCGGCAAGAGCCCGGGCGCAGGAATGGCGGCCAGGTGCACCACGGCGTCGATCCGGTCGTACCGATCGTCGGTGCGCGTGAACGCGTCGACGACCTGCCCGTAGTCGGTCAGGTCGATACGAACGAAGGTGGGCTGCGCAACAGGAGGTGGGACGCGGTCGAGGTTGACCACGTCCCACCCGTGCTCGGCAAGGTGGGCGACTACCGCCCTGCCGAGCTTTCCACTTCCACCGGTGACGACGACGCGCCGCGACTGAGTCATGTCGCCATCATGCCGAGCCGTCACGCCGCGGCGGCCTCCGCCTCCACCGCCGACTCACGCGACGGCTGCGCGCGACCGCCCGACCGCATGCTCGCGACCAGCGCCACGGTCAGCGCGAGCATCACCGCAGCGGCGAGGAATGCGCGGTCAGCGCCGTGGGTGAACACCTGCGCCGCCGTCGCTCCGGCGACCTGCAGCGCCGACCGGGTGGCCGTACCGAACACGGTCACCAGTACCGCGAGGCCGAGCGCGCCGCCGACCTGTTGCATGACGTTGACCAAGCCGGACGCCGCTCCTGCGTCGCCCGGGGCGACGCCTTCGAGAGACGCAGCCGTCAGCGGCACGAACGCAAGCCCGTTGCCGATGCCGAACAGCAGCAGCGACACCAGCACGAGCCCGTAGCTGCTGTGCTGCGACAACTGCGTGAGCACCAACAGGGATGCGGTCGAGAGCGTGATGCCGCCGGCCATCAGTGCCCGCGCGCCCACGATCGGCAGCAAGGTGCGAGCGCTGAGCTGCGAGGCCGCGAACAGCGCGACCGTCAACGGCAAGAACGCCAGGCCGGTGACGAGCGGGCTGTATCCCAGGACGTCCTGGAGGAACTGTGTCAGGAAGAAGAACATCCCGAACATGCCACCGACCAGCAAGAGCCTTGCCACGTAGGAGAAAACGCGGTCGCGGCTGGCGAACAGCCGCAGTGGCGTGATCGGGGTCGCGGCACGCCGCTCGATGGCGACGAACGCGCCCAGCAGCAGCAGGCCGATCGCGAACGCCGTCTCGGTGCCCGCGCTGCCCCAACCGTCGGACGCCGCGCGTACGAAGCCGTACACCAGCGCCCCCATGCCGAGCGTCGAGGTCAGCGCGCCGGGGATGTCGATGCCGCCACGCTGACGTGATGTCTCAGGCAGCTCGCGCCGCGCGAGCACCAGCAGCAGGACGCCGATCGGCACGTTCACGAAGAACACCCAGCGCCACGACACCCACTCGACGAGCATGCCGCCGGCGAGCAATCCGACCGCGCTGCCGCCGATCGACACGGCTGCGTACAGCGCGAGCGCGCGGGCCCGCTCGGCACCCTCGCGGAAGCTCAGCATGAGCAACGCGAGCGCGGACGGCGACGCTAGTGCCGCGCCAACCCCTTGCACCGCGCGTGCGGTCAACAGCAAGGCGGACGACGTGGTGAAGCCCCCGGCGAGCGACGCGATGGTGAACAGGGCGATGCCGGCGAGGAAGACCCGGCGTCGTCCGAAAAGATCACCGCTGCGCGCGCCGAGCAGAAGCAGGCCGCCGAAGGTCAGGCTGTAGGCGTTGAGCACCCACGACAGGCCCGTGCTTGAGAAGGAAAGGGCGTGCTGGATGTCAGGCAACGCGATGTTCACGATCGTGACGTCGAGCACCACCATCAGCTGGCAGAGCAAGATCACCGCCAGCATGGTGCCGCGCCGGCCGCTGCCGGTCAGCTGTGCTGCCCGTACGCCGGGCGGGGCGGTCGTTCGGATGGCCTGGTCGGCCAGCCGAACTGAGGATGTGGCTGGCATTTGATGCCTCCAAGAGGGATGATGGGTTAACCGGAGGGCGCCTCCAGTGACTATACGGAGGCTGCCTCCGGTTATGCAAGCCGATTTTCCGAGGAGGTTTGTGCCGTGAGCGCGACCGCGCACACCGCCGCCGCGCGCCCCCTGCGCGCCGATGCGCAGCGCAACCGCGAGGCGCTGCTCGAAGCCGCCTCCGCCGCCTTCGCCGAGAAAGGCGTCGACACCTCGCTCGAGGACGTCGCCAAGCGGGCCGGCGTCGGCATCGGCACGCTCTACCGCCACTTCCCGACCCGCGATGCGCTGATCGAGGCTGCCTACCGGCACGGCGTCGAGCAGCTGTGCGACGCCGCCGACGAACTACGCGCCACGCACGAGGGCGACGAGGCGCTCGAGCTGTGGATGCAGCGATTCGTCGGCTACGTCGCCACCAAGCGCGGCCTCGCCGGGGCGCTGAAGCTCTCGGGCGAGGGCGACCACGCCGAGCTGTTCGCGTACGTGCACGACCGCATCAAGACCGCACTCATGGCGTTGCTCGACGATGCCGCCGCCACGAAGCGGGTTCGTTCCGACGTCGACGGCATGGATCTGATCCGCGCCCTAAGCGGCATCTGCATGGTGAGCGACCAGGGCCAGCAGCAGGCGCTCCGGCTGATCACACTGCTGATGGACGGCTTGCGCTTCGGAGCGCCCGCGAACGCCGAGGCGAAGCAGGCACGCTAGCCTGGCCCGTATGGCCAACGGCGCGCCCGGCGGCATCGCCCGCGAAGCCGCGAAGTGGGCGGCCGAACAGCTCTTGTGGAACCGGGTCGCGGTGCAGCACGCCCTCGATGTCAGAGCGAAGCGCACGCGCCCCAAGCCGAGCATCGTGGCGGCGACCAACGTCTTGAGCACGCGCGAGGACTGGGCAGCCGCGTGCCGGCAACTTCGCGAGCTGAAGCTGCCCCTCCACCACGACAAGCCGAAGAACTGGGACGCCCTTGCCGCGCTCACCTTCGTGCTCGACAACGTCGATCCGTCAGGCGCCGTGCTCGACGCCGGCTGCGCGCGTTACTCGACCCTGCTGCCGTCGTTGCGGCTCTACGGATTCACCGACTTGTTCGGCAACAACCTCGAGTGGAGTCGCGAGTCGCATCACGGGCCGGTGCGGCTGATGCCCGGCGACATGACCGCCACCACGTTTCCCGACGCGCGCTTCGACGCCATCACCTGCTTGTCGGTCATCGAGCACGGCGTGCCCATCAAGGCGTTTCTCGTCGAGGCCGCCCGCCTGTTGCGCCCCGGTGGGGTGCTCTTCGTCTCGACCGACTACGACCAGGATCCGCCTGACACCACAGGGAAAACCGCCTACGGCCAGCCCGTTCACATCTTCTCCCCCGACGAGATCCGCACGATCGTCAAGCAAGCGGACGACGCCGGGCTGCGGCTCATCGGAGACCTCAGGCTCGACCACGCCGAGCGACCAGTGCACTGGGAGCGGGTCGGGATCGACTACACGTTCATCACTCTCGGCTTCACGAAAGGGAGCTAGTCGAACCGCTGGCCGGTTTTGCGACGTGGTAAAGGTTTTCCGGCCTGCCGGCTGAGCCGTAAGCCAAGTCGAGCTCGATGACGCCACGGCGGAGCAACTCGGCAAGGTGGCGCTGCGCGGTGGGCCGGCTCACACCGAGTTGCGCAGCAACGTCGGAGGCGCCGATCGCCGCAGGTGCCTTGCGAATCACCTCGAACACCTTCGACATCGTCGGCGACAGCCCGCGTCGGGCCGACGCAGCCGCGGCGGGCGCACGCAGCAGGCTGTACAACGTGTCGACCCGGCCCTGATCGGCCTCGCCACCGAGCTCGACAAGCTCTCGCCAGCGCCGGTACGCCTCGAGTTGGTCCCTCAACTGTGCGAAACCGAAGGGCTTCACCAGGTAATAGATCGCGCCGAGGTGCATCGCCGTCCGCACATTCGCAAGGTCGCGGGCGGCAGTGACCACGATGCAGTCGGGCGGTGGATGCTCAGCCGTGCCGAGCGACTTCAACAGCGAGAGGCCGTCCTCGTCGGGCAGATACAGGTCGAGCAGCAAGAGGGCGGGATGCAGCTCGGTCACCGCCGTCCGTGTCTCGGCAGCACTGTGCGCTTCGCCGACGCACGTGAAGCCCGGCACCCGCTCGACGCTGGCTGCGTGCAGCCGCGCGACACGGTAGTCGTCGTCGACTACGAGGGTGCGGATCATCGAGCCGGCTCGACGATCACGGCACGCGTTGTCCGGTCGGTGTCTTCGCTGCCGTCGGCGTCTCGTGCATCGTTGACCGGGATCCGGACGTCGAATCGGCCGCCCGGGCCGGGCGTGACCGTGATGTCACCGCCCGCGCGCGAGACGAGCCGGTGCACGAGTGCCAGGCCGAGTCCGCGGCGCATCTTGCCGCGGGCCGATTTGGTGCTGAAGCCGTCGTGGAAGATTTGGTCGCAGACCTCGGGCGCGACACCGGGCCCGGTGTCGGAGACATTGATGCGAATCTCCTCGCCTTCATCGGAAATGTGGATCGTGACCCGCCGGGGTTCCGCGCATCCGTCGAGCGCATCGAAAGCATTGTCGATGAGGTTGCCGATGACCGTTAGGAGCGTGCGGGTCATCGACTGCGGCTGGTCGAGACGTGACTCGGGCGTCACCACCAGATCGGCACCGCGCTCGGCACCGACCGTCACCTTGGCGAGCAGCAGGGCTGCAATCGCCGGCGGCGAGATGCGCGACCGCAACTCCTCGGCGTGAGTCATCGATGCGGTCGAAATCTCGGCTACGTAGCGGGTCGCTTCGGAGGTCTCACCGAGTTCGAGCAACCCGGTAATGACATGCAGGCGATTGGAGAATTCATGTTCTTGGGCCCGCAGCGCGGCGGTGAGCCCGTTCACCGTGTCGAGCTCGCGCACCAGCGACTCGAGCTCGGTGCGGTCGCGCAGCGTCACGACGCTGCCGGCAGCGCGGCCGCGCACGGTGACCGGCCGGCGATTGAGAATCAGCAGGTAGTCATCTGTAAGAACGAGATGGTCGCTACCCTCGACTCGGCCCGACAGCAGGTCGGCGAGGCGGCCGCGAGGCACCAGTTCGTCGAGCTGCTTTCCTTGCGAACCAGGAGCAATTCCGAGCAGCCGAAGGGCTTCGTCGTTGGCCATGATGAGGCGGTCCTTCGCGTCGAAGCCGATCACCCCCTCGCGGATGCCGTGCAGCATCGCCTCGCGTTCCTGCAGTAGTTCTGCGATTTCGGCGGGCTCGAGGCCGAAGGTCACTCGCTTCAACCGGCGGGCCAGCAACAGGGAGGCACCGATGCCCAGCGCAAGCGCGGCGAGGGAGTACAAGACGATCACGAGCACCTCGCGGTGCAGCTGGCTCGAGACGCGCTGCTCCAGAATCCCGACGGAAATCTCCCCGATCACGGTGTTGTCTGCGCCCCAGATCGGCGCCTTGCCGTTCGCCGAGAGCCCGAGCGAGCCATGGTCGGTCGTCACGTGGTCGTGGCCGTCAAGAGCCACCACAGGTTCTTCTACCGACTGCCCGATCAATGCGGGATTCGGATGCGAGTACCGAACGCCGTTGCGGTCGATCACCACGACGTAAGAGGCACCGGTACTGCGCTCAACCTGCGCGGCCAGCGATTGAATGACGTGTTCGGGGTCGCCGGCCGCCAACGCCGTCCGGATCTCGGGCATCTCGCTCACGGCGTTCGCAATGCCGAGGGCGCGCTGCCGATATTGCTTGTCGAGCGTGCTGGCGCTGTACCGCACGTAGAGCACCGCGCCCAACGCGACGGTGATCACGAGAATGCTCAACACGGCAGCGAGGATCTGCGACGCCAACGTTCGCGAGCGCCACATCATCGCCTCCAGCTCTTACCCGTGCCTGTCATGGTCTGCCTCGCTGAATCACAGCACGTGTTGGCCGGGGCGCCAAGATCGACTGAACACAATGCACAAAACCTTCGCTAATGCAGCCTAGTTGCTGAATGAACGCAAGGCTTCCGTCGCGCTGGGAGCGGTTCCTACCTTCTGCTGAACGCGTTGTCCGCCGCAAACCGCAACAGCGACAAATCAGGAGGCCTGATGACTTCGACAGCAGGCGACCATCACGCGAGATCGCCCGAACTCGCCCGATTCGACCGCGAACCGCCCGCGATCGAACTGGTCGGGGTGACCAAACGCTTCGCCACTCCGAAGGGCGGGATCTACACCGCTTTGCGCAGCCTTGACCTACGCGTCGAAGCCGGCGAGTTCTGTGCTGTTGTCGGTCCGACCGGCTGCGGGAAGTCGACCACGCTGACTCTCGTCTCCGGCCTGGAGCCGGCGTCCGTCGGCACGGTGAAGGTGCACGGCAAGCCGGTAACCGGGATCGGTGACGACATCGGCTTCGTCTTCCAAAACGACGCGGTGTTTCCGTGGAAGACGGTGCTCGACAACGTCTGCGCCGGCCCACGATTCCGTGGTCGCACGCGCTCCGACGCCCAAGCGGCGGGTCGCGACTGGCTGCGCCGGGTCGGCTTGAGCGGTTTCGAGGATCGGTATCCGCACCAGCTCTCCGGTGGCATGCGCAAACGCGTCGCGCTGGCGCAAAGCCTCATCAACGAGCCGCGCGTCTTGCTCATGGACGAGCCGTTCAGCGCGCTCGACGTCCAGACCCGCTCGATCATGGCGAACGAGCTGCTCACCCTGTGGGATCTGACCAGGCCCGCCGTCGTCTTCGTGACCCACGACCTCGAGGAAGCCATCGCGCTCGCCGACAAGGTCGTCGTCTTGACCGCCGGCCCGGCGACGGTCAAGGCCACGTTCGACGTCGACCTGCCGCGGCCGCGCGTCGTCCAAGAGATTCGATTCGATCAGCGATTCGTGGCCCTGTACCAGCAGATCTGGGAAGCGCTGCGCGATGAAGTCGAGATCGCGTACGCGCGTTCCGCGACAGCGGTTCAGGAGGCATCGTGATGACTGCCCTGCGAACCCGTTCTGTGCCGACAGCGACCGACGAAGCGGGCGACATCTTCCTGGCTGATGCGCCGCCGCGCCGGCCCTCACGGTTCCGCCGTCGCCTCGCCGTGTACATCGCGCGGCTGCTGCTGGTTGTGATCCTCATCGGCGGCTGGGAGTTGTTCGTGCGGCTAAAGATCGTCGACCCGTTCTTCTGGGGTCAGCCGACCGGGATTGCGTCGCAGATCCGCGACTGGATCGAGCACGGCACCGTGCAGGGATCGTTGTGGCTGCAGGTCGAGGTAACGCTCGAAGAGGCGGTGCTCGGGTTCCTCGTCGGCGTCCTGGCGGGTGTCGTGGCCGGCATCGCGCTCGGGCGCATCCGGTTCCTTGCCGACGTGCTCGGGCCGTTCATCAAGATGGCGAACTCGATTCCGCGCATAGTCCTGGGCTCGTTGTTCATCGTTGCGTTCGGTCTCGGGCTGAGTTCGAAGGTGCTGCTCGCCGTCGTCCTCGTGTTCTTCGCGGTGTTCTTCAATGCCTTCCAAGGCACCCGCGAGGTCGACCGGAACCTGCTCGCGAACGCTCGCATTCTCGGCGCGTCCCGCTGGAAGGTCACGACTCAAGTGGTCCTGCCGAGCGCGTTCACCTGGATTCTCGCCAGTCTGCACGTGAGCTTCGGATTCGCACTTATCGGCGCGATCGTCGGCGAATTTCTCGGCGCAGACAAGGGTCTTGGCCTCCTGATTCGCACTGCACAAGGCACGTTCAACGCAAACGGCGTCATCGCCGGCATGTTCATCATGGCCGTCGTTGCGCTCGTCGCCGAAGGGCTCATCACGCTGCTCGAACGACGCCTGCTCCGGTGGCGCCCTGCGCAGCTGACCGGCCCTGAGCTCTAAGCCCGCGTAAGTCCAGTACGCCCCCAACCGTCAACCCATTCCCTGAAGGAGATTCCCGTTGTCTCGTCCCGTTTGGTTGCGCGCGGCCGTCGTCGCCGGCGTCGCAGTCATGACAGTGAGCGCTTGTAGCTCCAACAAGAGTTCGACGACGTCTCAAGCCAACACTTCGCCGACGCAAGCGGCCGGTTCGCCGTCATCGGCAGGCGGGTCGAGTGCACCGTCGGCGTCCGCGGCCGGTGCCGTGCAGAACGTGAGCGTCATGGTCGGCGGTCTCGACAAGCAGATCTACCTTCCTTTCATGCTCGCGAAGCAGCTCGGCCTTTACGAGAAGGTCGGGCTCAACGTGAAGCTGCTCGACGAGCCGGCGGGTGTCGACGCAGAAAACGAGATGCTGGCCGGAAAGGTCGACGGCGTCGGCGGTTTCTACGACCACAACATCGACCTGCAGGGCAAGGGAAAGTCGACCGAAGCGGTCATCGACATGCTTCAGACTCCGGGTGAAGTGGAGCTGTGTCGCTCCGACCTGCAGGGCACGATCAAGTCGCCCGCCGACTGGAAGGGTCGTCACCTCGGCATCACCGACCTCGGGTCGTCGACCGACTTCCTCACGCAATACCTGGCCACCAAGAACGGCCTCGCGACCAGCGACATCCACGAGCTCGGCGTGCAAGCCGGCGCGACGTTCATCGCGGCGATGCAGCACAAGCAGATCGACTGCGGCATGACCACCGAGCCGACAGTGTCGAAACTGCTGCAGGACAAGACCGCGTACATAATCGAGGACATGCGCACGGCTGACGGCGCGAAGGCGGCGCTCGGCGGCGAGTACCCGGCGACGTCCCTCTACATGCAGACGTCGTACGTGCAGGCGCACCCCGACATCGTGCAGAAGCTGGTCGACGCCTACGTGCAGACCCTGCAGTGGATCCAGTCGCACAGCGCCGAGCAGATCACCGACATGATGCCGCCCGACTACTACAAGGGCGTCGGCAAGGCGGCGTACGTCTCTGCGCTGAACAGTGAGAAGGGCATTTACAACCCCAACGGATTGATGCCTGCCGACGGACCGCAGACCTGCCTCAGTGTGCTCGGGGCGAACCCCGACGTGAAGGGCAAGTCGATCGACCTGTCGAAGACTTTCACGAACGATTTCGTTCAGAAGGCGCTGACGACGGCATCCAGCAGCAGCTGACGATTTCTCCCACACGACGAGGGATCGCAGCCGTTTCTTCGAAGCGGCTGCGATCCCTTTCGTCACGGCTTAGATCGCGCCTGCGGTGGCCGACCTGGTCGCGGCGGTCGGGCGGCCGAGAACTGCGGCGATCACCAGCCACACGACGCCAAGCGCGAGCGAACCACCTTGATCGCCGCCCGCGATGCCAACCAGCATGCCCAGCACCGGCAACGGCGCCGCCCAGCGCAGCGCGCCCGCAGCGACGCCCGTCACCGCAAGCGCGAGAAGGCCGGCGAACACCAGCAAGAGACCACCGGCGAACACCGGGCCCAATGTGTTGCCGCCGTGCACCAGGCTCGCGAACGACTCGACCGCCATCGCAACGAACCCGAGTTGCGCCACCCGAACGCCCACGCGGCCGACCCGGCCCACCTCGAGAAGATGCCCGAGGGCTGGCAGCGCGAGCACGACGGCGAGTGCTGCTACCGCAAAGGCACCATCGACGATCGACCCGCGAACGCCCCAGTGCGAGTCCGGCACCTTGTGACCGAGCACGGCCGCACCCTCGATGATGAACCCGAGGGCCGCAACCGCCGCGGCAGCGCGAGGCGGCGTTACTTCCCGACTTGACATGACATTGCGCCCTTCGTTTGCGGTTCGGAACTGGAAACGCTGGCAACGGTAGGGAGCCACTAGCCCGGAGTCGTCCGGCGACGGACGGATTCTCGGCGTCCGCCCATGGTCGGATGCGCCGCGGAAATCCGACCAGAGTTCGACGCGCCGGCGCCCGCCGAGCCGTAGCCTGACCGCCATGTCCAGAGCAGCACCACAGTTCAGCACCGCACCGCAGTTGAGAGCTGCACAGTGGATCACCGCCGCTGCGCGGCGTTACCGCGATGTCGCGCTGGCGGTGGCGTTGTGTGCCGGTGGCGAGTACGAACTCTTCGCACACGTGACCTATTCGGGTGCGACAGTCTGGCCGGGCCCGCGCGCTGTCAATGCGATCTTGATCCCGTTCTTGACCTTGCCGCTTGTCGCGCGACGCAAGCGTCCGCTCGCGGTATGCCTTTCCGTCTTCGGGTTGCTCGCGCTGTCGAGCCTCGTGCTGGGTGGCGGAGAGGCCACGACCGAATTCTTGCTATTCATCGCGACGACGTTCACCGGCGCCGCCTACACCAGCCGGCCGGTCGTCATAGCGGCGGCGGCCCTTGCCGCTGGCGTCGTGCACGACCTGCGTGACCCGCAAGTGCACGGATTCTCGGACGCCGTGTGGTCGCTCGGACTGCTCGCCATCAGCTTCTTGCTCGGCCGTGCCGTCTATGCGCGGCAGCACCGCATCGGCTCGCTCGAACACGCCGCTGTGGTCGCCGAACGCCGCCACGCCGACGAAGTTGCGGCTGCCACCGCGGCCGAGCGCGCGGCCATCGCACGGGAGTTGCACGACATCGTCGCGCACGCCGTGTCGGTCATCGTGATCCAAGCGCAGGCGGGCAGCCGCGCGCTTCCTGCCCGCATCGACGTCGCGGCGGACGTGCTGACGACCATCGAGTCGAGTGCACGTACGGCTCTCGCCGAGCTTCGACGACTGCTCACACTGCTCTCGGACGACGGTGACCCTGCCACCACCAACCCGGTCGCCTCACTTTCTCAACTTCCCGAGCTGCTCGACCGGTGCCGGGGTGCGGGTCTCGCCGTCGAGTTGGACGCCGATCAGCTGCCCACCCTGACCCCGGCAAGTGATCTCGCTGCCTACCGCGTAATTCAGGAAGCCCTGACGAACACCCTGCGCCACGCTCCTGGCGCTGCCGCGGCGGTCACCGTTCGTCGGCGTAGGGAGTCAATTGAGCTTGTCGTGACCGACGACGGCGGTGACGGCAGTGCCGCCGCCTCGGCGACCGACGGCACCCAACGCGGTTTGATCGGCATGCGCGAGCGGCTTGCCCTGGTCGGAGGCGAACTCGTCAAGGCCGGCCCGAGCGCATCCGGCTACATCGTCGAAGCGGTGATTCCCGTCGAGCCCGCGCGCACTGACGACGTCGATGGGCGCGAACGCGAGTTGGCCCTGTGATCCGAGTCCTCATCGCCGACGATCAGGATCTCGTGCGCACCGGTTTTCGTTTGATCCTCGAAGGAGAAGCCGACCTGTCGGTTGTCGGAGAAGCCTCCGACGGCCGACAGGCGGTCGAACTCGCGCGAAGCCTTGCCCCGGACGTCGTGTTGATGGACATCCGGATGCCGGTCCTCGACGGAATCGCTGCCTTGCGCGAACTCCTCAGCGGCTCGCCCGTCGGCACCGCACCGAAAGTCCTGATGCTGACGACCTTCGACCTCGACGAATACGTCTATGCAGCACTGGCCGCGGGCGCGAGCGGGTTCCTGCTCAAGGATGTCAAGGCTCAGCACCTCGTCGACGCGATTCACACGGTCCGCCGCGGCGAAGCGCTGCTCGCACCGTCCGTCACTCGCCGGCTGATCTCGAGATTCGTCGCACAACAGCCCGCGCCACCCACGTCGTCCAAACTCATTGATGCGTTGACAGCACGCGAACGCGAGGTGCTGGTCATGATGGCGCGGGGTCTGTCGAACGCTGAGATCGCCAGTGCTTTCGTGGTGAGCGAGGCCACCGTCAAGACGCACGTCGGGCGCATTTTCGCAAAGCTCGACGTGCGGGATCGCGCGCAAGCCGTCATCGCGGCTTACGAAAACGGTCTGGTGTCGCCGAGTAGCGCCGGCTAGCGCATCGCTTCCGGCGGCAGCCGGCGTCGTCCGAGAAAACCGAGATCGGTGCGGTGGTACCACGTGAGGTCGTACTCGCCTTCGAGCCAGCACAACAACACATCGGTGCCGAGCAGTTGTGCAGGAAAGTCGATGATGAGCGGTGCAGCGCCTTTGACCTCGATGCCCTCGCCGGCGAACCACGACAGGAATTCGTGCAACCGGGCCTCGAGCGCCTTCGCTTCGGCGATGCCGCCGAACGGCGAATCTCCGCCGTCGTTGATCGAACTGCTCAGTTCAGCCAGTTCAGCGCGGACGTCGATGATGTGCGCGGCGGTGCGGCGGACCTCGGGCATCAGGGCAGCCGCCTCGGCATACGTGAACAGACGGCGGGTCACCTCGGGCCTCCCTACGAGGCGAAAGCCTACTGATACGAGATCATCATCGGCTTCGGGGTGCGCGCCATCGTCTGCTCCGGCGAGAGCATGGGGTGGTCTTCTTTGGTGAAGTTCTTCCAGCCGAACGGCACGCCTTTGGGCGCCGACGTGACCACCGAATGCCAAGTGGCCGCCTTGTTCGGCTGGGTGCCCTGGCCGTCCATGTGGATCAGCCCGGCGAGGTTGTCGAAGTTGGTCTTGAGTTTCGG
>Ga0105240_10005127_pt1 | contig 19600 bp, 12 predicted proteins | sample KBSC54metaG_FD_80426 | JGI IMG/M metagenome (GOLD analysis project Ga0105240, IMG submission 80426) | Corn rhizosphere microbial communities from Kellogg Biological Station, Michigan, USA - KBS C5-4 metaG | ecosystem: Host-associated > Plants > Roots > Rhizosphere > Soil | place: Michigan, USA... | reverse complement strand
TTGAGCAACAAAACCTCGTTCACGGCCTGGTTCTACGCCGGCGAAGCATGGAAAAAGCTCGCCACCTTCCGAACTCGGACGGGCGGGCTTCCGCTCAAAGGCTGCTACTCGTTCATCGAGGATTTTCGACGCGATGGCAAGAGCGTTCACGAAAGCCGTCGTGCCCGTTTTGGTCCTGGCTGGGTGCAGACGACGAGCGGGGAATGGACACCACTGTTAAAGGCCAGGTTCACTGCGTCGGGAGCCGAATGGGAATCCAAAGACAACATCGATGCCGGCATTAAAGGCGCCGTGTTTTTCCTCGAAACCGGGGGCGACACGCGCATGAGCCGGGAACTCAGAAGTGTGATGGAGCTACCGGCAAATTTGGTGAAACCTCCGGAACTGCTGCTGAGGCATGTTTCGAGTCTCGGCGGCGCTTAGAGCAAGAGCGGAGCCCTTACTTCACGACTTGAAGCGCACCATCAATCCCCACCTGAACTTCGCGCGCTCCGGCGGGTAAATCGCACCGCACCTTTTTCCCTCCGGGCCAGCGAACCTCGATGGCTTTGGGCGCCTCGGGCGTGGCGAGCACCTGGACGGAACTGTTCTGGGACCAAAATCCGCTGCCGGCTTGAACTTCGCGCGCTGGCCCCAGCCGCCCGTCAAAATCCAGTCTCATGACCGCACCGATTCCCTCTGGATTCCCCGGCGGACCCGACAGCCGCACTCGGAGGCCGGGTTGAGCCCCGGTGTTGCGGAACAGCTTTGTATCGTCATTGTTTTGTGTGACCACGAGGTCGAGTCGACCATCCCCGTCGTAATCCGCGAGTGCGCAGCCGCGTTGCTCACCATAGATACGAATCCCGCTGACTTGACCGGGGACCGTCGCAAAGCCGCCGTGGCCGTCACCACGTAACACCAGTCCGCGTCCGGCATCCAATCGGGCGTCCTCCGGTCGCACGGCGAAGTAATTCTGGCTGATGAACAAATCCTCATTACCGTCGCCGTCCAGGTCGCCGACGGCCAGGCCCATTGCGGGGGACCACTGGGCTTCAGGTGGGAGCAGTCGCATCTCGAACTTTCCTCCCCGGTTCAAGAAGAGCAGGGACGCTCCGCATTCCACTTTGAGGGTGCGGGCGTGGGCGGCGAGGTCTCCCAGGATCTGGCCCATGCTCGCTTCCGAGTACGCTTTGTGAGTGGGGTAGCGGGCGAGCAACCAGGGCAGGTCCGTCTCCGTCACGGGCCGATAGCGCCACGGGACCACTGCGTTCAACGAAGCATCCTGGTAGGCCTCGAACAAATGCACGCCTCCATCGTTGTTGAAATCGCCGTAGTAGAGAAACCAGGGGCCCGGGGCGACCTGCTGGTAAGCGCTGTTCAAGCCCCAGTTGCCGACCACCATATCCATTTGGCCATCTCCGTCAAAATCACCGGTTGCGACACAGGTCCACCATCCGGAAAGTTCGCTAAACCTGGTTGCGCGCGGAGCGAGCTTGCCATTGATGGCGCTGACGAGGGGCAGGTCCCATTCGCGGAAGTGGCCACGGTCGTTGTGGAACAGCCGGATGGGCCCCCACTCGCAGGCGAGCACGAGATCGGGGTATCCGTCCCCATCCAGATCGCTGAAAACCGCGCCGGTCACCAAACCCACTTTGGACAACACCTCTTTGAAGGCGGGGTTGGAGGCGAGTTGTCCTTGTTTGTTCTCGAACAATTCCGAGCCTACCGGTTCGGGGTAATGTCCCGCTTGCAGGCGTCCTCCGACGAACAAGTCCAGCTTGCCTTGGCCAGAGACATCGGCCAACGCCAGCGGCCCGGTGCTGACAGAGGTGTTAGCCACACTTACCGGCGGGGGGGTCAGGCCGTTCGTCAGGTCAAAACGCTGAACGGAAGGCAACGCGACCTGATCATTTTCGTAGCGGGCCAGTCCAACAAACAAGGACCTCTGCCCGCTGGCGGTTTGTCCGGCAATCAGGCCTGCGGAATCATCCGGCAGCGCGTTGGTAAAAGCTCCTTCCAAATGCGTCCAATGTCCTCCGCCCGTGTTGAGAAACACGCCCAGGCTCGTCCCACGGCCGCCACCGATGATGAGATCCTCGCGTCCGTCACCGTTCAAGTCGTACCAAACCACGCCCGGGCCCAGTTGGCTCAACCGTCGCGGCAGGAGCTTCTGCCGATTGAAATCATCATAGGGTGGATCGCTGTGGCGGTGGCCGAGGGTTGAGCTTGTGTCTTCGAACCAGGATTTGATTTGCGGCGGTGGATTCCGTGGAGCGGCGGAGCCGGCGGCCGCTTCGTCGATTTCATATAGGAAGTTTGCCTTAACGTTTTGTACGAGACTTTGTTTCCCAGACCGCCAGTTCACCTCGATGGTCATCGTTCGATCCGCCTGTCCTGCGGCAAAGGTGCGGAGAGGCTGATCACCGGCCAGGAACTTGCCTCCGCAGGTCATTTCCTGGGCTTGCTCAGACACGGCGCCGCCTCGGAGGACAATGCGCGCCCCAATGCCGTAGGTATTCGGAGGTAAACCTTTCAGCTTCACCGCCACTCGTGGCGCGGAGCAAGTATTTCGGTAAACCAGCGCCTGGTCGCCCAGGCAGTTCACCACGACGTCCAGGTCGCCGTCATTGTCGAGATCCGCGAGCCCGATGCTGTGGGAGACCTGCACGGAGTCAAAGCCCCAGGTTTTGCCGACTTCTTCGAAGGTCAAATCGCCGCGATTATGGAAGGCTACGTTGGGAACGCGTAATGGAGGGAACACGGACAAAACCCGGCGGGTATCCGTCGGGTCCCTGGCCTTGAGGACCTTGTCCTGCTCGATGGCGTCCATGTCCTGGGTATCGAAAAAGTGCCCGGTACCGATCAGCACATCCGGGTAGCCATCGAGATCGACATCCAGAAACGCGACTGACCAGGACCAATCGGACGCGGCGATTCCGGCGTAATTGGCAATATCGGCGTACGTGCCGTCGCCGCGATTGAAGAAGAGAAAATTATGGCGCACTTGCGGCCGATCCCAGGCCCGCTCGCGGGTATAGGCCGGGATCGGGCTATCGGGGCTGATCTGCCGCATGCGCAGCGAGTGGTATCGGCTCAACATGTCCGTGACGAGACAATCGTCGAACCCGTCGCGATTGATGTCGGCAAAATCACAGGCCATTGAGAAATTTGGAGTGCTGCGGATGGCCTCGCGCGCAATGGCGCGAAAATGGCCGTGGCCATCTCCCACCCAGAGCCGATCCGGGTCTTGGAAATCGTTGCACAGATACAGATCGGGAGACCCGTCCTGGTTGAAGTCATGGATTGTCGCGGATAGTCCCAAGTCCGTTGGAGCCTCTGGCAGCGCCGCGCCGGTCTCATCGAGGAACGTCCCATCTGTCCAGGACAGCTTTCGGAAGCGTCCTTTGCCTTCATTCAGATAGCAGGCGCCCGGTTCTCCGTACTCGAGGAGATGGCCATTGACGATTTTCAACCGATTGCGATGGCGCCCGACGACCTGTTCCTTGCCGCCGATGAACCTGGTGGTGACCTTCATTCCGGTGCGGATCGTATTCTCGCCGTAGTTAGCGATGTAAAGGTCCAGCCAGCCGTTGCCGTCAAGGTCGCCGAGCGCGAGTGACATGCTGCCGGTGGTGTCCAGCAGTTCGTGGGCCTGGGCATCACGGAAGTGGCCGGCACCGTCATTTAGGAACAACCGTGCGCCTTTGCCCGAGTAAGTGACGAGCAGGTCGAGAAAACCGTCACCGTCGACGTCAGCGAAGGTGGCGCCTCGAGCCAGTTCATTCGTGTTCCCCAGTCCGGCCGCTTCGGTGACGTCCTGGAATTTCCAGTTGCCGAGGTTCCGGTAAAGCCGGCTGTTCCCGTTCAGATTACAGAGGAAGATGTCGCACCAGCCGTCGCGGTCGTAATCTCCCAAAGCCACTCCGGAGCCGTTGAGCAGGTTTTGGTTGGTCAGCATCGAGTCCGGCCGCAACTCGTTCGTGAATGTGATTCCGGTTTCAGTGCCGGGGAGTTGGAGAAATCCAGGCTTGCCTCCGGTAGGGACAGTCAGAGGCCAACTTTTTACCCCGGGCGTGATATCGTCCGCCGCCACCACGCAACAGCTAATGAACAAAAACCAAAGGTGGATGCGCATTGGGCTGATTTTGCCAAAGCGCCGTTGGGCGGCGCGACAAAATTCTGCATTTGTAAATTGATCCGGTATCAGTGGTTAGCCAGTATGTTTCACGTGCGACTGGCGTGGATGGCCGTCGGTTGTTTGCTTTTTGGGGGCTGCATGGCACCCCGGCAGACAGCCCTGGATTTGAATGGCAGTCCGGTGAATGTCTTCGTGGCGAGCCCGGCCTCTGTGACGGTACTCCTCTTTATCAGCAACGATTGTCCGATTGCCAACCGTTACGCGCCCGAGTTCCGCAGGCTTCATGATCGCTTCGCATCTCGAGGGGTCTCGTTCTGGCTGGTTCACGCCGATCCGGCGGAGAATCCGGCGGATATCCGTGAGCACGCCCGACAGTACCAACTAGAGCTGCCTGAAATTCGCGACCCGCAACACCACCTGACGAAATTGGCCAAGGCGGAGGTCACTCCCTCGGCGGCGGTTTTCTCCCCGGGCATGACCCTGGTTTACCGCGGGCGGATTGATGATCGATTTGTCGAGCTGGGCCGAGAACGGCCGGCAGCAACACGTCATGATCTGGCCGAGGCGATCGAAGCTGTGTTGGATCATAAGCCGGTCCTGGTTTCGGCCACGAAAGCGGTTGGGTGTTATATTCCGAGTGGGCTATGACCGGTGACGCAGTCATGGCCGCCCTTTTCGACCCGTCGACGGCCCCAGGACCGGATGAGCGGCCGTGGTTGAGGCTCTCCCGGATATTCCTGGTCGGCGTGATGTTCGGGCGGGCAGGTTGCGCTGCGGCTGCCCAGGTTACCTTCAATAAGGACGTCGCCCCCATCGTCTTTCAGCACTGCTCGATCTGCCATCGGCCTGGCCAGTCCGGTCCATTTCCCCTCCTGAGCTATGCCGATGTGAAGAAGCGCGCGAAGCAAATCGTCGAGGTGACCTCCAGCCATTATATGCCGCCGTGGCTGCCCGAGGGGGTGAAAGACGAATTCATCGGAGATCGCCGCCTTTCTGCCGAGCAGATCCAACTGTTTCGCGCCTGGTTCGAGGCGGGCGCTCCGGAAGGACGGGCTGAAGAACTACCCCCCAAACCCGAATGGAGCGAAGGCTGGCTGTTGGGCAAGCCCGACCTGGTGCTTAAGATGCCGAGGAAGTACACGCTGCCGGCGGACGGACGAGATGTGTATCGGAACTTTGTGATCCCGGTCTCAGTGCCGAGCGCGCGGTATGTTCGGGCGGTGGAACTGCAACCGGACAATCGCCGCATCGTTCACCATGCCTTCATCAAGGTGGACCCCACGGGTGCGGTTCGGAAACTCGACGGTGCCGATGAGCAACCCGGGTTCGCCGGCATGAACCTGCCCGAGCAGGTCCGAATGCCGGGCGGTTGTTTCCTGAGTTGGCAGCCGGGGAAGATGCCAACCTCGGAAGCTCCCGGTTTTGGCTGGACCCTCCAACCTGGACAGGACCTGGTGTTGCAGGCTCATCTCAAGCCCACGGGCAAGCCAGAGGAATTACAGGCCCAGGTGGGGGTCTATTTTACTGACACTCCGCCGACAAATAATACGACGGTGTTTGTTTTGTGTTCCTTCAATATCGATATTCCCGCGGGCACGAATGCCTACGTGTTGGAGGATAATTTCATGCTGCCCGTGGATGTGGACGTGCTCTCGGTGCTCCCGCATACACATTATCTGGGCAAGCGCCTTGAGAGTTGGGCCGTTCTGCCTGGAGGGGCACGCCAGGATCTTTTGCGCATCCCGGACTGGGATTTCAACTGGCAAGGCGATTACCGCTACACCCACCCCGTTCACCTGGCCGCGGGGACCGTGCTGCAGATGCGTTATGTGTATGACAATTCGGCTGCGAACCCGCGCAATCCGAATCAGCCGCCCAGGGAAGTCCGCTACGGGCCTCAGTCTTCCGACGAAATGGGCGAGCTCTGGTACCAGATTCAACTGAAGAGCACCAATGATCTGGCCCGTTTGACTGACAGTGCCAACGAACACCATGCCCGGGCGTTCGGCAGCTATGCCCAGTTCCGACTGGACCGAAATCCTGGCGACGCCCGGGCGCGGACCGAACTGGGATTTATTCAGTGGGGCCACGGGGAGGTGGAGAAGGCGATGAACAATTTTCGGACGGCGGCCAAGGATGATCCGACCTACGATCAACCTCATTATTACCTGGGGGTGATCCACCGGACCCAACATCACCTGCCGGAAGCACAGGCGGAGTTGCAAACCGCGATCAGGTTGAACCCCGAGAATTCGAAAGCTTTCGGCAATCTCGCATTCGTGTTCCTGGGCTTGGGCAACCTGCCGCGAGCCGAGGAGAACCTGCGTCGGGCCTTGGAGCTGAATCCGGCGGATGAGTTGGCCCGCAACACTCTGGAAGCGGTGCTTAAGCAGCGGGGCGCACAGCCCGGACCGAAGCCTTAGTCGAATGACACCGCCAACGAAAAGCGTCAGGATGTCAGCCCGGCAAACGGGGTTCAGGCTTTTGGCGCTGCTCTCGCCGGTGCTGCTGCTGGCGTTGCTCGAGATCGGGCTCCGAATCGCAGGGGTCGGTTATCCGACGTCCTTCTTTGTGCCCAGCCGGAGGGATGGGCAGGCGGTGCTGGTGGACAATTCCAAATTTGGCTGGCGGTTTTTTCCACCGATGATCGCACGCACTCCGCAACCACTGTGTCTGGCCCGGAACAAGCCCGGCGGAGCGTTCCGGGTTTTTCTGCTGGGAGAGTCGGCGGCGATGGGGGATCCCGAGCCATCGTACGGATTGGCGCGTCAGCTGGAACGGATACTTCGGACACGGCATCCCGACAAAAAAATCGAAGTGATCAACGCTGGCATGACTGCGATTAACTCGCATGTCATCCGCGAAATCGCGAAGGATTGTGCCCCGCTGGCCGGTGATTGTTGGATCGTCTATGCAGGGAATAACGAAGTAATCGGCCCGTTCGGCGCCGGAACGGTTTTTGGCAGCCAGGCCGCCTCGGTCGCGGTCGTCCGCGCGAACCTGGCCCTCCAGTCCACTCGCACCGGACAATTGCTCGCGAATCTGCGCAAGCGCCGGATTGAGCCAACCGAGTGGCAAGGGATGGAATTGTTTCTTGGCCAACAGGTCCGGGCCGCCGATCCAAAGCTGCAGGTGATCTACCGGAACTTCGGCCTGAATTTGGCTGCGATTGTTCACTGCGGGCAAGACGCTGGAGCGAAGGTGTTGCTCAGCACGGTGGCAGTCAATTTGGAGGATTGCCCGCCTTTTGCCTCGGCGCACCGGGACGGTTTAAGTGCGTCCGAACTGAAAGAATGGGAAGCGCAGTTTGCCCAAGGCAACCAGGCCGAGCAAACGGGGCGTTTCACCGAGGCCCTGGCGGCCTACGATCGCGCCTCCCGGATCGACTCGGAATTCGCCGAACTGGTTTTCGGGCGCGCGTGCTGCGAGTTGGCGGGAGGATCAGCCGGGGCGGCGGTCGCCGATTTTGGGCGGGCACGAGACCTGGACACGTTGCGGTTTCGAACGGATGCCAGGCTCAACCAGATCATCCGCGACGTGGGTTTGGCAACCGGGGCGCGCGTCATCGACGCGGAACAGGAATTCGCGCGCCGGATTCCTGGCAGGGTGGGTGAGAAGCTCTTTTACGATCATGTTCATCTGAATTTCACGGGCAACTATAACCTGGCCGTGTTGCTGGTACCAGAAGTGGAGCGGGCGTTGTTCGATTCGAGCCCGCCTGGGCCCGTCGTGAGCGAGGCGGAGATCAAGCGCCAGCTTGCGCTCACGGAATTTGATCGAAAGCGAATTGGAGAGGAAATGCGACTGCGTTTGCAACAGCCGCCCTTCGCTTCACAATCAAACTTTCAGGAGCGTGATCAGCGCTGGCGTGAGGATTTGAAGATTCTCCAAATCCCGCCCAAGGATTGTATCCCGGTTTATCGCGCGGCGGTTGCGTTTGAGCCGGGGGATTGGGTTTTGCATGCTAATTTTGGCGCTTTGCTCGAGGCTGCGGGGGAGGCCGAGGGGGCGACTGCGGAATGGCGGCACGTGAGCCGGCTGTTACCGCACAAAGCCGACGCCTGGTTTCACCTTGGCAACCTGGCGTATTCAGAAGGGTCGTATGCCGAAGCTGAGGGGCTGTTCCAGGAAGCTGAGCGGCGAGACCCGGCGTCTCCCGAAGCTTTGAGTGGTTTGGGGCTGTGCGCCGCGGAATTGGGAAAAACCAATGATGCCGTGCGCTGCTTTGAAACGGTGCTCCGGGCGCATCCGCGCTACGCGGCAGCCCGGGTGAACCTGGCTCTCGAATTGTCCAAAATCGGGGATCTCCCCGGCGCCGAAGCCCAATACCGGAAGACGTTGCAGCTCGACACCAACAATGTGGCCGCGCGTATTAACCTGGGAAAGCTTCTCGCTGGGCAAAAGGAGTATAACGAGGCCATCGCCTTATACACCACGGCGCTCCAGATCGCACCCGGAGAGCCGGTCGCTGAACATAACCTGGGCAATGCGCTAGTCGCCGTGGGGCGGCGACGTGAAGCCCTCCCGCATTATCTTGCCGCGATTAAACAGAACCCCGATTTTGTGGAGGCCCGCTATAACCTGGGGGTCGAACTTGGCCAGTCCGGCCAATTGCAGGAGGCGTTGGACCAATTTGCGGCGATTGTGCGCCTGAAGCCCGATTTTGTCCCAGGCCGCTTTAATTATGGCATTACCCTCGCCAAAACGCGGCGCTATGCCGAGGCGGTGAGACAATTCGAGGAAACGCTCAAGCTCCAGCCGGATTACGGCCCGGCGAAGGCCGCATTGGAGCGAGCTTCCAGTCTTGAACAGGGCAGGGGTACGGGAACCCCGGCGGTGAGGTCGGAGTGAAGCCTCGGTGTTAATGATGAGAGGGCCCGCTGGCTATCGTTGTGCGGTCGCTCGGCGACAGGCTGGCGCGGACCGCAGCGCGGCGGCGATGGCTGGCGCCGTGTCAGAGTCCGCCATTGGGCCTCCGTGCACCAAGCTTCGGGGAGCGGGGGAGGCCAGCGAGAGCCCAGCTATCCTGAGTTGCGTCCGGCAGGGACGGGTTTGGCGGCGCTCGAGGGTGGCTCCCGTCCGAACGGCGGCCTCGGCAACGGCCTTGGCGACCCGGCGAACAACCGCGTGATCGAACACGCTGGGTATAATGTGATCGGGCGTTAACTCGCGTTCGGAAACACAAGCGGCGATCGCATAGGCGGCTGCCTCCTTCATCTCTTCATTGATACGTCGGGCCCGAACATCCAGGGCGCCGCGGAATACGCCGGGGAACGCGAGCACGTTGTTGATTTGATTTGGAAAATCGCTCCGGCCGGTGGCAATTATCCGGGCGTAGGGCGCCGCCTGGTCCGGCATGATTTCCGGCACCGGGTTTGCGAGAGCGAAAACAATCGGCTTGGCGGCCATCCGCCGAATGGCCTTCGTGTCGAGCAACTCCCCAGTAGACACTCCGATAAAAATGTTAGCTCCCTTCAAGGCGTCCTCCAGCCGGCCGTGCATAGCGCGGGGATTCGTGTGCCGGCTCAGCCATAGTTTCATCCCCTCAAGCGCCGAGCCCCGGCCCATGTGGAGAATCCCCTGGCGATCACAGACCACCACGTCCAGGGCGCCCGCTCTAAGGAGTATTTTTGTGATCGCCACTCCGGCCGCGCCGGCTCCGGAAATGACAATTCTGCTCTTGGCGAGCTTCTGTCGAACCAGGCGCAAGGCATTGAGCAGGCCGGCGAGCACCACGATCGCCGTCCCATGCTGGTCGTCATGGAAGACGGGGAAATCCAGCAATTGCTGCAATTTGTGCTCAATCTCAAAGCAGCGCGGGGCGGAGATGTCTTCCAGGTTGATACCGCCGAAGCCGACGCTCAGGTGGTGCACGGTCTTCACGATCTCGTCCGGATTTTTGGTCCGGAGACAAAGCGGGTAGGCGTTGATCCCGCCGAATTCTTTGAACAGCATGGCTTTGCCTTCCATGACCGGCAGGGCCGCTTCCGGCCCGATGTCGCCCAGGCCGAGCACGGCCGAGCCATCGCTCACCACCGCGACCGCGTTGCTCTTGGACGTCAGCCCCCAGACCCGGTCGTGATCCGCCGCAATTGCGGAAGAGATTCGCGCCACGCCCGGGGTGTAGGCCATGGCAAGACTTTCGCGGGTGGCAACGGGTAACTTACTCTGGACGGTGATTTTGCCGCCCTGGTGCATTTGGAACACCGGGTCGGAGACATCGATGACCTTGACCTTGTCGAGCTTGCGAACGGCCGCGACGATCTCCTCGACGTGTGCTTCGTTTCGGGCTCGAATGCTGATTCCCCGTGTCATCAGATTGGCGCTCGGCCCCAGCAAATCGATATTCCCCAGGTCTCCACCATGCCGGCCGATTGTCTCGATGATCCGGGCAAACAATCCGTTGTGATTGGGGTACGTCAGCTGCAGGGTAAAGGGTTGTCCCGTCAACGGCGCGCGCGCTTCTGATTTCATAATTTGTATTTCGCTTTTATGTCGGTTGTGTCCTGGTGCAAACCACGACTGCTTGTTCTCTCTTTTGGCTCATCTCCCGGACGCGGTCGCAATTCGCACAACGAACCACGCGGGTTCAGGCGGGGATCAGCAGACCAACTTCGGATTCCGGTTGAGATTAGGGATTCAGCCTTGGGTTGGGTATGGGGTAATGGCCTAGGGCGGTCGGTTGGGCGCGGATTGGGGAGCTTGCCGTCGCTAAGCGGCGAGGACTTTCCGCAGGTGCTGAGAGAAACGGTTGTGAAACGAATTGGTCACGACAGGGTAAAAACCACTTTGATGTTGATGATTAACCTCGAGCCGGCTTCGGTCTGAATTGACACCCGGGCACTGCCTGCTCAAACTCATCCGTCATTCAATGTTTTGATCCCGGTGGTGGGAAGGCGTGCCTGAGTTTTGTTTTCGGGCCTCTCAGACCTGGCCGGGGTTGGAACCAATGAACAACGAGCTGAGCGCGGGCGAATCAACAACACGCGATTTGGCTTCACAACACGAAAGCACCTATGAAGAAAGCGACCGATAGACTCCGATGGGCCAAGAGCTTACTGGCCTGCACCTTTGGTTTGTGCGCGATGTCCGGATTTGGCGCCGGCTCACCTTACGCTACGGCGGTCCAGGGCGATGCGCCGCTCGCCTATTACCGGTTCGGCGACACCAGTACGCGGTCCAATATTTTTGCAAATAGTGGCAGCGTGGGCGCCGGTGGGAACGCGACCAACACGTATAACGTCCATGCTTTTCCAGGAGCGCTGGCCGGGGACCGCAACGGCTCCCAGTTTTTTGACATGGGGAACTCCTATGCCATGATCCCGTACAGCTCGGCAATGAACCCGGACAACACCAAGCCGTTCACCATCGAGGCCTGGTTCTACCCGGCCAGTGATCAGATCAACGGGGGGCAATGTCCGCTCAATAACCGTTTGGCCGGGAGCGCACCCGATCGCACGGGCTGGGTCTTCTTTCAACGCGCGCCCGACGACAGCTATAATGGGAAACCCGGCAACGAAGGGATTGGCTGGAACTGCCGCATGTATCGCGGGAGCGGCGGCAGCAGTGGGTTGGATGTCGTGAGCCAAGTGCCTTACCAGGTCGGCAAGTGGACGCATGTGGTCGTGGTTTACCAGCCCATTGACCCGGTGACCAACGCAACCCTGACCATCTATGTCAATGGTGTGGCTGCCAACACGAATGTGTGGACGGGTGGCGCCAGCGGCACGGACCCGGGCTACGTGGCGAATGCCTCCGGCAGCGATGTGGCCCTCTCGTTCGGAGCCTACAACAACACCAGTGGCGCGGGAGGAAATCCCTATTTTGGTGCGGTAGACGAATTCGCGCTTTACGCCTCAGCGCTGACCCCCGACCAGATTTTATCTCATTACCAAAACGGTACGAACGCAAACCGAACCACGCCTTATGAGGCACTGATCCAAGCAGCCAATCCGGTGAACTACCTTCGCCTGGGCGAAGCCAGCCCGGGCGCCGATCTGGCCATAAACCTGGGCGACGTTCATGCGGCGGGGAATGCGGCCTATCCGGCTACGGTGAAGCATCCCGGGGTAAGCGCTCTGGCTGGTCGAACCGACGACGGTTCGTTCAGCGGCGCGTGGCGGAGCGGCGGTGGCAGCCGGGTGGATTTGCCCTGGATGACTGAGAACAACCCGGATGCGAGCGTTCCCTTCACTTTTGAAACGTGGCTAAGGCCCTTGAACGATCGGATGAGCCCGGGGCCGTGTCCGGCCAATAACCGGTATGTCTCTTCGGGGAACCGGACCGGTTGGGTCATCTATCAGCGCGATCCGAACGATACTTATAGCACTGTGCCGGGTTCTGAGGGTGTGGGTTGGAACTTCCGAATGTACACCGGTAACAGTAGCACCAGCCAAAACGTTGACACCTCGGTCCCCTACAACCTCGGCGAGTGGCAGCACCTGGTGGTCACCTGGCAACCTCAGGCCGACATGGGGCCTACCCCGAGCGGCTCGGAACAATGGCAGGGCGTCCTGACTGCTTACGTCAACGGCGCGCCGGTGGCGACGAATGGAGATATTAACACGCCGGGAACCGGCGCCCTCTATGCCGCGAACATCAATCCGCCGGAATCCGGAACGGCCGCCGACTTGAACATCGGCTCGTACAACGCGGCTTCGGGGTTCGGCGAGGATTTCGAGGGTGACATCGATGAGGTCGCTTTTTACAACAATTACGTTCTGACGCCCGACCAGGTGCTCGCCCATTATCAAACCGGCACCAATTCACACCCGGCGACGAATTATGAAACGCTCGTCCTGACGGCCGCTTACGATCCCACTTCGCCGCAGCGGACCATGCCCAAGACCTATTTGCGGTTTAACGAACCCGCTTATTTCCCGGCAGCAAATTCCGGATCGCTGGGCCAAGCCGCCGATGGTGACCTCGTCCTCACCACGAACCTGTCCGCCGGACCGACGGGGACGGGTTTCGAATCACCCAACCCGGCGGTTCCCTTGGATGGCGCCAAGAGCTGGGTCGCCCTCAACCACCCGGGCGCTCTGAATGTTTCCGGCCAGATCACCCTCGAAGCCTGGATCAATCCCGCCACCACCCAAAGCGACCTGGCCCGCATTATTTCACATGGGCCGCCGACGCCCTCCAACTTCGACCCTGCCATCGTGGCTACGAACGCGGTGTCCAGCAGCAACGAAGTCTTCCTGAGAATTGAGGGAGGGACCAACTACTCCGTGGGGACCACGGATGGGACTGTGTTGCATGGCGCGAGTGCTCCCGTGCCCGCCGGAGACCTGGGAGGGACCAGCGGTTGGGTTTACTTGGCCGGGACCTACGACGGCGCCAACTGGCGTCTCTTCCGCAACGGCGTACAGATTGCCACCGTGACGGATACGGTGGGCGCGCTGCCTGTTCCTCAAGCTCAATGGGCCATCGGCTCAACTGGTGATGGCTGGGCCGACCTTTTCGCGGGCGCCGTCGACGAGGTTGCGATCTACGACAAAGCCTTGCCGGCGGATAAGATCCTGGCTCATTACAACGCGGCCAAGGCGGTCGCCGTTACGCTGACCATCACGAAATCGGGCGGCAATTACGTGATCACGTATCCTGCTGGGACCCTTCAGAGTTCCAGCACGATCAACGGGCAGTTCAACGACGTACAGGGTGCAACCTCGCCCTACACTGTCCCGGCCGGAACGAGTATCATGTTTTATCGTATAAAGTTGTAATCTTACTGGGCGCGCCGTACCGGAGTGCGCCACTCACTTATGCCTCGGCTGGACCGGAATCGTTCCCTTCCAGCCGGGGCTAAATGCTCACAAGGTTGTCTTGGACCTCCTGCGCCGCCAGCGAGAGATTCAGCCGGTCGATAAACTGAAATCGGTTCAGGCGGATTTCGGCTTTACCCAGGAAACATACCTTCCCCACGCTGCTGCGGAAGCGTTTGAAGGATTCGTTTTGGACGAACTGCTTGTAAATCTCGGTGTCGTCCTTGAGGAGGGACAGCATGACCCGTGCGAGGGCTCTATCGTGCTCGATGCGGGCGGTGTTGGGGGTATTCTGGCGGGCATTCTGGTAGGACTGGTCGGCGGCAACCTTGGGCGCGATCTCGTTAGTGATGCGTTTGGCGACGCGGTCGGCATCGGTGAACAGGGTTCCGAAGTGGTCGTTGAACGTCTTTAGGATGTTGCTTAGCCGATCCAATTCCGGCTCGGCTTTGCGGCCTCCACCGGTAGTGGGCACGGGCTCAATCTCCGCGTCGGTGTCGGGGAGGACAATTCTCAGCGCCGCCTTTTTCTCGGCGCGGTAGCTGTCCATATCAATGGCTTCGAGGATGCCTTTGGAAAGATCCTCCTCGACCGGTGCGCTTCATCGAGCTGCTGTGTGTAAAGGGCGACGCAGGCGTCAAGAATCGGGTCGAGTTTGTCGCGCTCCGCGCCGGAAAGGTACAGATTGACGAGCATTTCAACCTGCTCCGCTGAATAAACCTGATACCCGTCCAATACGCCTCTGAGGTCGTGCAATTTGTTGGGATCGGTTTCCTCGCTCAACACGGTGGTGCGGTAGTAATCGGCAAAGGCCTCGGTGATCGTCTCGGTATTGTTCATGAAATCGAGGACGAACACGTCGTGTTTTTGCGGGTGCGCGCGGTTGAGACGAGAGAGCGTCTGGACGGCCTTGATGCCCGAGAGGACTTTGTCGACGTACATGGTATGGAGGAGGGGCTCGTCGTAACCGGCCTGGAACTTGTCCGCACAAATCAGAAAGCGGAACGGGTCCTCCTGGATTTTTTCGGCGATCTGGCCGCCGGGGAAGCCGTTAAGGGAGGATTCGGTGACCTTGACGCCGCCGTATTCCGGCTCGCCGGAGAAGGCGACGATGGCCTGGTACGGACTCTTGCGCTCGGCGAGGTAGTCCTTGAAGGCGTGGTAGTACTGGATGGCCCGCTCGATACCGCTGCAAACCACCATCGCCCGGGCCTGGCCGCCGATCTTGTTCAGGGCGAGGACCTGCTCGTGGAAGTGGTCCACCATGATTTCGGCCTTGAGGCGGATGGCGTGGTCATGGCTCTCGACATACTTGCGGAGCTTTTTCTTCGCTTTCTTGGTGTCGAACTCCGGGTCGCTTTCGATCTTCTTGACCAGCTTGTAATAGCTGTCCACGGGGGTATAGCTCTTGAGGACGTCCAGAATGAAGCCCTCCTGGATGGCCTGCTTCATCGAGTAACTGTGGAACGGCTGATGTTTGACCTTACCCTGGGCGTCGGGCGGCAGGGGCTCGCCGAACATTTCGAGCGTCTTGTTTTTGGGGGTGGCGGTGAAGGCGAAGTAGCTAGCGTTGCTCAGCATTTTGCGCGCTTCCATTCGTTTCTGGAGGGCGTCGTTGATAGTGTCTTCCGGGTCGGACAGGGCCTCGCTCATGGCCGCGGCGGTTTTTCCGCCCTGGCTGGAATGCGCCTCGTCAATAATGATGGCGAAACGACGATTGCGGTGCTCGTCACCGATTTCATCGAGGATGAAGGGAAACTTCTGAACGGTGGAAATAATGATTTTCTTGCCGGCTTGGATGAACTTGCGGAGGTCGCCGGAGTGTTCCGCATGGCCGACCGTTTCGCCGACCTGGGCGAACTTCTTTATGGTGGCCTGGATCTGCTGGTCGAGGATGCGGCGATCGGTGATGACGATGATGGAATCGAAAATGGTTGAGGGTTGAGAGTTGAGGGCTGGGACAGACCGATGAGTTGGTGGGCGAGCCAGGCGATGGAGTTGGACTTGCCGCTGCCCGCCGAGTGCTGGATCAGGTATCGGGTTCCGGCGCCGTGGCCTGCGACGTGCGCCAGGAGCTCCCGCACGACCTCGAGTTGGTGGAAGCGCGGGAACACCTGCATCGCCTGCTTTCGGCCGGTCTTTTCGTTTCTGGTTTCGATGATCTGGGCGTAGTTTTCCAGAATCTCCGTCAGGCCACGCGGCGTGAGGATGCGCTTCCAGAGATAATCCGTTTTGAGTCCGTCCGGGTTGGGGGGATTGCCCGCGCCGTCATTCCAGCCCTGGTTGAAGGGTAGAAACCAGGACGCCTTGCCCTTGAGCTGGGTGCAAAACATCACCTGCTGCTCGTCCACGGCGAAATGCACCACGCAACGGCCAAGTTCGAAGAGTTTTTCGCGCGGGTCGCGGTCGCGGCGATATTGTTCCACGGCATCCTCGACGGTCTGTTTGGTGAGGCTGTTTTTGAGCTCGAAGGTGGCGATGGGGAGGCCGTTGATGAAGATGACCAGGTCGAGGGCGCGGCGCGTTTCGTCCATGCTGTAGCGCACCTGGCGGGTGATGCTGAAGCGGTTGGCGGCATGGAGCGTGGCGGCCTTGGTGTTGCCAAAGGAGGGCGTGCCGTAGAATAAATCGAAGGTCAGGGGACCGTGCTTGATGCCACTACGGAGCACGTCGATTACCCCGCGCTTGCCGAGCTCGCTTTCCAAGCGCGCCAGGAACTTGAGCAGCGCGATGTCCGACTTGTTCGAGAAGTTGGCGGCGCCAAGCTTTTTCAGCTCTTCAGGCTGGGTGGCCTGGAGGAATGAGAAAAGTTGCGGGAGGTCCAGCGCGTGGGTGCGGTCGTAGTCCCGCGGCCAGCCGGCCAGCCAGCCCGAGCCGCCGGCGGCTGTGGGCGAGACTTCCTGCCAGGCGTCCGGCATCGGCTCAAGGCCGGTGCGACCGGTCATGGCCTGATAGATGAGGGTTTCGAGGCCTGTTTCGGTGGTGTCGGTGGTGGGCATGGCCTGGGCCAATCAGTTTTGGGATGGGTGGAAGAGGCAGCGCACTTTGCCCTGACCGAGCAGGTTCCTGAGGATCACGAAGTTCTTTCGCTCATAGCGCACGCGGCCGGCGGGAATGGCCGGGCTGATACGCAACTGGTCGGCGAAGCGGATTACCGCCTCGGCCGGGGCGTGTTTGGGCAAACCGGAAGCTTTCCATTGCCTGGCGGGGATCAGAGCTTCCTGGGCGAGGGCATCCGCCTCTTTTTCGCACTGGTCGCGGCTGGTGTCGTCGAGATTGTCATAAAAGACATCGAACCCATCTTTGTCGAGGTGGATGCCGACATGGGCGAGTTCGTGAAAAAGGGTGAACCAGAAATTGTCCAGGCGGTCATAGCGAAGAGTCAAGGCGACCAGGGGAGAGCCGTCGGGTAATTTCATGGCGGCGCCATCGAGGTGAGTCCTGGGGAGGTGGCGTTCAAAGACCAGGTGAATGCCGCTCTTGTTGAGGAATTCGCCGGCCAGCTTCGGTCCGGCATCAAGATAGCTCAATTGGGCGAGTTTGCTCAGGAACTCCGGGGTAACGGTACCTCGGTGGTATGGGGGCAGGGATTCTTTGAGTGCCAGGGTCATGACGCGGATGCGCCAGGCGGCGAGGGCGTAGTTGTCGCGGGCGCTGCCGTTGCGGACGTGCTGGCGGTTAAAAGCGGGGCGCAGGGCCTCTCCGCCCAGGGCGCCGGCAAAGCCGGCAAAAAGATCTTCCAGCTGGATTTTTGCTTCAGATAGCGTGCCGCGGAAGCCGGGGAACCACCCGCGCTTTACCATCTCCGCGAGGGGATATTGGCGAAGCTCCGCGACCTGCTGGTCGGACTTGAGGGAGCCGCCGGGCTGGCCGATGAGGACTTCGGCCGGGATGCCCAGTCCGTTGACGAGGTTGCGGATCATCGCAAGGCTCAGCCCGCGCTGGCCGGAAAGGACTTCGGAGACCTTGCTGGGGCTGCCGATGAAGGGAACCAAATCCTTGTTTTTGAGCCCCTGTTGCTCCATGCGGAAGCGGATCGCCTCCAGGGGGGTGGGCATCCCCATCGGGTACACCTTCTCCTCATACATTTCGATCAGGGCCGTCAACAGCTCCGCCTCATCCCCCTCCGGCGTGCCGGGCTCGGCGTCGAAGATGGCATCCAGCCGGGCGAGAGCGGCCTCGTAGTCCGCTTCGGTCTTGATGAGTTTGGCGTTCATTAAATGGTCTCCGCGTTAATCTTGTCGTATTGCGCATGCGTGCCGATAAACCGGACGAAGATTCGCCCCGCGTTGTAGTGGATGCGAACCACCATCCGGTAGTGGTTGCCTTTGATGTCAAAAACCACCCGGTTTCCCCTCAGGCAATCCGCGCTGCGATGGGTCTTCTTTATATCCGCAAAGGACTTCCAGGAGGCTGCTTTGGCTTCCCGATACCAGGCTCGGAGGCTGGGTTGGGAATCGGCGTGCTCTTCCCAGAACTCCCGGAGTTTTTTCACCGACACAACATGCATAATATTCCCAAGATATTAACAGGTGTCAATACGATATTCCCGTTTTGGGAACTTTGGGTCGGATTGGGTTTCAGCCCTGGGGGAGGAGACTGAAGGGGTCGAGGTAAGCGTTGAAGTCGGCCAGGAGTTGCTGCTGGCTGGCGCGGGACTTCAAGTCGCGCAGGGTGAACTTGGACGTGTTGTAGAATGCCTGTTTGGCGGCATCGCAGAGCGCCACGTTCTGCTCGGTGATGCCGGCGTGGTCGAGCATCTCCTTGGTTTCAAGCACAGCCTTCTTGGTCGGCTCAAGGACAGCATCCAGGCGGCGAAGAGCGCACATGGGGAGGATGACGTCGGGGTACTTGCCGCGCTTGAACAGGTCGCGGAGGACGTCATCAGCGAGACCCCAGATAAAAGAGACGATTTTGTTGTGGGTGGCTTGATCCATTGTGGAGCGGGGAAGCGGGGGTTGGTGGTGATGGCTGGTGAATGGGATGACGGTGGTTCTGCGGGAAGCCGCGGCGCCCTGGGATGCTGGGGGGCACGGTGGCCTGAAAAGGACACCTTGGCTGCCAACAGTTGTGCGGAAGAGACGCCCATGGCGTAAAGTCGCTCGATAGTGCGCCGGGTTGGGGGGCTTTGCAGCAAAAAAGCGCGAGGGTGCTAATGGCGTTAAATCAGAAGTTCTTGTTAGGTGTTGTGACGCGGGTGGGAGGGAGAAGGGCAAGTTTGCCGGAATCGCGTACCTACCGGTCTGTCGAAAATGCGAACACCGATTAAGCATGATTTTCAACATCTGCCCAATAGCAGGCAAAGAAAAAACCAATTGGGGACCTGGTAGAGGCTCTTGACCCGGTCAAAGCTCGTGAACAGCGGGCCTGCATCCTGGCCTCTGACGTCCAGCCATGCCCGGATAGCGTGACTTTCGTAAACGATTTTGCTCAATAGTGGTGGGCGCGACAGGACTTGAACCTGCAAGAGTTTCCTCACGTGGTCCTAAGCCACGCGCGTCTGCCATTCCGCCACGCGCCCGAACTCGTTGCTATGAGCTAACATTTAACACGAAATGGAGATCAAAGAAACCGAATTCATGCGTCCGCCGGGCCGCCCCCAGTGGGCCGCCGGCTGTCCGGAACGACCCATCAGCGGCCAAGAAATCCATTGCTTTTCCCTTCCGTTCTGGATGCAATGAATCATGCGGCTTGATGCGGTTTCAGCGGTTTCTCT
>Ga0105240_10005124_pt1 | contig 19605 bp, 14 predicted proteins | sample KBSC54metaG_FD_80426 | JGI IMG/M metagenome (GOLD analysis project Ga0105240, IMG submission 80426) | Corn rhizosphere microbial communities from Kellogg Biological Station, Michigan, USA - KBS C5-4 metaG | ecosystem: Host-associated > Plants > Roots > Rhizosphere > Soil | place: Michigan, USA... | reverse complement strand
GGCAAAGCCGTTCGCAAAAATCTGCTTCCCATGCAGCCGGGCGACGTTCCTGCAACCTTTGCCGATGTCGATGACCTGATGCACGACACCGGTTTTCGCCCGGCTACACCCATCGAAGCCGGGTTGGAACGTTTCGTCCGCTGGTATCAGTCTTACTATTGCTCTGTTAAGACAAATCTTTAAAGCGCAAGAAGAACTGGGACCTACACACCCTATTTAAATCACTAGGAAAACCAAAATTTCATTTATGCCGATTCAATCTTAAACGCCAGAGGAGTCAGGCAGCGGAAGGCGCCTCCCACAATATTGCGGCACTTTGGCGTAGAGATTGGGATGCCTTAAGCAGAGTTGTTCGCCCAGAACTGATGCCAGTCGGAGCGCATATCTGTGAGCAAGCGCAGAGGACTGAGTATCCGCGGCGTGGCGTTAGAGCTTGAAAGAGAAGGCCAATACTGATGAGTTTGACTGTCCTGTGACCAATCCGGAATAACTCGTGACAGCAGCTCAGATGATTGCTGAGGACTGCCATCTTGGAAAAGCTGAACAACATGGAAACCAATGAGGCGACGCGCGTCCGGCGTCACGCCAGAGCAGGTTGTGGCTGGTTTGGGACATCATCTTCGCAAGCGTTTAATCACTAGGAAAATCAAAACGTAAATATATAAGGCGTAAGTCGAGCTGTGATATGCAGAATCCGTTAGCGCGAGGCGGCGTTACCGCTCTCAATGAATGTTTGAAGGAGAATGACAGATCGCTCTACTACACGCGCAGTTCCGCCTCAGAGAAGGGATAAAGGTGTGCTTCCGCTTCTCGCGCTGATTCCAACAGTCGATTGGCATCGGCCTCCGCGCTGATTCCAGCGGGGCATGACCACTGCGGCAATCCTTGCGCATTCGTGATGCAATCACTGTAGATCAGCGCCTGTTTCAGTTCTTCCAGAGTATCAGGGTCTGGTGCTTCTTTCGCCTTGAGCGCAACCGCTGCCACCTCTGGCGCGATTGTCCCTTCAATTACGGCACTGCTGGCAATATCAAGGCCCAGGTTGATGTGCTTCTTTCGGTGGTTCCGAAATTCTTTCCAGATTTCCCGCTGCTCGTCTGGCGTGTCAGCATAAAGCAAATTTAACAGCATGGAAACCTTCTGCGATTCCTCCACCGCCAATATGGAGAAAGCGCAGCTCTTGGAGTAAATACCGGTAGCAGCCAATGCGTCGGCAGCAGAAACCAATTCACTTACGTTAGCGCGGACAGCAGCAATAGCTTGTGCCGTTTCGGACTCATTAAAAGGCCCGATATGCCGTTCCGCGATCCGCTTTGTCGCTGTAGCTGGCATAGAGACAGGTTTCAATCCTCGTAGCTACGTAACAGGGCTTTTCTCCGCGACTCCAGCCGGTGCCAGAGTGCAAGCTGTAAGTCTCGTTTGCTTGTCGTCCGAAAATCGAAAATAAAGGTGTCTGCAAAATTAGGGTATCGGTTGCGGCTCGTGTTTGGGCCATCATCCGTCCACACTCCAGCGACCCCTACATGTCCGTATCCCATGTCAAAGAGTTGAACAAGGCGTAGGTTCCAAATATCGTGGATAGATTCCAGCCACTATAAAATCGAGTTGCGTTATTCCAGAGAGCAGTCCGGTTCGAAAAGATGAAGATCGACCCCAAGAAATCAGCGCTTGACTATGAACCGCGAGAGGTCCTCATCCTTGAGCTAGTCGATCAAGCAGATAAAATGCGGCGGATGCTGTTTCGAGCTCAAGCTACTCTGCTATTGCGCATGATATTCCGCCTGGGCATTGATCAGGAGATGTTCATCTCGGTTCTTGGATATTACAAGAAGCTTGAAGAGGATATCGTTGCATTGGCTGGCATGGCCGAAGACGATTGCTACCGGGAAATGCTGGTGGAGAGATTGGGCTTGAGCAGTTGGGGCCTGATCGAAGGCGGCTCCGCCGGTCCTGCCTGAAAAGGACGGCTTAGGCGAGCACGATCTAAACTGTGCCTGCTCAAGCCTGCAATTTTGTTGGACAACGCTCCTTAGCGTGGCGGGGATTATTGTGGACGATCACTAAAGGCCGTGGTTGTTTGCTTGCGAGAACAAGAGATCTGAGATTTCCAATCGCGGATTGCCGGACTCACCCCATGCCGAGTTGGCGGCGGGCGCGCTCTTGGGTTGAACGTGAAACAGAGGGCGCTGATAGCACTTCTAGCTCAATACAAACACTTGGAGCAGGAAATTGCCACGCTGACGAGCATGGTGCAAGACGATTGTTATTACACGATGCTGGTTGAGAGATTGGGACTGACGAATTGGAGTTTGTAGTAAGGGAATCCGCCTTTCGGCGAGTCCATTCATTGTTTACTGGACCCTAATTTCTTGCGCTTTTTGAGGAGTTCCCGCTTACGCTCCTCGGCATGAATGAATACATCATCGGGGTCTCTGAGGCGCTTTTCCTCCGCTTCGCGGATTTTCCCGAACCGACCCCAATCGTCCAATTCAGTGGTGTGCATCGTCTCTAGCAGTTCCTGGTTCATTTCAGCTTGCAGTTCGTGGGCATATCCCTGGAAAAGCCGGAAGTCTTTCGATGTGAAAACCCCTGTTTCCTGTAACGTGCGGCAGTGCGTGACAATATTTGAGAATGACAGGTTGAGGCGGTAGAGAGTGTGATAGATGAGCAATTTTTTGGTAACGTCAGTTGCAGCCATTGTTGCCTCTCCTATAGGCGATTTGGTTAGGGCTGCGTTCGGTGCTCAAACACCAGGCGCTGCCCGTCTTGTTTGTATATGACCTCCCACGCAGTGCTGTTTGACAGGCTCCTGCAGAATCAGTGGGAGACGATTCAGGAAATGATTTATGGTCCACTCTTGTAAATGTCAGCGATGAGCAGATGCAGACTCTTTGGCCAGTCCGGCCCATGGAAGGCTGGATGGCACCGGCTGTTCATGTTGGTCAATAACTTCGGCCTTTGTCGATTTCAATGAGATGCATCAGGCTCACTAAACCTTACCGTCTTGGGATTGCACTGTTGGAATGGCGGGATCCTTCACGCGTCCAACATTGCCACGCTCACAACAATTGATCCCCAATACAATTGCTTCATGGAAATGAGCGGCCACGAATCTGATATCCTTCGTTGGCTTGATGAGGGCATGAGCTTCGACGAGATCGCCAAGGAACTCGACATGACACCCGACCAGGTCTATCAGATAGGTACAGCTTTCTTTGACCGCGCCTTTGCAATATGGACAAAGGCCAGGATATAAACCCTTTCAAGACGGTTTCCCGCCTCACCCTGCTTATATCCTTCGCCACGCTAGCCGGCATCCGTTCGGATAGGCGCGTTCGTCACAGTTCCGATCATCGTACTGGTACTTAGTTTTAAGAATGCCTATCGGTTATCAACCACTTTGAATGTGAACCGATCGGTTCTGCCGGATGAATGCAGGTGTACGGTGTAGTAGGTGTCGGCTTTCAACAGATCGATTGGAACCACCATCTCCACAACCGAGCCGTTGTCGGTCCGCGTTGGCTGGAGAAAGTTCTGTGTCATCAGCGTCTGATCCCCTGTGAAGGTCTTTAGCTCAGCACTGTAACTAGGAGTCACCGCTATCGAGGTGAGTGGAAGTTCAAGGCTAATTGCCGGCGAATGGAGATGCAATGAAATCTCAGGGATGCCGATCGTCTCGGTCCCGCGGACCCTCTGATCATCTCGAATCAGAGCATAGGAAATGATCGCCCGAGCAGATGTCGGAGACAACTGCTGTTGATTCCGACGCGCCGCAAGCTCGAGTTTTTGTTCGAGCTCTCTGACCTTGTGCGAGTAGAACGCACCTGCAACTCCCCAGCCAATGAGGGCCATCGCTAATCCTGCGAGGAGGTACGCACGAAAGGTTATCCGAAAGCTGGGGAACTCGCGCCAGGCGATCCAGGGACGAGTCAATTGGAACCGTGCGTGATAATTCAGGCTCAATATAGCCTGAGGTGGCTTCTGTCCCCCTGTTGCAACCGGTATGACTTCAAATTCCAGTTTGCCGGCGCGGAGATTCGCTATTTCCCTTGAGGACTCAAAAGTGTTATTTGCGTAGGGAATTAAGTGAGTGGCCAACAGAAGGTCGCCGTGTTCGTCATTATCCCGTATTTCGATCAGACTGGCGCCCGCGTCAAGGCCAACCTGCAATCGGTGTTTCTGTGTCAAATCGAACTGCGCGTGTTCCACGCCGTCGATCATGATTGTTACAATGCGCGGATTTGCGTTACGTCGGCGCGCGTCCGTCACCGTCAACCGCCGTTGAATCTGATCCAGGTCTTCGTGGGACAGTCCAGGGGGGCGGGGTGGTTGTTGGACATTATTATTGTCACTCTTTTCTTGTTTGTCAGGCATAACAAATCTTGGCAACGCCAGCCTCGTTTCTGGCGCATCGAACGCCAAGTCCTCCATCAATTGGTCGTAGCATCTGGGTTCTATCAAGATATGACAGCATCTCAGCTCACTCTCGTTCTGATCAGTATTGGCAGGCTTCTGTGCCGATTTCAGCTGGGTGTTGCCATTCACGCTCACATATTGAGCGCAGTGTCCTTGTGTGCTCCAGGGAGTGAATACGCTCAGGGAATCACTAACCGCGATGACCCATTGTTCCTGATTGTCGGAGGTCTCAAACCTAAGTTCTCCATGGTCCACCCGGGCTATCTTTAAGAAACCGGCAAAGCGCTCGCTCAGCTTGTCCATCAGCGCAGATTTGGCTCGGCGATATTCATCTGGCCCGAGAAAACGGGATGTAAGCATTTCGTATACACGTTGTGTGTCAGAAGTGCTGTAGTTGTGGAGTACCCGGCTCACACCGACGTTGACGTAGAACGAGGACATGGAGGTTGTGATCTGTATTAGGTGCTTGATGTAACGGATGGTCATGCCCGCCGATGAAATGGAGCCGGCTCGTTCCTGAGCCCGTTCGTCTTGCTCGGCTTCGAACATGATCAGCCACTGCAACATGTCCATATCGCTGCGCGCAATCCGCCTAACTGGCCGCTCGGCGTGCTTATCGCGCCAATAGAGCCTCTTCATTTCGCGCCGGCTTCGTGCACGGATTTTCTCGAGTGCACGGGTGAGTATGTCAATTGAAGTCACACGATCTGGAATGATGAAATAAGCAAGCTCGAAGCCCCTCTGAAGCAGTTCGGCGGGCGCATTAGACTTTGTTGCGTCCCAATTACGCACACGTGGTGCAGGCCCCTGCAATTGGGGTGAAAGGCTTGATCGTTGTGATGGTCCACTGCGCATTACGCGATTCCGCTGTTCGTTCAGAAAGAGCGAGTGTGAGTGTACCGCAACAGCAGCGCTCAGAAGCGTGGCACTGTTGGACTAAACAGGAAGACTTGGCTGCGCTGCGGCGTTCTTCTTTTGCGGCTTTCAATGACTTGCCTATAAGCTCCCCTAGTGTATAAGGCGCTAATGCGGGCTTGGGTGCTCCGGATTTGGATACTGTGAGGCACCTTGGGCTGGAGGACCCCAAAAATCAAACCAGAAGTCGCTGGGATATAGCCGGAGCAGCTTAGGGATCGGCAGCCTGTTTTCGGTATCGGCTAACAGCCTCTCTGGTCCGACAACGAAAAATAACGATCTCGCTGCTCGCTGCTGCTGCTCACATTCCTTCCTAACCAACACGGGACACATGGCGTCTAGCGCTGTCTTCGTGAGTTCAGACAGCAGGTTGGGCTCGCCTCGCAAGTGCAGGACGGCCTGGGAAAATCGGCGCACCTGTGCTGGGTCATTGCCATCCCGAATGTCCTTCGCGATCGCCTTACCCCTCTCAGTAAACGTAAGCATTGATCTTGGAGGTGAAAAGGTGCCTTCAAGTGCGTAGTCAATCAGATTATCGTCCTGGAACTGGGGAATGGTGGTCACAATCGAATTGACAAGCTCGATGAGAGAAGCGACATCGGGGCTTCGGCCGGCGTAGTACCGAAGGAGCCTCAGGCTCGAGTCGCTACTGATCGAACTCCCATATGCCAGCCCATCTTCCTCTGCTTTCATGAAAACACTATGTGGGCCTGAGCCAGAAACCAGCTTGCTGGACAGTGCTTGCAATAATGAATTGTGATCAAGGTGAGAATACCCAGGAAAATCTGCGTAAAAGATCACGTTCGCTGTCGTGTTCTTGGGATCATCAAGCCCAACATACCAGGGAAAACCGACCGAACCTAAATTGTTGCGCCTGCTCACATTCTCCATCAGAGGAGCCCTCCCAGAATCGACTTCAGTAACTGATCCTGGGTAAGCGTTATCTGGAACCGATTCCAAGAATCTGAGCAGCATTGGCCGTATTTCCTCAAGGTTGCCCCGGCCAAGCGTGAGGTCAATATTGAGCGCTCGGCGATTAAGCACGATTTTCTGCAGCTCTTTGAGATCAGAAATGGCCCTGGCTGGCCCCGTTTTGAGATCCTCCTGGACTTCGACGGCCAGCCGTCTGAATCCTGGCGAAAGTTCACTCTGGGAAAACGCAAACATATTTCTTTCCCAATATTTCACCAACTCACCTTCCAGACCTTTCACAGTCAATTTGTTCAATTCTTGTGACAGCTCCTCGCCTGACAATCCAGACAAGGTCGAGAGCATCTTGTCCGCGAAAATGCCCAAATTTGCGATTTCCTCGGAACGCACTGGCTTATGCAGCATCCATCTCAGCCTGTCGTCCCAATGAGCGCGAGTGAAAGAGGACGAGACAGCAACGTAAGGAGGATCGTCTTGGTACCGGAACGCGTAGGCAGGGTTCATGAACCAATAGTCATTTTCCCCATTGTTGAAAACATCGTCTTCCGCCCTTCGCTTGTCTACAAGGTCTCGCAATCGGTTCGCGTTTTCAACATCCAGATAATTGAGTGTGGTAATGCGTTGGATCAAGGCCAATGCTTGTTGAAACTCAGCAGGATTCGCCGTGGAAGCTTGTATGCGCAAATCCGCCCGACGCGAAACGGGGCTGACGTCATAGCGGACCGAAAAATCGGTGATTTCGGTTTGCGTTTGGGTTTGCAGTTCAGCGTAGGAGATGACTTTGCCTGGGGTCTTCAATCCCAGGGAATCGAAGCACAGGGGCAGAATAGGCAGGTATTTATAGAACTTTCGTGGGATTCTGCGAAGATCAAATGAAAGTCCCAGATCGATCGTCGGAGCGCGATCGAAAACGGTCGCGATCACTGGCACGTTCATGAGCCGAAACTGACTGTACCGGATGTCATCATCAGGAGTAAGCGGAGGATGATCCGTGAATCTGGGCCGGGAAACACGGGCAGCGATTTTATCGATTTCTTTTGTCTTGGCGAGTTCTTCTTGCTCGAATTGGGCGAGAGCCGTTTGCTCATCATCAGTGTGAAACCGATGCATCAGTTGTTTGATTTGGAAGGTACTGCGCATCTGCCGGGCGCGATCCAGTTTTTCCAAGAGCTGCGGTGACGGTACTGAGGCAGTTGCGTAAGGGCTTTCCGAAAGATGAAAGTCACGAATCAGTCCGACCCAGATGTTCTTTCCGGACTTTAGTCGCGTCTCAATTGTCGTCCAAACCAGTTCATCAGAAATCGGTCGAATAAAGGACGGGTCCATGTCTAGATATTCAAAGTATTCTTTCCATCCGGTTTCATAATTTAGGCCGAACTTGGGAGCATTCCTGATCCAAATGCTTTGCGAGCGACGCCACGCTTTGGTCTGTGATGCGACCAACTGGTTGAAGTCAACGAGGTCCTTTGAGTTGTCGGAATATTCAGCAATCTGGCGGATCATTGCGATAATGCGACTTCTCAGTTGCTCAATCTTCTGCTCAGTCAGTTGGTTACCGGGGATTCCGGAGAAACCGACAAACTCGGCGGGAAAATGCGGCGACTCCCCGAGAAAGACGAGGGACTCCACGCTTGTAGCGCCTGACGCCAATTCGCGTGTCTTACTATCAATCAAGGACTTGTAGAACAATGATTTGTCGCCATCGGCAAGGGCACGAAAGAAAACTTGGAGGAGTCTCACTTGTACCTGAGAATCCGCTTTTGTTGGCTTCCAGCCAAATCGAACTTCGCCGCGGTCTGACGTGCTGCTACTCGGAAATGGAAGCAGCTTGATGTCTACATTTGGTTCCGGGTCAATTGGATACTTCGGGCGTATTGCATTATCAGGAATTACCTGATGCGGAGGAGGGTCTGCAAATTTATTGAGCTCCAGGGATACTCTCTCCAAAAAGTTACGCACATTTTCTTTGGGATCGAGTGCAAGAACAAATCCAGTCTTTTGGCCCAGGTGATAATGGTCTTGGTGAAAGCGCCTGATGTCGGTCGGAACCACGTGCCGCATCTCATCGGGCATCCCGCTGTTGTAAAATCCAAAAGGGTTGTTTCCCCCAAAGACGAGCTTGTTTAGCGCGAAATAATAATCATAAATTCCTTGCCCTGTCTGCATTTCATCGTAAACAGATCCTTTTTCCACCAACTCCCTTTTCTTCGTTGCAGGATCATATGCGATCCCAAAGTGATAGAACTCTCTCTCTGCTTCGAGATCGGTAAAATCCGGCCTATAAAGAGCATCCAGCCATGCGTGAAACTCCTCAAAAAACCCCTCAACTCCTGTTCCGGAAGAGAAGCTATAAAAATTGAAGTCATCGGTAGTGGCTGCGCTACTGCGGCCGAGTCTCATCTCGTTCAAAAGACTGACATAACGTCCTTTAGTTCCTTTGCCGCTGAGCAGATGCTCCAATGCATGGGCGACGCCGGCGTTCGAGTCCGCGGGCGTGTCAACCCACATAAATGCTTGGGGCACGGTTTCGATTTGGAGCAGATAAACGGGGGCCCCGGTCCGAATATCCCGGAACTTCGCCCCAACGATTTTTCCATGTGAATCGGCAAAAAGATTAGCAACTCGAAGGGTGCCAAGTGTTTGATCCCGCTTGAGCTCAGACAAGCCTTGCGACGTCGCCGGATAGCAAAGTGGTGCAAAGATCAGCCACGAAACAATGAGGAGGATGCGTCCAGTCATACTCAAGCCAACAGTAGAACGCTTAGGACTCTAGCGCAAGAGGCCATTGAACAGCGTGGCACTATTGGACTCAAGGGGATTGGAGGTGGCATTCTCGTTGACATTCCAGCTCTGCTTTTCATATCATCCGGTTTTGTACGGACAATCTCGTTTGACACGGGTGATCCCACATGCTGGAATTTCTTCTTACCTTGCTTAGTCTAGTGTCCGGTTCGACTTCTGATGAGCTCCAAAAGCCTGGCCCAAAACCGCATCCTTTGCCGCTTCCCCCAAACCCGGACTGATAATGGAGTAGCTAAGAAAAGCCGCGAATGAGTGGGCAACTGGGTCTGCGATGGCAGTCTCGTCGTAGGTAGCAACGGGAATCTGCGGGTCAGGGCTATGAAGTCGTGTCGCTCAATTAGTTTATCTTGTTTAGTTCTATCGTTGTGTGTTCAAGCCCAGAATCCGGCTTCTCTAAAACTCTTGCCAGCTCTGAAAAGAGGCCTGATCGTAGAACAGGTCATCACAAATTCCCAGGCTCAGCGCGCCGGTGTGCAACCCGGCGACGTCCTTCTTGGCTGGAAGCGAGGCAGCGTCTACGGGGACTTTCAGTCCCCCTTTGATCTTGCCTACATCTTTCTGGAGCAAGCACCACGCGGCCCCATTACTATTACTGCAATTCGCGGCGGTAACCCACTTCAATGGCAATTTGGCTCCGATTCGTGGGGCTTTTCTGCTCGCCCCAATCTTTCCGAGCCACTTCTGTCGAGCTACCGTCAAAGCGAACGGTGGTTTGGTTCCGGCAAGCTGGCGAAAGCGACAGACGAATTACGCGTGTCTGCGGCGGGTTTGCCAAGCGACAGCCCTCCCTGGCTGCGGCCGTGGCTGCTCTCTCATGCTGGGAAGATTTTGGTGGGTGCGCGGGAATGGGAATTGGCAGACGCGGTTTACCAGAAAGCCTTGGCCCAGGCAGCCGATGCTGGACCTGTCGTCAGGGCTGAACTGTTCCGGCAGGTGGCCTTCGGGTTTGAAGTACGTCAAGACCTGTCCCGGGCTGCGGAGAACTATCAGAAAGTCTTAGCGGAGGCCGGCAAACTCGGCCGTAAGACCATGCTGGAATCGAACACTCATCAATCCCTGGCCGTCATCGCATTAAAGCGGGGCGACTTTGACAGCGCCGAGAATCATCTCTTGCGCGCGAGGACAATAGCCGAGTTTCTCGCACCGGATGGAATTCAGACAATCCTCGCCACCGCCAACCTCGCTGTCTTGTACCAGGATCAAGGCCGGTTGCAGGAGGCTGAACAACTCTATCTCAAGGTTCTGGACAAAGAAGAGAAGCATTTTCCCCGCAGTACTCACTTGGAGAACACACTGAATGACCTGGGCGTTCTCTATGACCAGCAAGGAGATCTGGCAAGGGCGGAAGCGTATCATCGCAAGGCTCTTTCAGTGGCAGAACACCTGGATCCCGACAGCCTGGACGTTGCTGACATCCTCGCCGATCTCGCCGAGTGTATGGCGGAGCAGGAAAAGCCGGCAGCTGCGGAGATATTCCAGAAGAGGGCACTATCAATTCGGGAGAAAGCCAACCCAGGAGGTTTGCCAAGCGCATACAGCCTCGCAGGACTCGGAAAGATTGCTCGCCTTCGCGGTGATCTGATTAAGGCGCAGGAATACTACAGCCAGTCGCTAACAATTGCCGAAAACGTCGATGCTCCAGCTCATGACCGGGCAAAATTCTTAATCGGCTTCGCTGCGGTCCTCCGTCAACAACGCGACTTTCCCAAGGCGGAGGATCTGTATTGGAAAGCCTTGAAGATTATCGAAGGGAAAGATCCGGAAAGCATCGATCGAACTACCACTCTGGGGGATTTGGCCGGCATTCTCTATCACGAAGGCCGCTTCGATGAGGCCGCAGCGCTATATCGCCAGGCCCTGAATACTTTGGAGAGCCGCATTCTTCGTTTAGGAGGGGCAGAAGAAGCTCGCTCTCGATATCGGGCGGAGCACGTTCGATATTACCAGGAGTATCTGAGACTCCTGATAGAGCAAGCGCAGCCGGAAGTCGCGTTTGAGGTGCTGGAAGGATCGCGCGCGCGCACCCTGTTCGAGATGTTAGAGCAAGTGCGAGTCGATACTGAGAGGGGCACCGATCCCGCCATCCGTGAGCGAGCGCGCAAATTGCGCCGGCTGCTCAACGCAAAAACGGAATATCGAATACGACTCGGCGGCGGAGCAGGTATCGATCAGCAATTGGCGGTGCTCGACAAGGAGATTGAAGAACTTCTGTTGCAATACCAGCAGGTGGAATCCCAACTTCGATCCAGCAGCCCAGCTTATGCTGCGTTGACCCAGCCGCAGAAGCTGGGTGTCTCCGAAATTCAGAGTTTACTCGACGCAAACAGTCTTCTGCTCGAATACTCATTGGGTGAGGAGAGGAGCTACGTTTGGGCTGTCACCGACGAGTCTCTAAAACCCTACATCTTGCCAAAACGAGCTGAAGTTGAGGCGGCCGCGCGACGGGTTTACGATCTTTTGACTTTGAAAAATCGTATTGTAAACAAGGAAGGCGAGGACCGCGCGAATACAGCAGAGAGAAAATATGTGGAGGCAGCAAACAAACTGAGCGAGATGGTGATCGGTCCAGTAGCGCACCTGCTTACTGGAAAGCGCTTACTGATTGTCAGTGATGGCGCATTGCAATATATCCCATTTGCTGCCTTGCCCATGCCAGGCAACCGCGCTGGTTCGGTACCGCTTATCGTCAAGCACGAGATCATCAATCTGCCTTCCGCCTCTGTGCTCGCCGAATTGCGCCGACAACAGATCGGCCGCAGGAAGGCGTCGATGACGGTGGCCGTTTTTGCAGACCCAATTTTTGACCCCACTGACGAGCGTCTGAAACAGCTGCACCTGCAGAAATCTTCATCATCTGCCTCATCGTCTCGGCGGGACAACGACGTAATTCGCTCCGCCAAAGATCTCGACTTGACGAGAGGGGCCAACCCTTACCTTAGCCGACTGCTGTACACGCGCAATGAAGCCGACGCTGTCATGGCGGTAACGCCTCCAGGTAAAGGAATGTTGGCTGTCGACTTTGACGCGAGCCGGGCAGTAGCGACCAGCCCTGCACTCGCAAAATACCGGATCGTGCACTTTGCGACGCACGGAATCATTAACAATAGGCACCCGGATCTTTCAGGACTCGTGCTGTCGCTGGTGAACAAGCAGGGCAAGCCGCAAGACGGCTTTCTCAAGTTGCAGGACATCTACAGTATGAAGTTGCCGGTCGATCTTGTTGTCCTGAGCGGGTGCGAAACCGGGTTGGGAGAACAGATTAGCGGAGAAGGGCTCCAGAGCTTGACACGGGGCTTCATGTACGCCGGCGCGATTCGAGTCGTCGCTAGCTTATGGAGCGTAAGCGACGTTGCGACTGCCAGCTTAATGGCGGACTTTTATAGGGCCATGGAACGCGATGGCATGCGTCCCGCGGCCGCTCTGCGAGTAGCACAAATCCAGATGTGGAAACAGAAGCAATGGAGCTCCCCTTATTACTGGGCTGCCTTTCAGATCCAGGGCGATTGGAAATGAATTCTTAAATGGCTCCTTCCAGGTGCAGCCCGGGAAGAAAACTGCCTTCGGCAGAAAAGACGATTTGTACTCTGAAGAGGTTCGCGTTCTAGCTCATCATTCCCGGGGAGGCCTCTTGTAGAAGATATCTACTCCGATAGCGCCACACCGTTGCCGCTCACATTGAGTTAGAAATACGAGTAGGAGGAACTCTGGAGCTGTGGCGAGCAGTGACGAGGCTGTGGTTGGGCTTATCGGTATGAGCGAACGGAGTGGGCGCAGGAAACGACGCTCATTTCGTTGGCCGGAAGAAGCAACACAATTGGTCAGGGAATACTTGAGATCTTCGAAACCCGGCCACTTCCGTAGCAGAAATAGTGTAGCCGGCTTGGCGACAAAGCTAGCCGCCCTCTCGGGCAACCCGCGAGATGCGTGCTTCCGATTCTTGCATCAGCAAGGCGTAACACAAAGGCGCCCCTGGCGACCGTGGACGAAGCCGGAGCAACAACGGCTCTTTGATCTGATCGAAACCTGCCCGGTGGAAGAAGTTTCAAAAATCATGCAACGTTCGCCGCGCTCTATTCGCTCCATGTTGCACCGGTTGGGGGAAAGCTCGCAAAGAGGGCGAGATTGGTTCACACCATACAGCCTCGCGGAAGCTTTGCACGTCAGAGTTGACGAAGTCCAAAGGTGGGTCAATCACGGTTGGCTCAAATGCCGAGTTGTGGAAACAACCAGTGTCAAAAAGCGAATCATTGATCCTGATGATTTCTCTGATTTCGTTAAGCAGCACGGTCGCGCTGTGGTGGGCCGGCGTCTGAATGCCGACGGGCTTTGGTTTGTCCAAAACTTCGTATTTCCGCCCAAGCACGCACACCTCCTGCCCCTCAGAAAGAGCGCGAATATGCCGGGTCGAGAAAATGAAGATGGGGACGAAGACGAGACGACAGTCGAGCAGATAGCATGAGGAAACAATGATCTTCTCAAGCAGACGTGTCATTCGCGTTTGCCTTGTCTTGTCTTATTCGTTGTATTAGGCCGTGATTGCCTTCAGGTAGAGCACATGGGTTTCACCAAGGGGCTAAGGCGTCCGTGAACAAACGAACCATCGACGACAGGCATTGCATAATTCCGGCACAGTGGCCTGAATGGTCACTGTAGTCGAATTTTCAGCTGTAGAAGCCTCATGTTTCAACGCCCTAAAATTTTCTGAGGTTTAATCTAAAGGAGTTCCGCGAGGACCACCGTGTAGAGCACCTGGTCCCGAACCAGATGCCAACTCTTATTGAACTCTGTTGAACTTTGTTGTTTTTAAGTGATTGATATTGAACCTGTTGCATGCCGTTCGTTGAAAACTGTTGGGCTTTATTGAAACTGGAGGCTTTGACCGCCACATTTTCGCCTACAGCCCTACAGACTGAACCCCTCTCCTGGTACAGTTTCCGATTACTACACCTCGCGGCCTTTTGAAATTTGAACCCTTCACTTGGAACAATCTTGCCTTTCACACTTTGCAACAACGCTGTTTCCTCTCTGTCATCCCGTTGATTCTTCAAGCAGGGATGGGGTCTGGGGAAGGGACGGCGCTTGAGTCCCTTCTCCGGGATTCTGTTCTACTGACCCTCAATCTTGTCACTCGATACTCACTGCATTAAGCCCAATCCGGCTGCGTGCTGAACTTGAATCCAGGCAGGTTAATTCCTGGTGGCTGAGGCTCGGGTTCTACATTGATAACCATTGCGTTTTGAATTATCTCGCGTAGTGTATCGCGAGTGGTCTTCAAGTCCTCGGCTGACATCCCATTCACGTCCGGAAGCGTTGAGAGCAGCGAATCGATTTGTTCTTCCAGCTTACGCGCTGCACGCTGCGATGGTGTCTCATCACTCTCGATGCCGATTACCAACGAAGCGAAAAATCCACCTGGCAACTTCGACACAATGACGTCCAATGCGATATTGGCGGCAACCTCACCGGCAATCTGCTTAAATGTGCTGCCCGATTTCAGAAGATAGCCAACTCCTTCGACGGTAGCCAGAACCAGCATACCCTCATAAACGGCAGCACTGCGGCCAGTGATGCGCGCGGCTTTGCGCAACGTGAGTGCCTTGTATGCTATCTCCCATTCGGCTTGCGCGGAGAAAAGCCTTGCTAACCGAACGTCGATCTGGATCGGCTTCGGCCATGGGGTGCATGGCTAACTCAGCGAAACGATTGTCGAGAGGGGCCGGTGGCACAGGCTTCACCCACGCCACTTCGGCGTACACCGGAAGTCGCACAATGGGCCGCTTCGATTTCCTCTCGACCGCGAAGACGCTAAAGTGCGTCGGGTCTATCTTCTGTGTCCAGCTTGCCATCCTCGCCCCTGTCTGGTTTATCCCGCTTTAACTAGTGCTCAAATAACCAAAGTCGTTACAAAGATCTTAGATGTATTGACTTTGAATGAATCCCCAGCTGATAAGAAAACTCTTACAGATGCTTTGCTTCATGAATAGGCAAACAATTAGTTGAGATACTGACATTATTGAAAGGCTGCATCTGGGCCTTTGGTGCAAACTCAGGTGCTCTACGCATTGATTCGTTCTAAGCATCTGGACTAAAGCAATACCGATACCCGCCCCCCAAAAGTAGGTGACTTCACAGTTCGCAACCAATCTATCGTGGCATCCTCCGCATCTATCATGGCATCCCATCCATCGCAGCTCGCCTTCTGCCTTGTTCCATTGCGTACTGTAGCCCCCAGATTGAGAGAAATGCTAGAGCGCAGTGGCATGAGTCTGTTGACGAAATTCCTGACGTTTCCTGTCTCTTTTGACATAAGTTGTGTGGCGACGTATGGAAAATATCATGACCCGCCTTCTCGTCGGTGGATCGAGAGAGTGTGACCCAGCTGGCCCCCCCTGCGGGACGACAGGAATGGTCGGGAAGGAACACGCAAGTTTGTCGACAGCGTCCTCGAATTGCTTCAGGCGTGTGCGGTAAATGGCTGGACTACATTCGAGGATGAATTCTGGTGTTTTGTTGAGCCGCCGGACTACCACGAAAGAAGACAGGGCTGGAAACTGCATGTCTCCGCAACCCCGCTATCTGCCCACGAAGTCTTAGGCAGAGCCTGCAAAGTATTGTTCGACCACAAATGCGCTTTCAAATTCGCGCGGACACTGGATCGAGTAGAAGAGCTCGTGTCTGCCAACTGTGAACGCACTGGCGCTGGAAAGTTCATCACAACTTATCCTGACAATGATGAACATTTCAGGCGAATTGCAGAGGACCTGCACCGAGCGACAGCCGGACTTTCCGGCCCACAGATTTTGTCCGATCGACCTTACCGCTCGGGAAGCCTCGTACATTATCGCTATGGAGCGTTCGCGAATCCGTCGGTGTTAACCAACGATGGGTACTATGAATCGATGCTCCTCGCGCCAGATGGCACGTTGATCAAAGATGAGCAAGGCATCTGTTCTAATCCGCCACCGTGGGTTAGCATGCCACTAGCTGATATCCAGTTAGCGCAGCCAGTCACGAGCCGTCCGAAACCGGTATTGCTGGGTGACCGCTTTCTTGTTCAACGAGCAATTCGACGCTCCAATCGCGGTGGCGTTTATCGTGCCTTGGATCAGCTAACCGGACGCCCCGTCATTATCAAACAGTCACGAGCACATGTAGGCTCAACCCTAAATGGTTCTGATCTTCGGGATGCGCTCCGTCACGAGGCCCAAATGCTCGAGCATTTTGGACCATCGCTCATAGCTCCAATCAAAGTTGCATTGTTCGATCAAGAGACAGATGTTTTTTTGGCGGAGGAATTGATCGAAGGTAATACGCTGCGGAATTGGGTTACGAAGAGAATTGACGGTCCCTACGGCTTGGCCCTTGCGGACGGAATATCTACCATTACCAAGGTGATAAACCTAATTGCCGTTGCGCACGACGCCGGATATGTTTGCCGCGATATAAATCCGGACAACATCATGGTTGATCATGACGGCCAGTTGCGGTTAGTTGATCTTGAGCTGCTTGCGCACCCAGGTGAATGGGTAGTAAACGCCTTCACGCTAGGCTATGGGGCACCAGAACAAATCTCTGCTCCCGAGTGGGGGCCGGCGCCAGCGCTAACTGCTGATCTATTCAGCGTGGGCGCGACAGCATTCTTCACACTAACCGGGATTGACCCAATTCTGATGCCCGATCGAATTACATGCCGACCAATGCAGGACCGCATCGCGGCCTGGTTTGCACTGATAAGTGGGGAGAACGGTACAGCGCGACGCCTTGCGCCCTTAGTCCTTGGGTTGATGCACGATGATGCAAGTCTTCGATGGGGCCTGGATCGATCGCGGAAATTTTTCAACGCCTTGCAATTCGAGCCGAACCGCTTCTCTCCTGAGGCACTGCCATCGCACGACGTACCATCGGCGGAGGAGCTGCTGGAACTCCTCATCGACGGGCTGGATCATCTGCTGGGCACAATGGCATTTAACCCTGATCGCTCATTTTGGCCTTGCTCGCCACAAGGCAGCTACATTTCATCTGCCCCCTACAATGTGCAACATGGCGCGGCCGGAGTACTGGCTGTACTGACACGAGCGAGCGAAGTGCTTCAGAACGATGCGCTCACCAATACTTTACGCATTATTGCCATTTGGATCGATCAACACTGGCCTGCTGAGCAGAAGGTTTTGCCGGGGTTGTATTTTGGCAGGTCCGGGACTGCGTGGGCGCTATTTGACGCGGCCCGCAGCTTTGGTGATGAGAAACTTATGGCCCGCGCAGTATATCTCGCCAAGCGAGTGCCGATAACTTGGCCTAACCCGGACATTTGCCATGGAGCAGCCGGCGCGGGGATGACTCAGCTCCACATGTGGCAGGTCACTGGTGACGCGGCTTTCCTCGATCGTGTACAGCGGTGTGCTGATGGACTAGTCTTGGCCAGCGAGCACCGCACGACGGGCGTGGTCTGGCCGATTCCAGCGACCTTCGAGTCGGCGCTTGCTGGCCTCGTTCATTACGGCTTTGCCCACGGTGTAGCGGGTGTCGCGAGCTTCCTTCTTGCGGCCGGAATTACTCTAGGCCGCATTGACTATGTTGAAATCGCACGGTCGGCCGGTGCGACATTAAGGGCAGTCGCAGATATTCGCAACGGGGCGGCTTGGTGGCCGAGCGGCGAGGGTGACACCTCTGAGAGTCATCGACTGACACACTGGTGCAGCGGCTCGTCTGGAGTTGGAACATTCCTTGTCCGATTGTGGTTGGCGACAGGCGATACTAGGTTTCGTGATTTGGCCGAAATGGCCGCGGTGGCTGTTCGGCACAACAAGTGGCACTCCCTGCCGGTGGCTTGTCACGGATTGGCTGGAGATGGAGAGTTCCTTCTGGATCTGTTCGACTGTTCAGGAGATCCGCGTTATCGTCAGTGGGCAGAAGAACTGGCAGCATGCATTTTTGTTCAAAGCGCAAAGTGGGATGGAAGGCTAGTCGTGCCTGATGAGTCAGGCTTATCCGTTGCGGTCGACTATGGCACTGGTCTAGCAGGCGTACTTAGCTTCCTGCTTCGTCTCTGTTATGGGGGACCACGTTTTTGGATGGCCGATTGGTGGAATAACAGCGGTAATGAGCTTCATAGAAAGGGGTGAAAACCATGCCAGACAAACGAGACAAAGAAGAAGTGGAGACGGAAGTTCTCGCTCTCCAGTTGCTGACTACAGAAGAAGGCCAGGTTCAGGATGTACTTGGTCGGTGCAAACCTGACACGGTCTATTGTCAGCGGCCCACGTGCCGCAAGACGAGGATTGTGATCAGCTTGGAATGAAAACCTGTAGGAGATAAAGATTTCTATGGGGAAAAAGTGTTGGGTCGACAGGCTTAATCCGTCGACCCACTACACCCAAAACTTTTTCTGTCCTTTTATATTGTATATCGCAAGACGATACATATCAAGCATCTCTAACCTCCCCCGCCGAAGAGGGCCGCGACAATAGTGAAAGCTACACTTCTCCTATAGTTCCTCGCATTGCAAAATTCGCTTTCAGCGATGGCGATGGAATTATGATTCGCGGAGAAATTTGGGTGGATCGCCCCGGTGCTGCGACCGCCCGAGTCGAAATTCGTTGCCCAGATAGAACAGCCGACGTTCACCACTTGTCTCTGCCTATTGCGAATCGTCCCGAGCCGTTTGTGCTCGTCAGAATGCTGGCCGACCGACTCCAAACAATATCGAAAGTTCGGGAGTCCGGTTGCACCACGTCAAATGGCGAGGAGGGGCAATGATGCTGAAGCCGATTCCCAACCTCCTGACTGACGATGCGCACAAGACCGACGATGCGAGTTCGGGATTGCGATTGTTAATCTTTGCAAATGGCAGCGCGTGCCTTCCTGACAGTTTAGGGGACCAAATTACAGCTATCGATCCAGATGCCTCCATCAAGAGAAAGTGGCACTCTGTGGTTGACGAGCTCGAGAAAAATTGCTTCGACGCTTGCGACATTATTATCGATACTTGCGACGACGTGAGACGAGCAGCCGCCCGAATCGACGAGATTTGGCGGCTTCGAGTGAAAGCGAACTATGCGATGCGACCGGCCTATCTTGTAGTCGGCAAAACCAGCCATCCTATGGCGCGGTTTGAGATCGAACGCCGGGGCGGTCATTTTTTGCTCTTGTCCGATGTGGCCACTCATTTGGCGGAAGAGTTCGGACAGATATGCCTTGGATTCGGCCCTCTAGCGCGGTCTTTGCCACGCTGGCACGTCGTGCGGGAGGGTGCAGGACCTACTGCCCGCGCTTCGGTATTCCTCCTTACTCGCCGAAAGCCGCGAGTGCGAGGAGGAGACCTCTGTTCCGCAGTACTTGCCGTTCTCTTGAAAAACAACGGCTTGCCACGCTCAATCTGCGAAATACGAAAATTATTGGAGGAAGACCCTCTATTCAAACCGAAGGGCGGGAGCTTCGCGGTGCCCTCATCTTCATCGCTGAAGATGTATCTGCACCGAGCTTATCCGAAGTACCTGCAAGAAGCATTCGATCAAGATCGAAGTGGCTACTCGGCGAACTGGG
>Ga0105240_10005119_pt1 | contig 19619 bp, 34 predicted proteins | sample KBSC54metaG_FD_80426 | JGI IMG/M metagenome (GOLD analysis project Ga0105240, IMG submission 80426) | Corn rhizosphere microbial communities from Kellogg Biological Station, Michigan, USA - KBS C5-4 metaG | ecosystem: Host-associated > Plants > Roots > Rhizosphere > Soil | place: Michigan, USA... | reverse complement strand
CGATGGCCTGCTGGATGCCTGCGATACGGCTCAATTTCTGGGAGGCCATGGTATCCATGTGGGTTCCCATCTGGGGATTGGGCAGCCCCCTTGGCTTGGCCTTCTCCTCCACAATGGAAATGGCGTTTCTCAGGAGCGGATGTTCCAGAAGCCCTGCATACTCAGCCCTGATTTTGGGATCATCACGAAATTGTTTCTCGGTCATCATAAATTACGGCACCGTTCCGGCTGGCTCTCCCATTTTGGCAATCTTCGCCGCAGTCAGGGCGTCATCCCGTGCAGCCTTTCTTTGCGACTCGGCAATCCGGAGTCCACGGTCAATCTTCATGTCTTCCAGCTCCTGCTCTGCCTTGGCAGAATGAATCAAAAGGGCTGAAGAAAGCCCCTGTGGTGGCAGCTCTCCGTGCATACCAATGGTTTCCCCGGCCATGGAGTTTTCATTCTCCGGGTTCATGCTTTGGGGTCCGTTGTGGGCCGCTTCCCGCATCATCTTCTCCTGCTGGGCCTGAATTTCACGGGCTCCATTGGTCACCACTTCACGAATCTGCTTGATGGCGGAAACGAAGGTTGGCCGGGATGGGTCTTCGGCATCCAGCATCTGGAGATGATCAATGGTGTGCTGCATGAGCGGCTCCATGAGCGGGATCACCTTGTCCATCGTCATCTGCTGTTGCTGGAGCGACTGGTTCAGTGCTCCAAGTGCCGTCAGGTGGGACTGGATATGGACGGAATGGTTCTGGGTGTTGAGCACCACAATGGTCTGGGGTGCCTGAATTGCCGCCATCCCGATGATGGCGGAGTTTTCATTGTTGGCGTCCTCCAAGTCCTGCGGTGGACGCAGGCCCGGCTGGATCGGGAAGATTTCCCGCGCAATGGCCGCGTCCGTGTAGGCCGAAGCGATCAGGTAATTGATGTAGTTCTGACCCTTGGCATCAGCGCGCGTGTAGAGTGTGTTGAGGCTGTCGGCGGAAACACGGCGCGCGGCGGAGCTTCCACGTCCAATGCCCATGTTCACTTCAATGCGCTGCACATCCACCTGACGGATGGCTTCGATGGGCACACCACGGTCCATGCACCGGGAGATGAATTCATGCACCTGCGCTCCTCCGACCCATGCTTGGGGATAATTCTCCTGAATGACCCGGCGCACCACCTCGCGGTAGAGCATAGTCAGACCGTTCTTGAAAAGGGTGATCCCAGAACTGGAGAGCTTGGCTGCCTGCTCATCCTGTGCCTGCTTTTCATACTTGGTCCGCTGGGTGCGGTCCTGCACCACATTGGCAGTCTGGGAATAGGGACCGGAGCGGGCCTGAAGAAAGGAGGCGATCTGCTGGAGCAGGGGCATCAGGGTTTCCTGAAACGGCGGAATCTTGGTTTCTGACCAAGAATAATTGGGAGACATCCCCACATATTGACCCAGAGGAACCAAGGGAAGTTCCTCAATGGCCTCCTCAGTGGCAGCCTGCAAATAAGGGGTGGAAGCGTGGACCGCCATGTCCACCATCCGGCAGAACACCTTGTTCTGGGCCATCCCGGCAGCATAGGTTTTCTGAAGCACGCCACGGATGGAGTGGAAGGTGCCATTGGAGCCCACTCCATAAAGGAAGGGCACCAGCATGTGGCTCATGTCAGAGTATTTGCCCTCTTTTTTGTAGAGGAAGTCCCCCTGACCATCCTGACGGCAGATGTAATGGCTCACCGTTCCATCCACTTCCTGCACCCAGCCTTCATAGACCGGAACCGTCACTGCCGTCTGCCCCAAGATGTAGTCGTGGTTCTTCCACGCCATCTCCCACTGCTGAAAATCATTAGCCTTCAGGGTCTGCTGCCCTGCGGTCTTGATGGCCTCCCATGTCGCATCCCGGTTCCACCCCTCGGCGGCGGCGGTCTGCTCGTCCTGACATTTTTGGAAAAGTTTGTGGGGTAGCAGTTCGCGCTGGGCCAGCACGATGTCCAGTTGGTTCACATCGGCCTTCACCCGGCGCGGGAACACAATATCTTGTAGCCCGACCACATCATAGTGCCATGAGTAGTCGTCCTCGAAGAAAGCGAAGGACACTCCTTCATTGACGAAGAGGCGGACATTCTGCTGATAGATGGGGTCGAAGCGCGACCATCCCCGCAGCATCCGGCTGATCTCCTCCGCCATCACCTGCTCTGGATACGCCCTATTATAAGGGGTGCCCCAGTTGGTGGGCATGGAGAACAGGGTATCCACCCCATCCAGAAGATCGTTGTAGGGCATCTCTGCATCTTGGGCGATCTGGTCGCCAATACCCCAGTTCACATTGGTTCTTCCGGCATTGCCCATCAATGACTCACGCCTCACTGAATAGGGGGACATACCATCCCGCCACTGTTGCGCGGCAGTGCGGGCCTGTGCGGAGTCCAAATCTGCCCACCACAATGACTCCCATGCCGAAGTCAGGTCAGCGGGGCTGCGCACCCTGCCACGGGTCACAACCTGCTGGGTCTCTGGATTGACGATGGAAGGTATCCGCAGAGCATTGTTGGTCGGCGGAATGGTGGCGGGAGAAAAGGAGGTGCTCATGCGGTCTGTAATTCAGGGGCGCGGGTCACCCACCCCGCTGGCCCTTTGATGGGGGCAAACTTTTCCGGGTGGGCGGTGATGAGTTGGCGAAGTTTGAGGGCCGGGATACGGGTCAGGCCGGAGAGAGTCGCAAGACGGATGGGCTTGTCCACCGGGACATGGGCGATGATGGCATTCACGCCGATCTCTTCGGCAATAATGGTGCCTGCCGGGGCTGGAATATGAGTGATGGTGTCCACTCCGGGCCCCTTGCGAACCTGCGCCGCCATCTGGGCCTTCATGAATTGCTCCATCATCTTGGTCAGGGAGGCCACCTGATCCTTCAGCCCTTCCACGTCCTCATTGGGCGGCGGCTGGGAAGGCTGGGCTGCCTCCTGTTTGATGGATTTCTGCCTACGTTCCGGAGTGGGATTGGGGATCATTCCATTGACGATCAGGCTCGACAGCGTTTCATCCTTGCATCCATGGACGAAGGCGGCGTTGAGGTTGATCTTGCCGCCGCATTTGCGCAGCTCCCATCCCGGCTCCATGCTCTCATGGTATTCTCGGGAGTCGCAAAGGATGTTGCCATTCTCGATCCGGTAGTTCTCGGTGTTCCAGTGGTTGGCGATCAGGTCGGTCTGCCCCATTCCCTCGGCCCGCATCGCCCCGCGCAGGTGCATGTCCCACGGAACCTCAATGCTCTCCGGGCCCTTGGAGAAGTCTGCCATCAGCCCCTCAAATTGGGATCGTTTGACCAGATTACCCGGATACACGGCGCAGCCGCTCATCATGACATCTTCCTTCCCGTAGGGGGATGGAACGATGCGCTTGCTCACGTCATCCCGCCACGGAGTAAAGCCTACATGACCAAAAAAGGCCGCCCCACAGTTGGTGTATTGGGCGGCTACGGCATCATAGGAGTTGGATCGGAGTGGTCGGCAGTCCAGCTCCACGAAGAAAAACGGGGTATTGGGACTGTCGGCAAACATAAATTCCGCCGCCTTGTAGAAGAAGTAGTTGGGGGCAATCGGCCATCCACCCACTGGCTCGTGGTCGATTTCATGCACCTTCACGCTCTGGAAGATGTCGGCAAGCTGGGCAGCAGCATCAAAAGCCTCGGAGGCCAAGGAATGTGGGACGACGAAGTGAAGATCATGCTGGGCACCGGGCTGGAGATATTGGTGGATGGCGACCCACTCAGGCAGTTGCTCGTAGTCAACCCGTGAAATTGGAACAGTGATTCTCATAATGGCGGCAGTTTGTTGAATGCTTTCTGGTAGGCGGTTTTGTAATGCTCCAGCGGATTGGAGCCCATGTTTGTGAAAAATGCCGGAATCCTTGCGACGTTGTGGTGCATCAACTTCTGATCAGCCGTTGCATCATCGCACTTCTCCAACTTTGCGACAAGAATTTTCTGGGTCGTGAAATTCACAGAGGCTGGAAGCTCAGGATATTGCCAATAACCCGGAGGGACCACAGCCCGGCTGAAGAAGCTCACATCTGGCGGTGGTTTGGTGAGGTTCAGCTCTCCGGAGCCATCCACATCCGGAAGAACCACCGACCCATCCGCCACATACTGGGCATTGCTCCGGCTGAAGATGCAGTCCGGCTGATCCAAGGATACCTCCTGAATATAGGGATGGCCCATGCCCACCGCCACACTCATGGGGGCGCTCTGGTTTCCGATGAACAGCTTGGACTCGGCGATCAGATGCGCCACCTCCAGCATATTCTTGGTCTTCTGGTAGGGAACAGACCCGTATTCCCGGCAGAAGTTTTTGTGCTCCTCCACCAGTCCAATGAAGGTGATCCGATTCCACCCGTAATGCTCCACGATCTTGCCCCACGGCATTTCTGGATTGTTGTAGCGCGGGGACCGGGCAATGACCACTCCACCCTTGGACTTCCATTTGGGGCTGATCTTCAGCCATGGTGTGGTGCCATGATCAGTGATGATCACATCATGCTGGAATCCGATGTGAATGGCTTGGGCCTGCGGCAGGGTGGTGGTGTTGCCATGGAACCTGCGAAATTGGGTGAAGTCGATGTCGCAAGGCTCCTTGGAATTTTTGGCTGACTTGATGTAGGGCTGGGTCTCCAGCAGTGGGATCACCAGATGCGACCTTTTGGTGAAGTCGCGCGCACACCCCTCATGATCCACAAAGCAAAGATCATGCGGTCCACCATCAATCTGCTTGATGATGGAGCACGCATAGATGCAATCTCCGATGTCGCCTCCGAGCTTCAGTTTCATTCGCCGATGTATTTGAGGGCACCCACGAAATGGGGATGCGGTTCATCGTGGGCGTGCCAGCTCACATTGTCCTCGGTCCATTCGCCCACGTTTTCATCAATCCATGGGTTGATCTCCTGCCACGGAACTCCAATTTCATGGAATTTTCCGGTGGAGAGCAGCTCCCGATAGACACGCTCCACGTCAAGGTATTGGTTCTGGAAATCATGGAAGGCGATGATTCCTCCCGGAGCCATCCGATCCTTTAGAAGCCAGCATTCGGCATGAACCAGATCATACTGGTGGTTGTCGGCATCCACAAAGACCCACCCCACCTTGTGCCCGCGTCCCGTGAGCATGGGGAGCGCGTCCATGGAGGCCAGTCCGTGAAATTCAGGACAGATTTTGCCATCGGAGGCGGTTTTGATGCGGTTCCGGACCTCTTCACGGAAGTTTTTCTCCTTCACCCAAGTCCAGCCGATGTTTTCCACGGTCTTCTGGTGCATTTGAGAGATGGCGTGGGCGTTGGTAAGGTCAAAAACGGGGTCGATGCAGTCCAGAACCTTCGATCCACCCCTTCGGGCCAGTCCATTGGCTGCCGAGGATGCCGCCCGGCCCGCATTGGTGCCGATGTCGATCCAAAGACCCTCTGGAGCCTGCTCTGCCAGCCACGCAATGGCACACGCTTCCCCACAACCGATGGCACCGGGGACTTTTTTGAACCACTCGAAGAAGGATTTGTCAGGAAAGGTCATCGCTGGATTAAATGAAGGTGATTGGTGATGAGTTCTACGCGGCGTTCATTGGTGCGGCCCGGAAGATGGAGGGCAAAGTCCCCCTCCTGCCATTGTCCGGACACATCCTGCTCTGGATATTCTCCGGGAGCATAGGAATTGAAGAGGCGTTGGACCGGAGCCCGCACACAGGACTTGATGTATTTGTCCGTCTTCATGTCCTCGGCAAGGGCGGTCTGGAAACAGTCCAGAGAAGATGCCATGACGTGCTGGGCGGCGCGGCGGTTCCAGTTGTTGATGAAAAGCATCCCATCGTTGATGCCATTATGGTCTGAGCCCACGATGATGCTGGCTCCAGTTGGATCGGGAGACAGGGCGATGCGCAACAGCATCACCAGAGACACATTGAGGTTGGTGATCAGCACATCGGCATCCACATGGATTAGCCAGTCCGCCTCTCCTGTATAAGCCATCATATCATCAATCCGCCCCCAGTAGATGCCGCGCGGGTAGGTTGGATTTTGGCGGATCATCAGTTCGTGCCCCCACTTTCCACAGTATTCCTGCAACACCGGCATGGTCAGGTCTGCCACTGGCTTGTAGGGGTTGTCGTAGGAGGTGAAGAGGGAAAATTTCATTCAGGAATCATGTTGGCATCCACTCCGTCATAACTCATACCGCCTGCTGCCTTGATTAGTTCCACCTGCCGCTCGTAGGGAAGACCATCCAGTCGGGCCAAGGTTCCTGCCTTGTAACCTGTCCAACAGAACGCCATCCATGAATAGTCGCAAGGTGGGTAGCAGACCCGGTATCCGGCACTTAGTCCGATGTAATGCTCCAGCCAGTTGTGAACCCGTTCTGGAACCCCATACTTGGCATAAATGGTCAGCGGGTCTCTTACTGCCTCATACAGCTCGTCCATCTTCAGCATGGAGCGGTGGCCTACGAAAAATCTGGTGGATACCCATACATGCTTTCCGAAAGAAGGGTCTTCGATTGGCTTGGGACTCCATTGTGATGGGTAGCAGGCAAAATCTCCAAATGCCAACCACTTCAATGCTTCCGAGGCATTTCCAAAAACCGCTGTGTCCATATCCATGTGGCAGATATACTCCCCGCGCGCCAAAGACAGGCAGTTCAACATGGATGCGGAGTTGAAATCACTGTGCGGATCAGAACCCAGATAGTGCTTCGTGTGCTTCCTCACCACTACACAGTCCGCAATGGATCGCATCTCCTCCAGTATCTCCACCGGGAGCCGTTCATGCTCGTCCACATAAACAATCATCTCGATCTGGTGGCCATCGAAGAACTTGCGCTTGTTGCGCAGGCCATCAGTGAGCAGCTCATAGGAGCGCACACCTTCTCCCAGCCCCCGGAAAGTGGAGGACTGGGGGCGGGTATCGACGTTGACACAGACGGAGATCAATTTAGTAACGGATTGCGTTTCCCACCAACGTCATCACTTTTTCGATATCTGGATGCGCATCCAGCGCCGCAAGAGCAGAATTTACCCTTTCCAGCCGTCCTTCCAGCATCTGCTTTTGGTATTGCAGTTTCTCTCTGGGCGTTTCTTCCCGTGGCTCGCACGGGCCCCCGGCCACATTGCACGCGACTGGCTTTAGCGGTGAATATTCTTGGTTCATTATGGTGTTTGGTGTTGGTTGCTATACTAGATGACCGAGGTGTTTGAGGATTGGCTCGCGCAGCCCATCGGTCTTGCTGCCGCCATTGAAATGGATCACGAATGGGGTGTTGCCCGTCTCTGTAATCCTGACTCCACCACCCGGAACATAGTCGATCTCCTCCTTCTTCACCCCATGGAGATTGGCCACGAACTTGGTCTGGGTATCCAGCATGGAGTTGTGGGCGCGCTTCAGGAACTCCAACATCACATAGTGCTGGTCGTTGGGGTGCCAGTTGTCCGGGTCCTTCCCATCATCGGGAATCTTGTCCAGCTCCATGTCATCCAGAAACTGGAGCATCACCTTGGGCCTTGCGACTATCATGCCCGTATTCACATACCGGAAGGAGCTGGCGGATTGGGGGTGGAATCTTTCCAGTGAATGATCCGGGAAACAGGCCCGCTCCGCTCCGATCAGCATATCCACCTTCAGCTCCTCAAACTCCTTCTCCAGAGCGGTGGGACTTTTCTGCCAGACTGAATCCCATGAATCGCAGACTGCAATCAGGTCAGCCTTGGTTCCTTCCCTGAGCCACTTTTGCAGCTTGCGCGGCTTGGTCATCAGGCCGCCCCATGGCTCACCAAGTCCAAGGATAAGTGCCTTATATCCGAACCGGGCCAAGCTGTCATGAAATTGGGCCCAGCAATAGTATTGCTCGGTGGGCGGACGATTGGCGATGGTGATAACTTCAATCATACATGGCGCGCGATGTTGGCGAAGACCCACCTGCGGAGATAAGTGTCATACCTGTAATTCTGCCCGTTCTGGATGGCGCGACAGTATAGGTCATAAGTCAGTTCTGGGTCCTTCTTCAGAACATGATGGATGGTGGCGCAGGCGTGCTCTCCGGAAGTGGTTCCTTCAAATTCAGGAACAATGATGCTGTTGCTGGGCGTCCAAGGATAACTCCACGCCAGACGGTTCCATGGCATCGCCATGATCCCATCCAAGCAGGATTCGCCATGGCGGAAGGTCTTGTATCCACATCCCGGCAATGTCGCAATGACCTTGGACTGGCGGTTGAACTTCTGCACCTCGCGCACATCAATCCGGGCATACCACGGCACATGAATGCTGGCCCATTTCTTCCCGTCCTTGGGCTCCTTGTCGATGTGGTCGAACTGACTGATCACTCCGTATCCCAGCGATGGCGCTTGGGTGAAGATTGATCCATGGAACCACATCCGGGCTTCATGGCTCCGGCCCCATGTATTGATCAGCTCCAGTGGCCGCTTGGTGAACTCCTCCTGTGTGTCCAGACCATATTCCGGGAGCCAGTGGGTGTATTCGATGGGGTAGAGACCCTCCTTGCGGTCCTTTTCCAGAAGCTCCCTTTTGAAGACCGCCACCGGAGGAGACTCCTGCACGAACTGGTCAAACCTGTGCCATTCCCCGTGGTAGGCATCTCCGAAGAACTTCTCCGTGTTCTTCCCAAACATCATGGTCTCCTGCTGGTCCCAGTTCCAGCCATTTTCCACATAGTCCACCAGCACCCACGGCTTTTTCAGGTCGCAAAGCTCATGGTTGAAATGATAGTCATCCAGCTTGGTGATGGGGACGAGAACTACATCCGCATCCCGGTGGGAATCCGTCAAGTTGGGCCACTGCTTGAGCAGTGAGTGGACTGGGGGATCAATGACTCCGCCCCCATCGGGTGTCAGGATACAGGCTCTCATGCGGAGAAATATTCCTTCAGTTCATGGAGCCAGTGGTCGATCAGGGCGCGGAGTCGGTGTTCGGACATCAGAATTTCTTCAGGGTTTTGGCGAGGTTGGCCATTTTGCCAAGTCGGCCTCCAGATTTGGCAGCTTCGTCCAGTTTGGACTGGGGGATTTTCTCGCCTTCTGGAACTCCCAATGCTTCATGAAGTGCTCCACGATGCTTTGGATTGATCGCCTTCTTGATCCAGTTCTTTGCCATATTTTTGTTGCGATTAAGTTGTTTTAAAGCAGAGTAAATCCATTATGGGGATGCCATCAATTAAAAGATTCTGCCGTATATGCGGAAAGTCCTTCGATGTAAAATTCTGCTGGAGGGATAGGGTGTTTTGTTGCTCCAACACCTGCGCTGGAGTTTACCGTAGAAAGCCAGCCATCACCAACACCTGTCAGTATTGTGGAACTGAATTTGTGGCCCTGAAATCCCATCGCCACAAGCAGCCATTTTGCAGTCGAAAATGCAGAGTTGCTTCCCAGCGTAAAACCCAGAAATGCCCGACTTGCGGCGATTCCTTTTCTCTCCCCAAAAGTCTGATTTCCTCCTCCAGAGGTAAATACTGCTCTAACGGATGCAGGATTTTGGGCTGGAAACAGAAGCGTCTGGAAGCACAGGCTCCGGGGAGTTACCAAAAGAATGGATGGGAAGGGCGCGAGCGCAAATGCTATGAATGCGGATACCAAAAGCATCCAGAGATTTTGGTGATCCACCATAAGGACGGCAACCGCAAGAACGGAAAGCTGGACAACCTGATTCCATTGTGCCCAACCTGCCATGCAGAAGCTCATCTCAAAAGTGGTCGCCATAGGCTGCCTTCTTTCCGATTCAAAAAGTTGAAGTTTGTTGGATGAACATGGGATGCTCGCCGGGCATTTTCTCTCCGGTCACTGGATTTTCAAATCCTTCTGGCTGGGCCGCCTCGATTTTGGCTACTATCTCCCATGGAGAGAACGCCCGATATTTCTTGCCATTGACTGTTAGACAGTCATCATCTTGGTAGGAGCCACGGAAGATCACGCGGTCCCCCACCTGCAAATCCTGATCGAACTGGACTCCAGTATGCTCCCATCCGCCCTTGCGGCTGAACTTTCGGCCATATCTCTTGGAGTCAATGGCCACCACGATGCCTTCAGTCCGGTCGGCGCGGTCATGGGTGATACACTCCAAAATCTTGGAGGGCTTGAAGGGCAGCTCCTCGATGATCACCATGCCGTTCACCGCCTTGATGGGGAAGTCTTTGTTCATTTCTTCTTGGATTTGGGCTTCTTCTTACGCTCGATGCTTTTGCGCACTTTGGCATCGTGCTCTGCCACCAGTTGAGTGAATGTCTTGTTTTGGTTGGTCATAGGCTGCGAATTGAGATGATGGTGGATGTTTTGAAACTTCCGTGAATCACAGGATATGGTCTCGACCCAGCCACGAACATCGTAAACCGGGTATTTCAGGAACATCATCCCACGGTTGATCACCGATCTTTCCATGAAAGGGGGCAGCCACCACATGATAGGCACTGCAACTGATGGAGTGTGCGCGGATGATGTGCCGAGTCATGCCATTCACCACACAGTTTGTGATGACCTCATAATCCAATTCCCCGAACTCATTGGGGAATTCAAGATACTTCGCCTCCTTGGCCTGAGCTTTTGCCGTTCTGAAAAAGGTCAGTGGGGCCGCCAAAAAAGAAAGGAAGCCAAATAGTTTTCTGCGCGTGGTTTTCATAAATCAGCGGGCAAACTTTTTGTCCACCACCTTGCCCAAGGTGTTGTTGTCCTGATCCATTTCCATGATGATGTTGTTGCGGGTTTGGGGAAGCACGTAGAGGTTGATTCGGGTTCTCACTTCTTCCTTGGGCCGTCCGCGTTTTCTCTTTTTGGGTGGCACAGTGGATCGTTTTACCATATTATATTGTTAGTGCCAACAATTTTCTGTGATGCTTCACCCGATCAACACCACCATCGTCCCGCATGGGGGTCTCTGGACCGTCTCCATTGAAGGAGCGGGACCACCTATTACAGCGCCAACTTGGCATGAGTTCATCAAGAACATCAGCAAGAGGCTTCAATCCAATGGACTCGACAAACATGGCTGGAAGGAATGGGCCATCGACCTGATGTGCCAACAGCGGCCCGACATCCCCTCCGAAGATGTTGGTGCCCCACAGACCAGAGGCATGACAGGGGACGATGTGAAGCGGTTTCTCAAAACCATGTGGGAATTGTTCGAGCAGAACAGTGAAACGGTGGATTTTGAAACCCAAAACCAGAGAGTGGACATCTGTGAAAAATGCCCCCGGCTCGGATACATCTCCTGCTTCATTGGATGTGCTCAAGTCACTGAGGTGGTGAATAAATTTATGGCCGGAAGAGATGTTCCAAAGTTTCCCCAGATTCACCGCATGGCTTGTCTTGAATGCGGCTGCACGGCATCGGTAAAAACCATGTGGCCTGTGGAAGTTCTCCGAAAAATCGACTCCGAGATGCAAATTCAGCCCAATTACCCGCCAAATTGCTGGATGGTGACTGAACCAGCCAATCAGAGCCCTCCGGGGAACCAAGGTTTGGGCCCATCATCCGCCCAGCCTCCTCCCGGAGCCACGTAATGCTCATCGGCGTTGACTCCGAACTTCTTTTTCACTCCCCAGTTGTAAAGATGGGCCAGCGGACCCTCATGAACGGGTGTTTTCTTGTTCTTTGCGACTTTTTCATCGCTTCTCAGGGCCAACCGGGCCCGGCAAACATGCACCATCAGGAAGAATGCGTCGGAAGTGTCGCATGAGCGGCCATTGAGGCGCTTCTTCATGTCCTCCTTGCTCTCCACCCTGATCTTTTTCACTCCTCCAGAGGTCTCTTCATAGAGGCGGAGGGTCATTTCCCGGACAATTTCGGGTTTGAGGCCCCGGATTTGGCCACAGCGGAGCAACGGCTTGCCTGAATACCACAGTTCGGAGACCATGTTGACGTATTTCCTGCCTCCGGTGGAGGTTTCATCGGCTCCCGCCGCCCCGAACTGCACCTTCATGAACTTGGTGGAGAAGAATGGATCGCGGGACATCAGCGTGGCGAGCACATCCCCGCCTCCTGTGGCATCCATGGCCAGATTTTTTGGGTCGAGCCCCACTCTCTGGCACTCCTTCTTCAATCGTTCGATCACCAGCTCCTTCTTGTCCTTGGAGGTGTCCATGTCGTCATCCAGATAGAGGACTTCCTTGACCTCGATGCAGGGCAGCTCCTTCTCAAAACAGATCGCGCGCCCCATTCTGCCGATCACAAGAACAGACCTGTCGCCGCCATGGGTAAATGACGGATCAAATCCACCCACCAGTATCCCCTCGTTGGCCCAGACCTTCACCTTTTCCATCCCCATGTATTTGAGGATTTCTGCTTCGGAGTAGATGCCGTCCGCGTGCCCCGTCTCACTCCATGCTCCACGGTATTGCTCCATGAATCGGGGTGAGTTGCGGCCCAGATTCTCCTCTGCTTCCTTCAATTTCTCACAGGTCATCAGTCCCTCCCACACCTTCCGGCCCAAAAGGACGTTGGGAGAGGTCAGCGCATCAAACCGGATGCAGTATCCCTGCTTGGTCTGCCAGCCGTCGGAGTTGAGCACGTCAATGGAGCCCCAGCCTTTGATGGGTTCGGCAAAAAGTCCTGCCGGATCAAAGTGGGAGGACGGGTTGAAACCACCCACCATCTTGAAGTCATCGTTGATGTTCAGGTTGGAGATGGCGGCTTCGGGAATCTTGTGGGACAAGTCTGACAACTCATCAGCCAAGAACCGCATCCGGGGAGCCTTAAATCCCTTCATGCGGCCCATGCCCTCCTTCAGTTCGGATTCCTTGCCCGGAACCAGCTTGATGCCGCGCGTATCATCCTTTCTTCCAGCCATCTTGTAGCGGATCAGTCCGGAGGAGGAGATCAACTGTCCCGGTGTTCCTTCCTCTCCCCCGAAAAACTCGCAAAGGTCCTGCCAGTAGTATTCGATGCGGCCCCAGATGCGCTGACGGGATTCATTTAGTGTGGTCGAAGTAACCAGAATGGCCGTATTTTCCGGATCAACCAAGAATTCCCCAAGGGCAATAATGGCGATGGTCTCTGTCTTGCTGGAGGAGCCATGCCCGGCGATGGCCAGATAGTTGTTCTCGAAGTAGTGTTTGACGATTCGGACGGCATTGGGGTTCCATTGGAACGGCCTCTTGGCTGCCGGGGAGGCGAAGATGCAGGTGATCATCCGCATGAAGTGCTCCGCCTTCCCCAGCCATCCCGGTGGATGGTGGGATTCGGAAGCGCGGGCATACATCTCCGCTTCAATCTTCCAGTCCTGCAACGGCACCCATTGCTTGGTGACGGGGTGGCGCAGGGGCGCGAAGTTGGCCCCATACTTGGTGCGGACCAGTTCCCTTGGGTAAGTCATCTTGCCATACGGTAACCAATCCAGCAGGGAAAGGCAATGGCTGACCACCAGAGGAACAGGGAAGTCCACCGGATTTCCTCCACATCACCCGGAAACAAGGGCGTCTTGGTCCCCACGTTCCAGAGTTGGCGGAACACGTCGTAGTGGTAGCCGTTCACTGTCTTATGCACGGGCAGCAGGAACAGGGTGGCGAGGAACGCTGCCGTTGCCATCCACAGGATGAATTTTTGCTGGTTGTTCATTTTGCCTTGTCTGCCTGTGCCGCCAGAGAATGGAGTTCCTTGGTGACAAATTCCATGTTCTTGTAGGTGCTTTCTCCGAAGTCCTTCATGCCCGGCACGATGTCGCCCAGATGGGCGCAGTCGAAGCCCACCCACCAGTTGCCATCAGGTTCCTTGGTGGGGGCATGGTCTCCGTCATAGGTCAGTCCACCGTGGATGTTCGCCTCCACGTCATCATAACCCTTCCCATGCCACGGGTGACCAGCCGGAACCCCGAGGTATCCGCAGAGATGGCCCTTCCTGAATCCCAGCTTCTCGAACATCCGGGTATTGCGCACGATCAGGCATGGATAGCCGAGGTGCTCGAAGGCCAGTTCATCGGGCTCAGAGTCCCATTCCCCGTGGATCACGGCGTCAGGGAACAGCTTGGTGAATTCGGTTTCCATGGCCCGATGGTGGACTTTCTCCACACTCCTGTCAATGAATTTGTAGTGCCAATAAATCAGTCGGCGAAGACAATTTTGGAGAGCTTGGGGTCGTATCCTGACCTGTCCAGCCAGCCCTTCACTTCAGTTTCCGTGACGATGTGGCGGCGCAGCTTCTGCTCCACAGCCCAGTCGCGATACGTTTTGACCCGCTCCAGCCGTTCCTTGAGGCCGTCCTTGGTCATGTCTTTGGGGAATATGATGGGATTCATAAATCAGATGGAGCAGAGGCCGTGATCGTGGATGTGGTGGTAAAGCTCATCGAATCCCTTCAGCTCTTTACCATCAAGGGTGATGACAGGACGCCCTGACCCGCCAATATTGGCAATGTATTGCGGCCCCGTCTCGGTGATGTAGTTGCCATTGTGCAGCCGGAGAAACGCCTCGCAACATTCGACTTCAGGAGTTCTTTTGTAGGCGGTGATGGTGGGTGTCATGGCTCCAGTTTCTTGAGGGTTGATGGCTCGATATGATCCAATCGGAACCGGACAGTCCAGCGGACAGCCGGGAGATAATGGTGGAGAACGCAGTCCTCATAAAGACCTCCTGCATCCTCCCTCCAGCTTGCCCCGGCCCAGCTCCACCGTGGCATCGGGTCCTGAATGTGAAACTTAAATCCCAAAAGGGCTGGGTCAATCACTTCAGTAATCCTCCATGCCGAGATTTTCCCAACCACCAGCTCCACCCTTGGAATCTTGAGCCCCTTCCCGACCGGGGCGCATTCCGGAAAATTCCAACGCAGCCATCTCAAAATGTCCGGCGTCAATCCTCCGGTTGGACAGGTCAGCGGCATCCGGCATGACTTGTGGTTCGCCGTCATGGATGGGTTGACAATGAACTGATGTCCGGATTCTGCGCAGTAGGCTGGAATGTCATCTGGTGCCGGAATCATGGCAGTGAGTGGAGAAGTTTGGAGAAGGCTCATCCCATGAGGGCGATGACGAGCAGGAGGGCGGAGGCGGTCAGGATGGATGCAGTGACCACGCAAATGCCTTGGAGGAAGAGTTTCATGGGTCTTGTCCTCCGTTTCTGTCCCTGAACTCCCAGAAATCCACCACCGTCCAGTCCTTGGTGAAGGCGCTCTTGAGGTTCCACATCTCGGTCTGGAGGCGGGATTTTTCCGAGTGATATTGCAGCCTCAATTCGCTGATCTGCGACTTGAGGGAATTTCTCGAATCAAGGTATTCTTGGTCGCTCATGGAATCGTGGTGCAGGGAACGTGGCAGGGGCGGGGAGGCATCCAGAAGGGCTCAGGACGGTGGTTGGTGTGTCTTTTGGGGAAGTGGGCGAAGCGGAACCTGCGGGGTCTCCTGAAGGGTTTGTGCCAGCAGCCTTTCTGGTGGAGCCTGTGGTTGTGGACGGAGGGTTTCATCCTGAGTTCCTGAATGCAGATGGGTTCGCTCCAGAACTGTCTCAATGGAGCAGATTCCAGACGTTCCAAGGCTGCTTTGAGGGCGTCGGTCATGACTTGGATTCAAAGTGGATGCAGCCGAACTTGGGTCCGGTGACGGTTACATCATCATGATCGGCACAATTGTAAGCCCCAAAAACAAGTCCATCTTCTGCTGGCTCGCCAAAGGTATTGGGAATAATTTCGGAGCACTCTCCATAAACAGTAATCCGTGGAGGACCATGCGGCTTCTGGTTGACCCATGGCTGGAAAACCTTGTCTGGCAGGCGGGACCAATATTTGCAGTTTTGGCAGGTGTTCATGGCGTCTTCTCGGTCTGTTTTTCAAGAGGAATAAAGTGAACCACAAGTGCCCCAATGTTCCCGAATGGGTTGGTGGTTATGTCCATTGGAAGAGCCTCATACTCCACGCCCAAAATGGTTCGTCCTGCGAACTGATTGAGCATGGAGGCAACCGTCTTGCAGTGTTCCCACTTGAACCGGAACGCATCCTTTTGACGTGCATCCTCCAAGCAGATGAACTCCAAGGGAACAGAGTCTGTTCCGGTATTGACCCAAGGTGGGCTCACGTTGCGATTCAGATCAGATTGGAGAAAGAAGTGGAGAGGGTTGGACATAAGGTCAGAATTTGAGGGTGTGAAGTTCGTGCATACTCTTGAGTTGTTCGAGGTGCAGTTTGCGATGAAGGTCGAGCAGGCGTTGGGTTTCCAACGCATCATCAAACCACCCATGATGGGGGAGTTCAGCCGACTGAAGAACAGCGTCAGGGTCAGCGGGAACTTTGGTATGGGACGGACAAGAAAGGGTTTCACCCTTCCCAAGAAGCCCCTTCGGGGTTCCCAAGAGCGAGAGCAGTGAGGTGAGGAAGGTTGAGCGTTTCATCGGAGGCGTCAGTAGCATGGTAAACAGGTCAGTTTCTCAGTCTTGGTGGCCCGGACTGGGGCTCCGCAGGAGATGCAGCGGCCCTGATGGAAAGTGGTGGTTTTGCAGTATTCGCAGGGAATAGGTGGTTCATAAAACCGGAAATCCGTCCGGTAGGCGGCATCCTTGGGGAGGGCTCCTTTCTCCATCAGTGATGACAGGCGGGAATACATCCGCGTCCTTTGCTCCACCTGCTCACAAATGCTGCTGATGTCAGCGAAGATCATGGGGTGGATGAAGGGTGACTTCGGTTTTCTCAAAATAGGACTCCCCGCACTTGGAGCAGCGCCAGCAGTAGCGTTTGATGGACCATGGCGGCTCCGGATCAGCAGAAATGAGCGGGGTCCGGGTCCACTGGTGGCCAAAGAGGATGCAGAGGAGACGCTTCATCAGAAGTCCCCTCCACTTCCACTGGAGCTGGTATCGCTCACATCAAAGCCGGAACTTCCCGAATCTGATGACGAGGATGACCCGGAATCAGGCGGGGAGCTGGAACTGGAATCAAAATAGATGGGCCAGACCAGTGGGTCCACTGAACTGGAATGGGCTCCGGTGTCAGGCTGGGTGGAGCACCGATGGGTGCCATGGATGGTCTTTTTGCAGCGTGGGCACTTTTTCATTGTATGGAAAATATAAGGTCAATGTGCTGGGTGTCGGCCCTGAGCTGGTCAATGAGGGCATCACCTTCCTCGTCACTGTCCTGCTTGTTCAGGAGATTGACAAAGGAGAGGGCTCCGGCAAAGAAAGCATTCCTGCACTCGGTCCACTCCGGACTGTCCGGCTGGGCTGAGCACATCTTTCTGGCATAAACAGGCCAGATGTCATCCATGGAGAGGGGTGTCATTTTGCTTCGGGGAAATCCTCAAAGGTTCGTCCCCAGATGTCCTTGGGCTTGGGTGGCGGGAGGGGTTTGGCGGCGACAAGAGGTGGGAGCTTTTTGAGGAATTCCTCCAAATTCTTCTTGCTGGCCTGAAGCTGCTGCTCTGGCGGCAACTCTGGTTCCGGTGGAGATGGGGCCCCAATCACATCAGGCCACTCGGGTTCTGCGTCAGGCACAGGAGGTGACTTCGGTCGCTCGGGAGCAAGAACGGCCTCCGGCCCAACAGAGACCACCATCAAACACCTATCAAGCATCCAAGCATTGAGGGACTTCTTCGCCCTCCATGCTGCCTCCCGAAATGCCTCCATCTGGGCATCGGAGCATCGAAATGTGGTCACCGCCATGCCTGAATGATAGCTATCATAGCAATGGATGCAAGCAGAATGTGGCAGGAGGGGAGGAAATTTTTTGGGAGGAGAATTTTTTGGGGCAGGCTTCTGCGCGCCACCGCCCCCTCCATTCCCCATCCCACCCCTGCCGCCGCCCCGTCCGGGGGGCCTTGCGACCTTGCGACATCCATTTTTGCGCAGGGCCAAGCTGGGGCAGCATCCCTGCATCACGGGCACCTGCCGACCCCATAACTTTATACAAGATCGCTAATGTAAAATACGATTCCAGCGTGAAAAGGATCAGAATGCCTTGATCCTGAAAGCCTATGGCAGGACGGCCAGAATTGCGCAGGGCTAAACTGGGGATTCCGCCACCGTCCAGCCTGCCTCTTTGCCCGTCTGGGCCGTGAACATGGCCAAGTTGACCGAAATAGACGCATTTTCGGATGGCTTGTCGAGTCCGGCAGCCCGTCTTGCGATGGAATCTGCAATTTGGAACGTCTTCCATGAGTCCGGGATGGGCAAAACATCGGTTTTGATGGCCTTTGCCACCTTTTCAGAGACGTGATCGAAGACGCGGAGGCTGTGGGCGTTGCCTCTTTCCAGAAGTCCAGCCGCCATCAACTCAATTGTTTTTGGCCGTTCCACCTCTCCGCCACCTCCCAAAGTCGCATCTCTTGCAAGTCGCATAGATTCAACTTTCTCCGATAACTTTGTGAAACTCACCCATCCCTCCCTATGCCTATGCTGCCGGATGCTTCCCCTTGTGACTCCGAACGTCCTGCTCAACTCCTCATCACTCACCCCCTGCTCACTTGCTCTTTGTATCTCTCTCCATGTTTCTGGCTTGGTCTGCTTGGGCCTTCCTGCCCCTCCCAGACGCTTCTTGGCCCCCTTGGGCTGACGTTGCACCCCTTTTGCTCCCGGCTGAATGACTGGCTGATCTTGGTTTTCGTTCTCCATGCCCGTCATGCTACCAGACCAAAAGGAAACGGGCAATCTGGCATTTCAGCCAAACTGCCCGTCCCGTTTTGCGCAGGGGTAGAAACCACTAGACCCCCGCCAAATCCCCTAAATCCTGCGCCGTGCTGCCAGATGATTTGATAATGGCCTCCCTGCCGAAAATGTTGGCACCCACAGCTCATGCTTGGTCCCCACACTTCTTTTCATGCACACCTCATCACCCTCCTGCCGGATTTCCCCCGGCTTGAGATAATACCACTCTTCACGCTTCACCTTGCGGCGGAACTTGAGCGCAGGCCATTCAGAGCACTTGCGCCCCATGCAGGTATCTGTTTTGCCCATGGGCAGCCAGATACCATTGCCATGATGCTCCGCTTCATCATTTTCAATCATCACTTCATCTGGCCCCAGCAGACGATACCCTGCGCCCACGTTGACGACGGGCACCACCGCCGCCCAGCTTTGCCCCACGCCTTCCAAGATGCTTTCAAATGATGTCATGACACTTTCCTCCTTGGGGTGAAGCGCTTCACGTATTCCGCTCCATACTTTCCCCCGAATCCACCAGTGATCGCGCCCCATTCATCCATGCTGGGAAATTCATCTCCTTCCATGATCCTTTCCCCCACATCAATGAACCTCCACCCATCACTCTGCATCCTGACCTTCCTGCGCACCTCCCATGCTTTGTTTCCCAGAATCCCATACGTAAAGCCCACATGCTTGGTGCCCCAGTCCTCCCGTCCGTCAATTATTCCAGCAATCACGCGCCCCTCATCCCCCTTGATGATTGTTTCCCCCTGCTCCAATAGCCGCCACTCTGGCGCAGGCTCAGGGGCAATGCAGGTTGCCCAGCTTTGTCTGATTCCACTCAGTATTGTGTCGAAGTTCATCACGTTCATTTGTTGGTTGTTTCAATTTTGCGGCGGTAAACGAGCTTTGCTTGCGCAGGGGTGGAACCATAGACTTTGCGATCCTCTAAGGCCCAGTCACCGGACCCGCTCCACCTTTCTCCGGCTTCATCCGCCATCCACTGATCACCCTTGACTAGGGTTTCCCCAATATCCACATAACGCCACCCCGGACTCTGTAATCTGAT
>Ga0105240_10005118_pt1 | contig 19622 bp, 15 predicted proteins | sample KBSC54metaG_FD_80426 | JGI IMG/M metagenome (GOLD analysis project Ga0105240, IMG submission 80426) | Corn rhizosphere microbial communities from Kellogg Biological Station, Michigan, USA - KBS C5-4 metaG | ecosystem: Host-associated > Plants > Roots > Rhizosphere > Soil | place: Michigan, USA... | reverse complement strand
TTCCCGTCCTCTTTCATAAAGTCGGCGGAGAAGCCGACACGGAACTTCGGGCGCGTTTCCACGATGGCCATTCCCAACAGAGTATCGAAAGCATAGAATAGGCACCAAATGTCCACATGGACTGCCGGTTTTCGATGCAGGCTCGCGCTCGCCGCGTTTTGGCCGGTCTGGCTCATGGCTCAGACGCCAAAGCCCGATGCCGCAGCACTGGAGTTTTTCGAACGGGATGTGAGGCCCGTGCTGGCCTCGCGATGCTTTTCGTGCCATGGACCGCAGCAGCAGTTCTCGTCGCTTCGCGTGGATTCGCGCGAGGGCCTGCTCAAGGGCGGTAATCGCGGACCGGCGCTCATCCCCGGCGATGCCACTCTCAGCCTTCTGGCAAGAGCGGTGCGGCATGACGGTTTGAAAATGCCATCCGGCGGGAAGCTCGCACCAGAGCAGATTACGGCGATCGAGAAGTGGATCGCTTTGGGCGCGCCCTGGCCGGAAGAAGCGCAACCGCGCACCGCGAAAGCTACCGCGCCCGGTTTCTACGAACGGATCCGCAAAGAGCATTGGGCGTTCCAACCGCCGCGCATGGTCGCTCCGCCCGATCTGCCTGGTATCTCTCATCCGGTAGACCGATTTCTTGTCTCGGCATTGCGCAAGAACGGCCTGCAGCCATCCGCGCCCGCTGACCGCCGCACTCTGATTCGCCGGCTAAGCCTGGTGCTCACGGGATTGCCCCCGTCACCATTGGAGATCGATCTCTTCCTGCGCGATGAATCACCCGGCGCATATGAACGCCTTGTCGATCGGCTGCTCGCCTCGCCGCACTTCGGTGAACATTGGGCGCGCCACTGGATGGACGTGATGAGATTTGCGGAGACCTTCGGCAACGATTGGAATTACGAAATCAAAGGGGCCTGGTTATATCGCGACTACCTCATCCGGGCGTTTAACAGTGACGTTCCCTACGATCGGTTAATCCGCGAGCACCTGGCGGGCGACCTTCTCGATTCGCCGCGCATCAATGCGAAAGAGGGCATCAACGAATCCGTGATCGGGACTTCGTTCCTGCGCTTCGGCGAACTCGGACACGACGATTGTGTTCGCTTCCGTCAGATCCGCACGGATGTTGTAGACAACCAGATCGATACGCGGGGCAAGGCTTTTCAGGGGCTCACGATCGGTTGCTCCTGCCCTCAAGATCACAAGCTCCACCCGACCCCCACTCGGGACTACTACGGACTTTACGGAGCGCTCACCAGTTCACGCATGGTGATGCGCAACGCCGGACTTCCGGATGCGCCCAACAGCACCAAGCAGCGGCTGCGCCGGTTGAAGCCACAGATTCGTGAAGAGCTTGCGAAGGCGTGGCTTGAGGAAGCACGTCAGATTCCGCGCTATCTCATGGCTGCGCATCGCGCCTCGAAGTCGCTCCGGACAGACGAGAAAGATCTGACAGAACTTTCGCTTGACCGTCTTCAGTCATGGGTATCGCTGTTCGGCAAGCAAAATCCGGGGCTCGAAGATCCGCTCTATCCGTTCCTTCAGACGGGCGATTGGTCCGCCCTGAAACAACGGTATGAATCCGAGGCAAAATCGAGAGCGGACTTCAACCGCGAAAACTTCCGGCCTTTCGGCAATCTCGTGGAAGATGGTTTCGGCGGCTGGCATTCCGATGGAGTCGCACTCACGGATGGGCCGTCCCCCAGCGGAGAGTTTGCCGTGGCCGGTGAGGGCACACGCGCCGTGACTGCAATTTTTCCCGCCGGAATTTATACGAACGTGTTGTCCGAACGGCTCAACGGCGCTCTTCGCTCTCCGCTGGTACCGAAAGACAAAAAATTCGTCAGCTTGCAGGTGATGGGCGGCAAACTGGGCGCGTGGCGAACCATTCTCGACAACTGCATGTTGAGCGAGGATTACAAAACCCTTGATGACGATTCGCTGAAGTGGCTCAAGATCCCGAATCGCGCAGATCAGCCGGCTCTGCCGTTTTATCTGGAACTGGTCACAAAGACCGATAATCCGCGCATCCCGGACCGCCCCGGTCGCCTGAAGGCCACCCAGCCGCAGATCGATTCGCCCTATTCCTATTTCGGAATTGCCCGTGCCGTCATCCACGATGTTGACGAAAATCCGCGCGACGAACTGTCGCACATGGTGCGGCTTTTTGCCGGCGGCCCGCCCGACAGGCTCGAAGCGGTTGCGTCGCGTTATGAACAAGCCATTGTCGACTCCATTAAACGTTGGGCAGCGGGTCAGGCTTCCGACGATGACGCCCGCTGGCTTCAGTGGCTGCTGGAAAACCGCCTGCTCACCAACACTTCGGACTTGACGCCCCGCCTCCGGTCTTTAATTAACGAATACCGTCTGGCCGAGTCCGGTATCGATGCGCCCAAAGTGTTCGAGGGTCTGGCCGATTTGGACCCTGGCTACAACTTCCCCGTGTTACCCGCGGGAGATCCAACCAACCCGGGTAAGGTCGTGCAGCGCGGCTTTCTGGAACTGGTCTCGGGGACGAGCGACGGCATCAACGCCTACGGAAGCGGTCGGCGCGAAATCGGCGATTTAATCGCCAGCCCGAAGAATACGCTCACGGCCCGCGTGATGGTGAACCGCATTTGGCTGCATCTGTTCGGGCGCGGCATCGTCCCCACCGCGGATAACTTCGGCACCTATGGGGAACCGCCATCGAACCCGGAACTGCTCGATTACCTCGCGCTCCATTTCATGGAGAACGGCTGGTCGATAAAAAAGCAGATTCGCTTTCTTGTGCTGTCGCAGAGTTTTCAGCAGGATGACAAGCCTTCCGCGGAAGCACGCAAGAACGATCCGCTCAACCGGCTGCTCTCTTACTACTCCGTGCGGCGGCTCGAGGGCGAATCCATACGTGATTCCATTCTCGCCGTTTCGGGTCGCCTCGATCGCACTTTGTATGGGCCGTCCATTCAGCCTCATCGCGAAGATCCCAAGGATTATCGGAAGCTTTATCAGGGTCCGCTCGATGGGGACGGCAGACGCAGTATTTACACCAAGGTCACGCGTCATGAAGGCTCACGATTTCTTGAAACTTTCGATTTCCCCAATCCCACCGTGGCGCGCGGGAACCGCGATAGCACCAACGTGCCTCCCCAGGCTCTGGCGCTGCTTAACGATCCGTTTGTTCTTGAACAGGCGGGGATCTGGGCTGAGCGACTGATCGCGGGGAACGCGCCGACCGCCGAGGCAAGAATCGATGAGATGTTCCGTGAGGCGCTGGGGCGTTTGCCAGACGATGCGGAGCGCTCACGGTTCACCGATCTTGCTAAAGAAGTCGCCAGTCTCCACCAGGTCGCCGCGGAAAAGGTTCTTGGGAGCCAGATCGTCTGGAAGGATGTGGCGCATGCCATTTTCAACCTAAAGGAGTTTAGCTATGTCCGGTGAACACGGTGCGTTATCGCGGCGCGAAGTACTAAGCCGGGCTTCCAGCGGATTTGGACTCGTGTCTCTCGCGGCGCTGATGGCTGACCGGGCGTATGCGGCGGTTGCTGAAGACGCGCGGCAGTTTCCGCCGAAAGTAAAGAACGTCATCTTCTGTTTCATGCCCGGCGGCGTATCTCACATCGACACCTTCGACCCCAAGCCTAAACTGGCCGAACTCGACGGCAAGCCTTTCGACGGCTTCTATCAGGTGGGCGCAAAGAAGGAGACGAACCGTAAATGGGTGAAGAGCCCGTGGGCATTCAAGCAGCAGGGGAAATCGGGTTTATGGGTCAGTGAACTGTTTCCTGAGGTGGCCACGTGCGCGGATGACATCACGCTCATCCGTTCCATGGTTTCCGGCTTTCCTCTGCATCCGCGCGCGAACCTGCTGATGCATACCGGGCGCACTCTGGGCGGCTATCCGAGCCTTGGTTCGTGGGTGAATTACGCGCTCGGCAGCGAAAACAAAAATCTGCCCGGCTATGTGCTCCTGCATGCCGGCGCTGTGCCGCCAGGAGGTATGGAAAATTTTTCGAACGGTTTCCTGCCCGCCGCTTACCAGGCAACGTCCATGCGGGCGGAGGGTAATCCGGTGGTGAATATCACGCCGGGCGATAAGGATCCCAAGGTTCAGCGCGCCAAGCTCGACGCAATAAATCTTGAAGACCGCCGCTTTCTGCAATCGGTGGGCGCGAGCGACGCCGTGGAGGCCGCGATTCAGAATTACGAGATGGCGTACAGGATGCAGTCCGTCGTGCCGGACGTGCTCAATCTGGATCGCGAATCGGAAGCGACCAGGCGCCTTTACGGCCTGGATGCGGCGGAGAAAAACAAACGCCTCTACGGTACTCAGTGCCTGCGCGCGCGGCGCCTCATCGAATCGGGCGTGCGCTTTGTGGAGATCACGTGCCCGGAAGTCTATGGCGGCGACAACGGCACGTGGGATCAGCATTCGGAATTGCGCAAGGGCCACGAAGGCAACGCGCAAATGACCGATCAGGGAGTGGCCGGGCTGGTAAAGGATTTGAAATCGCGAGGGCTTCTCAACGAAACGCTGGTGGTTTGGGCAACGGAGTTCGGGCGGACCCCGCACGCCCCCAGGCCCGATGGCAGGGATCACCACGAAACGGCATTCTCCGTGTGGATGGCCGGCGGAGGTTTGAAACCCGGAATGACGTATGGAGCCACGGATGAAACAGGAATGCGGGCAGTGGAGAACGTGACGGAAGTCTACGATCTGCACGCGACGATTCTTCGCCTGCTCGGGCTGGATCATAAGAAACTTACGTATCGTTTCGGGGGGCGCGATGTGAGTCTGACCGATGTACATGGTCACGTAATTGAGGGAATTTTGGCCTGATCGGGGCGAATCCTTGTCCCCTGCTGTAATCGACCGGCCAGCACATACCGGAACTCGACTTCAACTTCGACATAGCCCTGTTTGCCGGCGGCCATGCCGGTTCGCGAACACCTTCGTGCAAGTCTATTTACATGGAGACGATCACTGAGTAATACGCGACGTGCCCTGGTTCTGGCCGGTGGTGGCTACGCTGCGAGTGCGTGGGAGCTTGGCCTCATTACAGGGATGGCCGACGCTGGTCTCGACGTCAGAAACGCCGACCTTTTCGTGGGAACTTCTTCTGGCTCCAGGGTCGCGCTGCATCTTGCAAGCGGAGATGTGCATGAAGACGCATTTCACCGGCGCGTGCAACCCCTCCCGGCGTCCTCCGGGCGGCCTCCTGTCGTTGACCGGGCAGCACTTCGCGAGGGCATCGCTCGTGCGAAGCAAGCCGGTGGCAGCACGGAAATTCTGCGAAGAATCGGATCGCTGGCGTTAGCAGCCGCTTCGGGCACGAGTGGTCCAACCCGGCGCGAGATCGTCGCGGCCCAACTGCCGGTGACGGAGTGGCCGGAAAAACGGGTGCTTATCGCCACCGTCAATGCAAACACGGGAGAGCGGCGCGCCTTCCATCGTGACAGCGGCATCCATCTGGCAGACGCGGTAATTGCGAGCACTGCTTCGTTTGGTGCGCCGCCCGTCCTGTTTCAGGGCGAGCGTTATATTGACGGCGGATTCTATTGCACGGACAACGCGGATCTGGCGACCGGCTTCGATCGCGTGATGATCCTCACGCTCAAACGCCCCCCGGAAATTCCGTCCATGAGCGTAGCCTCGCTGGATGAAACGGTGAAAACGCTGCAAGACAATGGCTCTCTGGTTGAAATCATCCAACCCGATGAAACCACGTTGGCGGCCTTCGCGGCGGCTGGTGGTCTTCTGAATCCGGCGATCTCCGCGCCGGCGGCACGGGCGGGGCGCTTACAAGGCGGACGCATCGTAAGCGAACGTCTTTCGTCATTTTGGTGGTAGAGAGCGCCGGAGCGTTCGGTGCTGCTCCGGAAGCTCCTTGACAGTTGGCCAGAAGGACCAATCACTCGCGATAAGTCGCCCAAGCGCTTACCAAACCATTCTCTTTGGTTTGGCGCCCGTTAATCGGAGGCGCGCTTTTCTTCACGCGAAGAATAGCGGTTGAGAATGTTGATGAGTTTCACGGCGCTGGCGGGCACACGTCTGTGACTGGTCACGATCTGGCGATTCTCCACTTTAGAGCCGTAGATGGCTTTGTTGTCGTCGAGATCCTGGCGAAGAGTTGCGCCTTCGAGCGCGACGCCGGCAAACAGGCCCTGCGAACGTGACCAGGAGAGGATGTCGGCATGCATTTGCGCATCGGTCTGCGCCGTCGCTGTTCGTCCGACGGGGCCGGCGGCAACCGAACCCTCGGCCCCCAGAGTGAATTTGCTGGAGAGCAGTTTATCCGCGCCGCGCTCGTTCATCACGAGCATGATGAGGTCAGTTGAGGATCCGCCGATTTGAAAGCCGAAACTGCCGCCTTCGATGCGGACCGTGCCTGGCGCGGACCAGCCGGATGCGCCTTTATTCCTGCACGAAAGATAGCCTTTGCCATACTTGCCTCCCACGACGAAGGCGCCGGTCTTGAGGTCCGGAACGATGACGATGCAGTGGGCGTGCTCCAGCATCTCTTGCGGAATTCCTTTATCAGGGGCTGACATCACTTCAGAAAACACGGTGGCAGCGTCGTTCAGGCGCTTCGCTGGTTCGTTGTCTTTGGCGAGGAGCGGTGCGATTGCGACAGCTGCGATGAGAAGAGCTTTCATTTCTTACCTTTTTCTGCGGTGAGGGTTTCTCGCCGCGCTTTGTACAAGGGCAATTCGGAAGCCGATGGTGAAACCGTTGATAAGGCTGGACGAGGGGAATTCGGGAAGGTTTAATTTCTAACCGCCCGCGGTCAGACGACGGCGGGCGGTCACGGGCAGGATGGGGCTACCGAAGCGGGCGGCCGTAGCCATTGCCTCCATTCATGCGCACGCTCTCGCCGGTGAGTTGGTATGAGCCCGAGAGGACCTCATTGCGGCGGGTATCCACCATGCATGAGTAGGTCAGTTCGCGCGATTCACTGCGGGTGCGGGCGTTGCCACGACCCTGAATGGATTCCTGGCCGCGGTTCTGATTCTGAAACCGGTTCTGGCCCCGCTCGCGGTCCTGATTCTGGCCTTGTCCTTCTCCCTGACGTTCCGCAAAGTTATTGAAGTCGATGTAAGAACCACGGCCGTTCTGCGCCTGAAAGCGCTGACGGACGGATTCCTGACACGCCCGAACATCGTCGAAAAATGGCGCGGGCGCGGTTGCGACGTCAGACTCGGCATGCCAGGTGACTTCGAAGGAATAGTTATCCCCGCCGCCTTGCGTGTCATCAATGGCGACCAGCGCCGTGTAGTTATTCATGCGGCTGGGCTCCTGAGTTAGAGCAATCCGGCTGCGGCCACCGGTCTGGCGCATCTGAAAGTCACGGACGTTGTTAAAGGGAAGAGGCTGGCTGCATTCGCTTCCCTCGTCGCGGCCTCGCGAACCTTGCACTGTGCGGACGAAAATCGCGTCGCCGCGCAGGCGAACTTCCGCGCGGTTATCCACCCACACGCGGACTTCGCAGCGGCCTTCGCGAGCTCGCGCATCCCAACCCGGAAGCTGGCGGACCCGGAGTTGCAATTCAGATTGGCCGTAAGCGGCGCCCGCGCAGACGACAAGCGCCGCTGCGCAAAAAACACCGTGGAAGTTACCTTTTGAAAACATATGATTGGATTCTTTCTTTTTGCAAGGGTGGGAGGAAGCTAGAGCGCGCGACGGCCCTGGATGATTCGAATCAGGATGACGATAATCGCGAGTACCAGCAGAATGTGAATGAACCCTGAGGCGGTGACCGCGGTCGCATAACCGACCGCCCACAATACGAACAGGATAACGGCAATAGTCCAAAGCATGTTTTTAACTCCTTGTTTCGTAAGTCACGTAGGCACGCCGGTGGCCGTTACAACTAAGTGAGCATCGCCGTTACAACTAAGTGAGCATCTAAGTGGCGCGCGCACGCGTGTGGATGCGGCGGGATCGGGTTCAGCAACGTTCCGATGTACATCGAAAAGAATCGAGTTTAAGGCCGGACTAGTCCGCAATCCTCGGGATTATCTCTGGTCGGGCGCCAATCATCAGGATGACTCCCGAACGCCGCACACCACTGTCTGGCAATAACTCCGGGCAGCTACAAATCTGCCCGCGAAATCCCCAGTTTTTTCATCATGGCATTCAGCGTAGTGCGCGGAATCCCCAGCCGCGCCGCCGCTGCGCTAATCACCCCGCCGGTTTCGCGAAAGATACGCAGAATATGGTCGCGCTCCACATCTTCAAGCAGAGAATTACCCTCGGAAACAGGCGCTTCATCCCGCAATTCCGATATCGGGGCGCTCAGGCTTGAGCCCGGCGACAGGATGACCGAACGTTCAATGAAATTTTCCAGTTCACGGACGTTGCCGGGCCAGGTCCAAGCCACGAACGCCTGCATCACATTCGACGGAATGCGGTCGATTTTCCGGTCCATGCGAGCCGCGTATTTCGATGTGAAATGACGCACCAGCGCCGGAATGTCCTCGGGGTGTTCACGCAAAGGCGGAGTGTTGACAGGGAATACTTTAAGACGATAGTACAGATCGCTGCGGAAGAGCTTATCCCCCATCATCTGCGTCAGATTGCGATTCGTTGCCGCGACAAGCCGAACATCAATCGGTATGGTGCGAGTGCCGCCCAGCCTTTCAAAAGATTTCTCCTGTAATGCGCGCAGTAGCTTGGGCTGCAGGTCAATCGGAATGTCTCCCACTTCGTCCAGAAACAGCGTCCCCTTGTGCGCCATCTCGAAGCGCCCAATCTTTTGAGCCAGCGCGCCGGTGAAGGCGCCGCGCTCGTAACCGAACAATTCACTTTCGAGCAGACCCGTTGGAATGGCAGCGCAGTTGAGGCTGATAAACGGAAGTTTGCGGCGAGGGCTCATGCGGTGGATGGCTCGCGCGACGAGTTCCTTGCCCGTGCCGGTTTCGCCGAGAACCAGAACAGTGGCGTCAGTGGGTGCCACCACCGACACCTGGGCCATCATGCGTTTCATGGGCGCGCTGCTGCCCACGATCTCCTCGAAATGCTCGGTTATTTCCGAAGGAATATTTAAGGCGCTCTCATCCCGGCGGCGGTCGGTTAGGTCGGTAATGAACGAGATCCATCGGAAAGGAGAAAGTTTCAGAACCGCCGTGGTTACCAGCACCGGCACGCGGCTTCCGTCTTTGCGAATCAATTCCTTTTCGAAAGGCGCGCAGGCGCCAAAGCGAATGCCTTCTTCGTGGGCGAATTCATCAAGTGGCACGAACTCCGCCGGAGTCAGAGCGGGCCAGGCGAGCGTCCCGTCGAGCAGATCCTGACGCGTGTAGCCAACGAGTTCCAGAAACGTATCGTTCACTTCCGGAATGCGGTCGAATTCTCCGGAAACCACGGCAACGTTGGTGGGCTCATGTGATACGGGCAGCACGCGCACACGGCCCTTGCGCAGTTTTTCATCGCGGTCGTGGCGATCGGAAAAATCACGCACCACTTTACCGAAGCCATGCAATTCACCCTCGGAGTCTTTCAGGGACATGGTGACGCCATTGGCCCAGAACCGGGAGCCGTCTTTTCTGGCGTGCCAGTTCTCAGTAGCCATATGGCCGTCCACGGCGGCTCGCTTCAGATTCTCTGAGAGGCGCGCGAGAAGTGAGTCATCCTCGGGATACAGGAACGAAATGTGTTGGCCAATGGCTTCGCTCGGCTGGTAGCCGTAAATGCGTTGGGCTCCCGCGTACCAGGCAACGATGTTTCCACCGGGGTCAAGCAGGTAGAGAGCGTAGTCCTGAACCCATGACGGCACTTCACGGTGGGATGTCTCGCCGTCCTGCAGGATCACTACGTGGCGAACCGGCAGGATGTCCTTCTTAGCGATGTACTCCACTTCGACCGTGGTTCCGTCCACTTTTGCCAGGGGCAGAATTCCTTTCTGCTCGTCGCGATCGAGGAACGCGCGCCACATCTCGGAGACCTGGGGACGCATGGTGGCGGGCACAAGGTCCTGCAATGGTTTTCCGACGAGTTTTTCGCGCGGGATTCCAAGTAATTTGCTGGTACCGGAGCTAACCTCGATGGAGTTACCCCCGTCGTCAGTAATCAGAATCGGTGCTGAAGGATGGTAAACGACCGAGCGAAGCAACGATTCGAGCGCACTTGGACCGTTCTCGATTAGCCAGGTTGTAGTTTGTGTGCCGGTGGACTGCATGGATTGAAACCGATAGTACCATCGTTAGGCTCAAAATCTGTCATTTGTGACCATATTTGGTCACACTGGAACGACAAGCCAATCCCCGGCGATCACGGGTCAGTGGAACGTTTATCCGGTACCCACCTCGCGAGTAACGATTACGAACGTGATATCATCGCTCGCCGGCGCACCCTCGGTGAACGTATCCAGGGCCTCAAGCAGCCGTTTCCTGACGACTTCGCCCGCTGATGACGCGGTGCTTCGAAAAATATCCAGAAATCTCTCTTCGCCGAACATTTCGCCCTCATGATTCTGAGCATCGACCACCCCGTCGGAACAGACTAACAATCTGTCCCCGTCACTTAGCTGAAGTGTGCGTGACTCATAAGTGGCGGAATCGAACATCCCGATCACGAAGTGTTCGGGAAAAAGCCGTTCTACTTCCTTCGTGCGGGCGCGAAGCAGATAGGCCGGATTATGCCCCGCGCTGATGAATTCCCCCGAACCATCCGGATTGAGCAGGAACAAAAACAGCGTAATATACTGCCCCGGAAGAGATTTTGCGCACAAAAGAAGATTCAGCCGTTGCAGGACCTTCGGAGCGGGTGTGCCGATGCGGAATTCCATGGTCAGGGCGCCCAGCACCATGGAGCTCAACAGTGCGGCGGCGATGCCTTTACCCGACACGTCCGCCACAACGCCCATCCACTGGCACGATGAAAGCGGCAGGAAGTCGTAGAAATCGCCTCCTACATATCGTGTGGGGCTGTTGTAGGCGTGCAGACGGTAGTTTTCAAAATCCGGCATAACGCGGGGTAAAAGGCTTTCCTGGGTTTGCTGCGCGAGATCGAGTGCCCACTGCTCTTTCTCGCGCTCCGCCAGAGTCTTGATGCGCAGCAGTTCGCGCGCGGCCTGGAGTTCCGTAACGGCTTGCTGTAGTTCGAGATTGCGGCGTTTTGCCTCGAAATGAAGCAGCTGCACTTCCAGGATGTTGTGAACGCGGGCGCGAAGCTCGGCCATATCGAACGGCTTATTCACAAAATCTTTCGCGCCGGCTTCGAGAGCCCTTAATTTGTGATTTGGCTGTGCTGAGATGACGAGAACGGGAAGGTAATCTTCCCCTTCGATTTCTTTAAGCGCGTCAATTACCTGAAAGCCATCCATCAGAGGCATCTGAAGGTCGAGCAGAATCAGACTGTAGCGGTGCAGGCGGTGGAGCCCGGACACCCGGAGCGGATCCGTAGTGGATTCCACGGAGGTATAGCCCGCAACCCGCAGCATTCCTTCCAGTAAGTGAATGTTGTCGGGCTTGTCGTCTACAATCAGAATTTTCGCGCTGAGAATGTCAGGTTGCATATTCAGAAGCACGCTTCAGGCGGCACTCGCCCGGTGACGCGAAGCGAATTCGAGGGCGGTGTCCAGGGTATCCATGAATTCATCGATTTTGATTGGCTTGGTTAGGTAGCGGAAGAATCCCGCGCCCAGACCTTTTTCGATATCGCGAGGCATCGCGTTCGCGCTCAGAGCCACCACGGGAATGTGCGCGGTCAGCGGGTCTTCACGCAGGATCCTGAGCGCATCGATACCGCTGATACCCGGCAAATTGATATCCATCAGAATCAGATCAGGGATGCGTTCACGGGCCACGTCGATGCCGATACACCCGTCTCTTGCCCCGAGGATCTCCAGGTCGTGCCGGCGCGCAACGAGTTGTTCGACGAGGCTGAAATTGGCGGGATTGTCTTCCACGTAAAGAAGTGTGCGCAAAGCCACGCCGTCCCGCACGGGAACGCGCGCGACCTGCGGAGACTGCGCGACACTGACATCGAGGCGTGGCGCTAATGCCGAATTCAGATCGAACCAGAACAGGCTTCCTTGCCCAACCGTGCTCTCCACGCCGATGGAGCCGCCCATCATTTCGACCAGGCGTTTACTCATGACGAGACCGATGCCGGTACCCTCTTCGCCGCTGTTTTCTTTGCCGAGCCGGTTGAAGGGCTGGAAAAGCTGCTGAAGCATGTCGGGAGCAAGCCCCGCGCCCGTATCCCGAATACCAATGCGGATCCGGTCGCCCGTCACTGAGAACTCGACCGCAACAGCGCCGTCCGGGCAATTGTATTTGATGGCATTTGAAAGAAGGTTGATGAGCACCTGTTTGAGACGGGTTCGGTCAACATGCACAAAACAGGGGGAATCGAAATGAGGGAAGGTCATAACGATGCCGCGCCTCTGACCCTGCGGTTCGATCATGGCCTGACATTCATTCATCACTTCCTCGAGCGACGTCGGTTCCAAAGAGAGCGCAAGCTTACCGGATTCCACCTGGGCGAGGTCGAGAATTTCGTTGATGAGGTCGAGAAGATACCATCCGGCGCGCAGGATAGGGTCGATGCAAGCCATCTGGGAAGTGGTAGGCGGGGGTGTTTCGGAGCTGATGAGCTGTGCAAAGCCGAGAATGGCATTCAGGGGCGAGCGAAGTTCGTGACTCATGCTCGACAGGAAATCGGACTTCGCGAGATTGGCTTTCTCAGCGGCTGCTTTGGCTCTTTCGAGCTCGACGTTCATCAGTTGCTGAGTCTGTTCCAGCCGCTTGCGTTCGGTGACGTCGCGGGCAGCGGCAAAGACGCCCTGGAGCTTGCGGTCCCGGTCATGAAAGGTGGTGGCGTTGTAGGAAACCACAGTCTCCATACCGTCGCGGGCTCTCGCGGTTAGCTCGTAATCGGTAACCTTACTTTCGAAGAGAACGCGCCGGATGCCGGCTTCGGCGCGTTCGGGATCGGTGAAATAATTCTTGAAAGGGGCGCCGATCAGTTCATCGCGCGTGCAGCCCGTGAGGGCTTCCATCTGCTTATTGACGTCTGTGATGATGCCCGCGGGATCGGTGGTCATCAGGGCATCGATATTCGATTCGATCAGCGAGCGCGTGTAGAACTGCTGGTCGCGCAGTCGCTGGTCCAGTTGCTTCTGCTCAGCCTCGACTTGTTTTCGTGCGGTGTTGTCGGTGCCTATGAGCAGGTAGCCGATAATGCGTCCCGAATCGTCTCTCAAAGCTGTAACCGAGACGACGGCGGGAAACCGGCTGCCGTCTTTACGTATATAGGTGAGCTCGTAAATATCTTCGATGCCGCGAGATGCTTTGAAGACGAGTGCTTCGAACCCGGGAGTTATGGGCGTGGCGAGCTCCAGGCTCAGGGCTTTGGCACGAGCAATCACCTCCTGAGGGTCGGAAATATCTGCCGGGGTGATCCTGTCCAGAACCTCGGCTGCCGTATAGCCCAGCATCCGCTCAGCGCCCACGTTGAAGAGCTGAATGACTCCCTTCTCATCGGTGGCGATACTGGAAAAGTTCGCGCTGTTGAAGATGGCGTTTTGAAGCGCGCCCGTCTTCAGGAGCGCTGCCTCGCGCCGAACTTCCGTGACAATGTCAAGCTGCATGGCGGGACTTCAATGCACGGTGAGATCCATAGAACGCTCACAAGGCCTGGGACACCAGCAGCATTGCGTCGCAACGAGGGGACCCGGATTCCGAGCCAGAGGTTTGCAGCACTCTTTGGTGACCGCCCGTGGTCAAGTGACCTGCGGCCGTCGTTGCCGTTTCCCTTCCCGGTATCGCAAAGCGGCAAAACATTGGCTTTTGCGGCACAAACGCCCGCTTCGGCTCATGGGGTCCGGAATGCACTTAGGGAAAGCGCAGCGGATCACATCCGAAGCCAAGGAAAGAAACAATGAAGCTTATTACAGCAGCGAAGACGGCTTGTTTGATGGTACTGATGGGCGCGGCAATCACCACCGGCGCAAAAGCGGACGAATGGAACCGGAAGACGGTGATTACGTTCAGCGGGCCTGTTGAGATTCCGGGCGTTCATCTCGCCGGATGGGGCGTTTTGCCCGCGGGTACGTATGTGTTCAAGATCCTCGATTCGACCTCGGACCGGCACATTGTGCAGATCTTCAACAAAGAAGAGACCACGGTTTATGCCACGATTCTGGCCATCCCGAACTACAGACTAAAGGCTACAGACAAAACCGTCATCACGTTCCGCGAAAGACCCGCCGGCCAGCCGGAAGCGCTGCGCGCCTGGTTCTATCCGGGCAAAAATTGGGGAGAAGAATTCGTTTATACAAAGACCAAGGCAATGGAACTTGCCAAGACCGCAAACGCTCCGGTTTTGTTCGCCCAGGTTGAAATTCCCCTCGAAACGGCAGAGCCCATTCAGTCCGCCGACGCTCCCGTGGTTGTGGAGTTGAAGAAGGCCCCGATTATGGCTGTGCGTCCCACCGGCGAAGAAGTGTTGATGGCCCAGGTTGTCACAACTCCTCCGGCGGAAGTGCTGACGGCTTCGGCGGCGCAACTTCCGAAGACGGCTAGTAACCTTCCCCTGACCGCGCTTCTGGGCCTGACATTACTGGCGGGCGCGTTCTCGATCCGTGCGGTTACAAGCCGCCTGGACTAACCAGCCGATACAATCGCGCAGTGGATTTAAGAAACACTGCGCGCGGGGTAAAAGGGAGTGAGCCGTGCAACAGATAGTGATCCCAATCCTGGCGGGTACCGCGAGAACCAGGCAAACAGTCGGCGGCCCCCGGACGACCAATGCCCGGGGACTCGCGGTGCTTCATTCGCCCCCTTTGAATAAAGGCACGGCGTTCACGGCGGAAGAACGAAAGGCGTTGGGCCTGACGGGATTGCTGCCACCCGACATCACCACCCTGAAAGGGCAGGTGAAACGCGCCTGGGGCCAGTATGAGCGGCTGAATGATTCATTAACCAGGAACATCTTTCTTACCACTCTGCACGATCGCAACGAGGTCCTGTTTTACCGGCTTTTTTCAGAACACATGCGTGAGATGATTCCGATCGTCAATGATTTGTCGGTTGGCATGGCAATGGAGAAGTACCAGCACGAATGCTGGCCCGAAAGGGGCGTTTACCTCTCGATAGATCATGCGGACGCCATTGAGGAAGCATTCACAAACCTGCGGACCAGCAGGGGCGACATCGATCTGATACTTGCCACCGACGCGGAGCGCATCCCGGGCGTTGGCGACTGGGGCGTGCGAGGCCTTGAAGCCTCCATCGGCAAAGCCGCAGTCTATACGGCGGCGGGCGGAATTGACCCCGGTCGCGTGGTTCCGGTCATGCTGGATGTAGGCACCGACTCCGAAAGTCTGCTGAAAGATCCGGCGTATATGGGCAACCGGCACCCGCGCGTTCGAGGAGCCCGCTATGACGCGTTCATTGACGCATATGTCACGGCTGCCAGGAAGCTCTTCCCCAATGCGCTGTTGCAATGGGACGGGTTCTCTCCCGCCAACGGCTGGCGCATCATGGAGTGCTACAAGAACAACACCTGCACCTTCAATGAGGATATGCAGGGCACCGGAGCAATCACCCTGGCTGCGGCCATCTCAGCCCTGCGGGTGTGCGGGACTCGGTTGCGCAGCCAGCGTGTGGTGATCTTTGGGGCCGGTGCGGCGGGAATGGGAGTGGCCGGCCAGATGCGCGACGCCATGATGCGCGACGGTCTCTCAGAAGTTGCTGCGACGCGGCGTTTCTGGTGCGTCGACCGTGAAGGTTTGCTCGTTTCAGACACGGGAGAGCGTGTAAGCGATCACCAGGCGGCATTCGCGCGGCCTTGCGCTGAGACCAAAGGCTGGGTGCGGGTGGGAGACTCCATCAATCTGGACGAAGTGGTGCGGCGCGTCAAGCCAACGATGCTGATCGGAGCTTCCGGCGCGGCTGAGAGCTTCACGGAATCGCTTATAAGAGAGATGGCGGCTCACACCGAGCGGCCGATTGTATTCGCGCTCTCCAACCCGGCGGCCCGGGCTGAGGCGAGACCCGCCGACCTGATTGCGTGGACGGAAGGTCGCGCTCTCATCGCGACCGGCGCGGCATTCGCCCCGGTTACGCACAAAGGCCTGACCTATTCCATAGCGCAGGTCAGCAACGCCATCCTGTATCCGGGGCTGGCATTGGGCGCGATCGTGGCACATGCCCGCCGCATTACGCCGGGCATGTTCGCCGCCGCGGCCAACGCGGTTTGTGGCATGGTCAGCGTACGTCAGCCGGGCGCGCCGCTACTCCCTCATGTCGATGACCTGCGGTGCGTGTCTTCAGCGGTCGCTATAGCTGTCGCGGAAGCCGCGGTCATAGAGGGAGCCGCCGCGGCGAAGCTCGGAGACATCGCGCAGGAGGTACTTTCCGCCATGTGGCAGCCGGAGTACCGCCGGCTACAGGCCTCGTAGAGATGGCGAAGATCGGGCAGATTCTCCTGGTGCTGTTGTTGCTGGTAATTCCTGTGCTGCCGCAGACGCCGGAACAATTCCGGATTTCCGTCAGTGTGGATCTGGTGGTTCTGCATGCCACTGTGCATGACCGCAAGGGGCGCGCGGTTACCGGCTTGGCGGAGAGGGACTTTGAGGTTTATGAGAATGGCGTTCGTCAGCCTCTGCGGCTGTTCAGACATGACGATACGCCCGTAACAGTTGGGCTGGTGGTGGATCACAGCGGCAGTATGCGGCAGAAAATGACGGACGTGGTTACGGCGGCCAAGGCGTTTGTGGACGCGAGCAGCGCGCAGGATCAAATGTTCGTCGTGAATTTCAATGAGAAAACTACCATCGGGCTGCCTGCTTCCGTTCTCTTTACAAATCGGGCCGACCAACTGACGCGAGCGATCGCGAACGCGCCGGTCACCGGAGAGACGGCTCTGTACGATGCCGCGGCACAGGCTTTTCGGCACCTGGAGAAGGGCGGTCCGGAGAAGAAGGCCCTGATTCTGATCAGTGATGGCGGCGATAACGCCAGCCGGCGCACCCTGGCGGAAGTTTTGGAGATGGCGCAGCAATCGAGCGCTCTGGTGTATGCCATCGGCATCTTCGATACCAACGATGAAGACCGGAACCCGGAGGTGCTGCGCAAACTGGCGCGCATCAGCGGAGGAGAGGCGTACTTCCCGGAACATACCAGCGAGATTCAGGGAATTTGCGAGCGCATCGCGCAGGAGATTCGCAGCCAATACACGCTCGGCTATACGTCTTCGGCGACATCAGGAGCAGGAGTTTTTCGAAGTCTGAAGGCGACTGCCACGTCCGCTACCCGCGGCAAACTCTCCGTGCGCACGCGCGCCGGCTATATGGCGCCGGGGGCGCGGCAGGAGTGAGTCGGTTATCCCGATGGGTTCAATTCACGCTCTTCACCGCTGCTTTTTCGATCTTGAGCTATTGCGCGTACGTCGTGGTGGACGCCTGGGCTTTCGAGAAAAACCAAAGCCAGCGCCTCAATGAAATGCTTCAGGCTAAGCACGTTGTTATCGCGCCCGGAGCGGCATCCATCTCTCCCGCACCCACCATTGACGGATTGATTGGACGCCTGGAGATCGAACGCCTGGGAATTTCAGTAATGGTGGTCGAGGGCACCAGCGGCACCGTTCTGCGCAGGGCGGCGGGTCACATCGCCGGAACACCCGTGCCCGGCGTGGCGGGGAATATCGGCATCTCCGCCCACCGCGATACGTTCTTCCGGCCACTGCGAAACGTGCGTGAGAACGATGTGGTTACGGTAACGACTCCGGCGGGTTTCTACCGTTACAGGGTCGTTTCAACAAAGATCGTCGCGCCGGACGACGTTAGCGTTCTGAGCGCCAGCGGGTCAGAGGTGCTTACGCTGGTGACGTGCTATCCGTTCTATTTTGTCGGTGCGGCTCCACAACGATTTATCGTGCGGGCAGAACGGGTGTCTTCCGCCTTATGAACGGGTCACGATCCGCGGAATTCACGTCATCCTGAAAGGGCAATGGCACTTTATTTGCGTTGGTTCAGGCTTCCACTGACCGTGGGAAACCCGCCTTAGTCGTACTTTTCGTAAATCATGCGTTTCCGATCCACACCGATCTCCTTCAGCTTCAATCGCAGATCGTCCACCATCTCACGAAGCCCGCAGATATAAATATCCACGTCCTGGCGGTCGCCCAGCGCTTCCAAAGCATAGCCCCGCACCCTGCCTGTCCGCCCGCTCCAGGCTTCAGTCGGACGAGTGAGCGTCGGTCGGTAATCGAAGTTCGCGTGTTCAGCCGCCAGCCGCTGAAATTCCGCGTGGTAGAGCAAGCCCTCTTCATACCGAACCCCAAAGATCAGCGTGAACTTTCGGTCCGGGTTCTCGTGAAGTTTCCCGAGCAGCATCGAACGAAACGGCGCGATACCAGTCCCTGTCGCCACCATAATCGAATCCGATACCGGGCGCCGAAGAATGAAAGCGCCATACGGACCTTTGAAATCGATCTCGTCACCGGCTTTCAAGCCGAACAGGAACGGCGTAAAACGGCCTTCCGGTACATAGTTTGCGCAGAGCGCAAATTCAGACCCGTCAGGCGGCGAGGCAATCGAATAAGCGCGCGTAACCGAATCCTCTCCAATCTGCTGGGTCAGAGACAAAAATTGGCCGGGGACGAATGCCGGTTTCCACTCCGGCGAATCGAACACAAAATGGCGCGTATTAAGACCGATCTCACGGGAGTACCGCAGGCGCGCCTTCATTCTGTAGCCTCTCTGTACCGGGCCACCAGGATATCGCTCAGTGCCGCGTGACCGTGCAACGGCGGAGTGACGCGGATCGGCACGCCATGAATTCCTGCGAGATCGCCCGCCAGCTTCGGCAGATCGCGTTGCAGGTGAATTCCAAGGGTCAGGAAGTAGGGCAGCACCAGAATCTCCTCGGCTCCCCGCGCCACAAGCTTGATAACGGCATCTTCGAGCCGGGGGCTCACCTCAAGAAAAGCTGTTTCGAAGAAATCCCACCCGCCTTGCGCCGCCGCTTCGGACGCAACACTCCGAACCGCGTCATTGGCCGACGCGACGCTCGATCCATGTCCGAATACGACAATGCCTCTCCGCACACTTATAAGATGACGCGCGCCGCTTCCGGTTCCAGGGAATCGGCTTCAGACAATTCCGGCGCGGGAACATGAAACTGCATCAGGAAATCAAGAAATGCCCGGCTCCGCTTCCGCCCGTTATTATTCATAAATTCCAGACGCTGCAGAAACACCAGCAGGGCAAGCACTGTGGAGTCTTCGAGCCGACTGGCCGAATCGGCTTCGGCGATTCTCCTCTTGATTTCAGATACCCGTGTCTGCACCGACTCGCTGATGTCAGCGGCGAAGAGATTAACCGGGCGGCTGTCAAGCAACAAGCCGGATTCAAGACCGCGATAGGCGCGAATCAGTGACTCCAGCCCTTCACGAATATCCCAGTCGGTCGCACCCGGATGGCGCAGCGCGCCCCCCACGACTGAGGAACCCAACAACACCAGCAGCCATTCATGCTGCTGCAGAAACTCCTCGGGAACGCGAATGTCCTGGTTCGGGAGCTTAGAGGTGTCGGGAGCCTGATGTTTCTCGTGTCTGTGCGCCGCCCGCAAGTACTCGCAACTCATCGGACAATTCACGGATTGTTCGCGTTCCGTGCCGCAGCAGATCGAACAGATGTCTC